>Ga0268262_10007085_pt1 | contig 10557 bp, 10 predicted proteins | sample TergutNc150P3_FD_190354 | JGI IMG/M metagenome (GOLD analysis project Ga0268262, IMG submission 190354) | Nasutitermes corniger P3 segment gut microbial community from laboratory colony in Florida, USA - Nc150 P3 (SPAdes) (version 2) | ecosystem: Host-associated > Arthropoda: Insects >...
GAGCGGAACGGATCGCGTAACTTGGATCGATATATTTCAGGTTAATCTCAATTTTCTTTTCCTCAAAATATTTTACTATCCTGCTGCGTATATAGGTTCCGACATCGGCCATTTTAATATTTCCGCCGGCGTCTTTTTTCTTGTCCTTGTCTTTTAAGAGCATATCCTGCATCGCGCCTTCCGCGATAATAATTACCGCGTGATGCCGCCTTTCCAGGCGTTTTTCCAAATGATTAAGGAAACCGTTATTGCCTTCAAGATTAAAAGGAACTTCCGGTATCAGAACAAAGTTTACCTCGTGGCTGGCAAGCGCGGTGTGCGCCGCGATAAAACCGGAATCCCTGCCCATGACTTTTACAAGACCTATGCCGTTAATCGAGGATACCGCTTCCACATGCGCGGCTTTTACAACATCAACCGCCTTGGCTACCGCGGTGTTAAACCCGAACGAACGGTCAATAATCGCGAAATCGTTGTCTACGGTTTTTGGAATTCCAATAAGCGAAATCTTCAATCTTCTTTTGCTTACTTCTTCCGCGATATCAAGAGTGCCGCGCTGCGTGCCGTCTCCGCCGATTACAAACATCATATTTAAATTCAGCCTTTCCATCGTATCAACAATCTTGACTACTTCCCTTCCGCCGCCGCGGGCGCTTCCCAAAAAAGTGCCGCCCAATTTATGAATGTCGTCCACCATCACGGGGGTAAGTTCTATCAAGCCGTATTGGTGTTCGGGCAAGAAACCCAGATAACCGTAACGTATGCCGGAAATTCTTCTTACGCCGTAACGATACCAAAGACAGCGCACGACCGCGCGTATTACGTCGTTAAGCCCGGGACACAAACCTCCGCAGCTTACAATGCCCGCGTGAACATGGGCCGGTGAAAAATAAATCATCTCCCTGGGGCCCGCGCACTGCAGCGCCTGAGATTTCCTGACAGGATGCTGATGACCCGGTTTAACAATAGTATCCAGCCGGATATACTGTTCGTCGGTAACATAATTCGCGATACCGTCCCCAATGGTATTAGACATTTCAATCGGCGACTTAACAGCCGGCTTACCAAGTTCTTCTATTGTAAAATCAAGACTTTCATCCATAAAAAAATCCTCCGTATCTAAATAGTATACTACATTATAAGGTAAAAAAACAGCGATTTTTAGCCAAAATTAAGATAATTCAAGGTTTTTACCATCTTTTCATGAGGTTATTTTTATATTATACTTATAAGTATACTTCTTTTGGAGGCATTAATGGCCATTATAAACCCTCAAAAAATGGGCAAATTCACATCAACAAAAGCCGGAATTATCGTTGGGGGCATATTGCTGTTAATCCTGCTTTTTACAAGCGTTTTTATAGTTGATCAGGCTGAGGAAGCGGTTATTACCCGTCTTGGAAAATACCATGTTACAAAGGGGCCGGGTCTGCAAATGAAACTTCCTTTCGGCATAGACCGCAGCAATGTGGTAAATGTAAAAGCCGTGCAGACCGCGCAGTTCGGATTTACAACCGTAAGAAGCGGAATCAGTTCCGCTTACGCGACGGGCAAGACAAAAGAGGCGACCATGCTGACGGGCGACCTTAACATAGTTGAAATCGAGTGGATCATACAATACAGAATCACGGATTCAAAGGCGTGGGTTTTTAACGTAATGGAAAGGGAGCGCACCATAAGCGATGTTTCGCGCTCCGTGATTAATATGCTGGTAGGCGACCGCGCGATAATGGACATCATGAGCCCCGAACGAAGCGCGATTGAAATTGCGGGCGCCGAATTAATGAACGAAACTTTCAGAAGCTACGGTTTGGGAATTTATGTTATCGCCGTAAAACTTCAGAATATCGATCCTCCGGCGGGAAGTGTCCAGCAGGCTTTTGACGACGTAAACAAGGCGATTCAGGATATGAATCGGCTTATCAACGAGGGCATGCAGGTTTATAACGAAGAGATACCGAAAGCCAGAGGCGAAGCCGAACGCATGGTGTTAGTCGCTCAAGGTTACGCGGCGGAACGCGTGAACAGGGCGAACGGCGACGTGGCGCGTTTCAATTCAGTTTATGACGAATACCGCCGCGCTCCGGAAGTAACAAAACAGCGGCTCTATTATGAAATGGTAGAGGAAGTTTTTAAAAACGAAAACGACATGACCATTATAGATCGTAACCTTAAAAATTTTCTGCCTATGTTAAATCTTAACGGAAGCAATACAACGCGAAGCGCTCCTTCGCAAGGTGCGGCGCAAACCGCTCCCGCGCAGGGCGCCCAGGGAGGCAGATAATGAAAAAACCTTTAACAACAATAATTATCATCGCCGTTGTTTTTATCGGCATTCTTGTCGCGGGTCCGCTTTTTGTAATTGAAGAGGGAGAGCAGGCGGTTGTCGTGCAGATGGGAAAGATTGTGCGCATTGTTACCAACGCCGGCCTTCACATGAAAACTCCGTTTATAGACGAAGTTGTCCGTTATCCGAAAAAAATTATGGCGTGGGACGGAGAGCAGACAAGCATTCCCACAAGGGAGAAGCAGTACATCTGGGTTGATGTTACGGCGCGCTGGCGCATCTCCGATCCTCAAAAATTTTATGAGTCTATTTCCACGATAGAAAGGGCGTATTCCAAACTTGCGGAAGTCATCGATTCCGAGGTAAAAACGGTTACAGCCGAAAATTACTTCCGCGAATCGGTGCGCAATTCAAATATAATCATGGCGAGGGCAAATACCGTCGACGATCTCGGCATCAGCGACGAGATTGACCCGAGCGTTATTCAATCCTCGATACGGCCGGAAACAAATTATGAGCCTATTGAAAAAGGCCGGCGGAAAATCGCGGAAGAAATTCTCAATCGTTCGCGGCGGCTGGTTCCCGAATACGGCATAGAGCTTATTGACGTTGTTATACGCCAGATACGCTACTCCGACGATCTTACGCCCAGCGTGTACGCGCGCATGATCAAGGAACGCAATCAAATCGCGCAGGCAATCCGTTCCGAGGGCGAAGGCAGAAAAGCCGCTCTTCTTGGTAGGATGGACAATGAGAGGATGGAAATCCGTTCCGCCGCGTACGACCGTTCCGAGTCAATCCGCGGCGAAGCCGACGCGAAAGCGGCAAGAATTTACGCGGACGCTTACAACCGCGACAGGGCTTTTTTCGATTTTTGGCGGGCGGTAGAATCCTATCGTCAGACTATGCCGAAATTTAACAAAACGCTTACCACAGATATGGAATATTTCCGCTATCTGTATTCACCGAGATAATTATGCTGAGAATTCATATATCTGATGTAAATGAAAAACAAGCCGTCTGTTTCGATACAGGGCTGGATCCGCGTTCTTTCGCGCGTACAAAAATGTCCCAGTGCCTGATTGAGCCGGGTTATATTGTCTACCCCGACGGTTCAAACACAGTATGGAAAGCGTCCGGCGTAAATGAATTAGACGGCTATATGCGTGTATGGGGGTCCCCTTTCTCGGGCGAGAGACTCGACATGCTGTTAAACGCGATTAACGCGCCCAAACTGACGCCGGAACAAACAATACAGCGTCAAACAGCGGCTTTACAGGCGGTAGTTTACTGGATGAGGGCAAAACTGCTTATAGGGGAAACACATTCCGCCCTTAACCCGGGTGCCGCTTTTGTTTCCTGTTCAGACGGCGGCGAACATCAGAAGGGGAGCGTCTTCTTTACCCCCGAAAGTTTGTCACAGCGCTGCCTTTTGGTTGAGGGAGCGGGATATACCGCTGTTCTGCGAAGCGGCGTTTCCGAAATCAGGAGCAATGCTCCGTCGGCGATGGATCGTTATAATTGTCCGGATTTAAAAGACACGGACGCCGCCGCTTTCTGCGCGGGGACGATGCTGTACACGGTACTGGCAAAAACTCATCCTTATCCCGACACGGAAAACATCTTTCAGGATATGAGAGAAGGCAACTTTGTTCCGCCTAAGCTTGCGATTCCCGGAATTGACAAAGAGCTTTGCGAACTTATTCATGCCGCTCTTCTGCTGCCGGTTGCGGTAAAAAAATCCGCTATGAGCGGCGCTGTCATACTCGCAAACCTTTTAAAAATCCTGATGAATAAGGAAGAAGGCGTCACCGATATTTCCTTGTTGTGTAACCCTCTGGGCAAAGAAGAAGAAGAAAAGTTTTTAAAAGAAAGAAACAAATTTATAAAAAAACAAAACTTCGCGATTAATTCAAAGCGTTTTTGTATAAGGCATAAATTTGTCATTATGGGAGTTACCGTAGCGGTTCTTTTTGTTCTGTTTGTTGTTGTAAGCATGACAAAGGTCAGGCAAGGACGCCAGACGACGGCGGGAATGCTTCCGGATACTGTTATTAGTGAGTATTACGAAGCGTTCAGCAATTTGAACCACCAATTAATGGAAGAGTGTATTTACGGAGCAAGCAAGAACGATATTGATGTCGCCACGAACTTTTTTGTGGTAACCAAAGTAAGGCAAGTCTACGAACCCGGCGAACGTTCTTCGGTTGTGTCGGCCAGGGTATGGAAACAGACAGGCGGGGAACTTCCGGCTCCAAATGTTTTCGGCATAACCGACTTAAAAATCACGCCCTTGGGCGGCAGTGATGTTGACGGTCTGGTTGTTTACCGCGCGGATTATTTATTGTGGTTCCCCACCGAAAAAACCGCCAGCAGCCGTACAGATGAACTAACGCTAAAACGCGTCCGAGGAAACTGGCGAATAACAGAGATTAATCGCACGTTGAATTCGGGGTTTTAGAGAGTAATTGGTACCAGAAGACATCACACAAAGGCACAAAGATCACAAAGCTCTTGTCCGATGGATTTTCGTTTTACTAATATATATTATCTTAATAACAAGGATCATGAAAGGGAATAAGAAATATTTCGAACAACAACTTTGTGATCTTTGTGAGAAATAAATAAGTCTTTATTTATTACAATGCATCATTAAGCCAGTCGTTGATTAGATAACGAGACAGAGAACCTTCTCTTGGCAGGGCGGGTAAATTGTCTTTCGTGAACCATCTTGCGTCTTCTATTTCTTCGCCGTCGGGCTTAATCGTCCCCGATAAATATTTGGATTTGTAGCCTACCATGAGAGAATACGGGAAGGGCCAGGGTTGGGATTTTATGTACTCTATGTCTTTTACTTCGATATTAATCTCCTCGCGGATTTCTCTTACTACCGTTTCTTCCAAAGTTTCGCCGGCTTCGTTAAAGCCGGAGATGTGGCTGTAAACATTCATCGTAAATTTTTTATTGTGGGCAAGAAGGATTCTGTTTTCGCTGTCGGTAATGATGATAATTACGGCGGGGCATATTCGCGGGAACTCTATCCTGCCGCACGCGGGACAGCGCCTTTCCAGGTTTCCGCCCGCATCTGTGTTTTTCGCGCCGCACCTTCCGCAAAAGCGGGAGTCGCTGCGCCACTGGGCGATGTGGCAGGCGCGGAGAATTCTCCCCATGCCCGCGGCGCTTGTTACCGTAAAAAGATAGCGGACGGGTATGCTCTTCCAGCCTGAAGGAAGCTCTGTCCCCGGCAAGACGGATACCGCGCTTATCATGGGAGACGCCGGATTAAGCGGCGGCACTTCAAAAATATCGGTATTGGTAAAATTTTTGGCTAACTCCTTCGGAAGTCCCTTCTCAATTTCAGAGTCCGGAAAATCCTCCGGCAGAAGCAACGCGTCATTTTGATAGAAAAAAGCCTTGTCGTTCAAATTAATCTCCCTTTAGCATTTGCCGTCTTTATACAGATGTTGTATAATAATATCATGAATTATCTTGAAATGCTCCCCGTAAGCAGTATCGCCAAATACTCGAAAGGGCATCCGGGCGACGGTATCCCCTTTACCGGTTATCCGCGGGCGAACCCGTCGGAAAAAGACAAACTCATTCTTGTAAACGATCCTTTGGGGCCGGAGCCGGTAGTTCTGGAATTTAAGCTTGAGGATATTCTTTATGTTGAGGAAATTCCCTCCGCCGTAACCAAAGCCGGAGAGGGCGTTCCGCTTGTAAAACTCTGGATAAAACGCGGAGCCGCCGGCGTTATTATTGAACCTTTCGAGGTAGATGAAGTAAATACCCCGCTCAAATTGGCGGGCAGGGTACAGGCAATTAAAGAACGCATCCTGCAAACCGGCACGCAGGCCGCCCATTGAGCCTTAAGCGTTCTCCCCTGTTCTTTACCGAATCAGACGGGATTGTTATCTGCAATCTTTGCCCCAATTTTTGCCATATCCAAAGCGGCTTTTTCGGCTCGTGCGGAGTCAGAGGCAACAAGGGCGGCAAGGGAATAATTCCCTTTTACGGATTCATCTCCGCGCTGGCGATGGACCCGATAGAAAAAAAGCCTCTCTATCATTTCAAACCCGGCTCGAAAATACTCTCGCTTGGTTTTGCCGGCTGCAATCTCCACTGCCCATTCTGCCAAAATTATCACATCTCCCAAAACACCGACATCCCCGGCAAATGGATGGAACCCAGCGAGGTTATCTCCGCCGCCCTTCACAACGACTCTCCGTCCATTGCCTACACATATTCAGAACCGCTAATCCACGCAGAGTACATTATTGACTGCATGGTCCTTGCCCGCAAACACGGCATCGCGAACGTCCTTGTAACCAACGGCTGTATCAATACCGACGCCGCCGCGAAAATACTGGCCCTTACAGACGCCGCTAACATTGACTTAAAATGCTTCTCCGCCCAGACATACGGTAAAACATTGGCCGGGATAAACAACGAAAACATTTTCAAAACCGTTTGTGAATTTATAAAACTCAGCCATGAAATGGGCGTACATATTGAGGTTACCACCCTTGTTGTTCCCGGCTTAAACGATTCGCGCGAAGAGCTAAACTCCGCGGCGCAATTTATCGCTTCCGTAAACAGCGAAATACCGTGGCACCTAACAGCCTATCATCCCGATTACCGCTGGAACGCGCCGCGCACGGACCCGGAATTTTTAATAAAAACCGCCAAAGAGGCGAAGAAGATTCTGCGGAATGTGCATACGGGGAATATTTAAGTAACAAAATGTATGCTTTTATGGTATAAATTATCTATTTAGACAGAAAAAATAATTTCCAATATATTAAGAATGAAGCCAATTATTTAATAAAAGATATGTATGAATTAATGAATATAATATTAAAGAAATAATAAATTGGAACAAATAAAAAACAGCTTTATTCTTCTCTCTTTTGAATATTAAGCGTGTTTCTTTCCCAAAAAATACCGCCGGTAAACCCTTGAATATTCTTATCGGTATCAGCAAGAGCTAAGCGCTTTTCCGCCCAACAGCAGTATTCCTCATTTTTTTCTATTCCGACATATTTTCGCCCAAGTTTTTTTGCCGTTACGGATGTTGTTCCCGAACCTAAAAACGGATCCAATACTATACCTTTATCCGGGCAGCTTGCTAAAATAAGTTTTGCGGTTAATTTTTCCGGTTTTTGTGTGGGATGATCTGTATTCTCCGGCATAGACCAATATGGTACAGATATGTCGTCCCAAAAATTACCGGGATATGTTATTCTGAAATTGCCCTCTTCTGTCTCTTCCCAATCTTTTGGCTTTCCGTCTTCCCTGTAAGGGGCGATTACTTTCCGTTTTTGCTTTACCGCGTCTACATTAAAATAATAATCATCGCTTTTTGTTCCGAACCAGATGTCTTCGCACGAATTTTTCCAGTTTGCCTTCGCCCCCCTTCCTTTTTCCCTCTGCCAGACAATTCTGTTTCTGATTATTAAATTATCCCGCATAATTTGATAAAGGCAAAAAGTGCTTTTCCAGTCGCCGCATATATATACGGAACCGTTTGGTTTAAGCGTGTTCAGAATTTTAGGAAACCAGCTTTTCAAATAATCCAAATACGTATCGTCATTTGTTTTTAAGAATTTTAAACCGTTAAAATTTTTATCTAAATTATAAGGCGGATCAATTATTAAAAGGTCGGCAAATTCACGCGGCAAAAAATCTAAAATAGAAAACAAATCGGCGCAAATGGTTTTATTTTGTATCTGCGAGGGAGTTATTTTATTTCCAGCTGGATAAAACAGCTTTTTTTTAAGAAGAGAAATCTCTTTTTCCGAAACGGTAATTGTCCTGTTTCCTGGAGCCCTTTTTTTCTCCATTTTGATAGTTAGCTGAAATCCTTTACCCCGGCAAGATCCAGCGTGGCGAAATAGTCGTCTACTGTTTCAGCTCTGCGTATTTGAACGATAGAGCCGTCCTGCCGCAGAAGCAGTTCCCCGCAGCGCAGTTTGCCGTTGTAGTTAAAGCCCATCGCCCTTCCGTGGGCGCCGGCGTCGTGGATAACAACAAAGTCGCCTATTCCGTTCTCGCTGGTAACATCTATCTTAGGCAGATTTCGCTGAATAGCGAATTTGTCGTTGTTTTCGCATAGGCTGCCCACCACGTCGTAAACTTCGGTAAGAGGGGCGGTTTCCTTTCCGGGAATTGTTATGTGATGATACGAGCCGTAAAGAGCGGGGCGCATTAAGTCGGCCATGCAGGCGTCAAGTCCTATGTATTTGCGGTAAATTTCTTTTTTATGAATCGCGCGCGTGACTAGCCAGCCGTAAGGGCCGGTTATTACCCTGCCCCACTCCGTGCGAATGTTTATCGGGTCAAGCCCGGCGGGTTTTATTATTTCGTTATATGCTTTTTGAATAACGGCGGTTAAAGACTCGTATTCTACCGCCGCTTGTTCCGGCTTGTAAGGAATTCCCACACCCCCACCAAGATTGATAAATTCAAGGCGCACATCCACTCTTTTCTTTATCTCAACGGCTAGCTCAAAAAGCATCCTCGCGGTCTCAACGTGATAGGGAGCAGAAAGTTCATTTGAGGCGACCATTGTGTGCAGGGCAAAGCGCTTAACACCCTTTTCTTTCAAAAGCCAGTATCCGTTAATTAACTGTTCGCGGGTAAGGCCGTATTTTGCCTCTTCCGGCTTGCCTATTATCGCGTTTCCCTCTTTTAGGGGGCCGGGGTTGTAGCGCATGGAAACCAATTCGGGCAAGCCGGCTGTTTTTTCCAGATATTCAATGTGGGAAAAATCATCCAGATTGATAACCGCGCCCATTTTAAGGGCGGCCCTGTATTCGCTTGCCGGAGTTTCGTTGGCGGTGAGCATGATGTCTTCGCCCTTCATTCCGGCCATTTCAGCTAACAGCAGTTCCGGGTAACTGGAACAGTCGGCGCCGAAGCCTTCGGCGGCCAGAAGCTTTAGGATATAGGGGTTAGGCAGCGCCTTAACCGCAAAGTGGTTTTTGTAAGAGGAAAAAACCGAAAACGCCGCCTTTATACGGCGGACATTTTCGATAATGGCTTTTTCGTCGTAAACATAAAAAGGAGTAGGATACTTTTGCGCGATTTTTTCAAGCGCGTCCTTATCCAGAGGGAATATTTTTTCGCTCATCTTTTATCTCACTTACTGCCTTTTATATAGCCCAAATGCTTTAAAAGTTCCGCGTTTAGAATACCGCCGCCCGCGGCTCCGCGTACGGTGTTATGCGAAAGCGCCGTAAACCTGATGTCAAAGACATTGCAGGGACGAAGCCGTCCGATTACAACCGCCATTCCCTTTTCCACGTCTCTGTCTTTGCGCGGCTGAGGACGGTTGTCTTCCTCGCGGTAAATAATCGGATGAGTCGGCGCCATGGGGAACTTTTTTTCCTGCGGCAGCCCTTTGTAGGCAGTCCAAATCTCCTTGATTTCTTCCATAGACGCGGGCCTTTTCAGGCCGAAAGCAAGAGAAATACACGCCGTGTGTCCGTTTACAAGCGGCACGCGGTTACAACAGGCTGAAATTTTCGGCATAACGGCGTTTTGTATCTGCCCGTTAATAAAAGTACCAAAAACTTTAAGAGGTTCTTTTTCCGATTTTTCCTCTTCGCCGCCGATGTAGGGAACAAGGTTGTCAATAATGTCGAGCGACGGAACGCCCGGATAGCCGGCGCCTGATACCGCCTGCATTGTCGTGACTATGAGTTTTTTAACAAGATAGCCCGCCTGCACAAGCGCGTGAAGGGGAATCATGTAACTTTGAATCGAACAGTTGGGTTTTACCGCGATAAAGCCTTTTTTCCACCCGCGCGATTTCTGCTGAAAGGGAATAATGTCCGCGTGATGAGGGTTCACCTCCGCGATTAAAACCGGCACGTCGGGCGTCCAGCGGTGAGCCGAAGCGTTGGAAATTACCGGAATATCCGCCGCCGCGTATGCCTCTTCCAGAGCGCGGGTTTCGTCTTTACCCATTTCGAGAGCGGAAAAAACAAAAGTGCATTTGTTTTTCTTTAATGCCGCGACGGCGCGGCTTACATCGTTTGCGTCTTCAACTATTATGTCGCCCACATGAGGAGCGAAAGCTGCGGCAAGCTGCCATCTGCCGGCGACGGCTTCTTTATATTTTTTTCCCGCGCTCCTTGGGGAGGCCGCCAAATAACGCACCTCGAACCAGGGATGATCGTTGAGAAGGGCGATATACTGCTGCCCTACCATGCCCGTTGCGCCTAAAATACCTACAGGAATCTTTGCCATAAATTGCTCCTTGTGTT
>Ga0268262_10007086_pt1 | contig 10556 bp, 8 predicted proteins | sample TergutNc150P3_FD_190354 | JGI IMG/M metagenome (GOLD analysis project Ga0268262, IMG submission 190354) | Nasutitermes corniger P3 segment gut microbial community from laboratory colony in Florida, USA - Nc150 P3 (SPAdes) (version 2) | ecosystem: Host-associated > Arthropoda: Insects > Digestive...
AACCGTCGGTTGCTTCCTTCCCGAAAATTTCAGGAGGATTGATTATGAAGAAACTGATTGCAATTTCAGTGGTTTTTGCGCTGGTTGCGGGGGCGGCGTTTGCCGCGGACATTGCGGTAGATGTCAAGGGGGGCATAAACCTTATCCAGGGCGATACCGGAAAGGCCGGAGCTGATGAAAACAAAGGAGGCGGTCTTTATAGTATCGTTAAAGACGCTGACGGCCATGTTGTTAGTTCTACTCCTACCACTGTGGCATCCAAACCGCAAGCCAATGGCGGTATGTCCCAGTTCCGGATCAGCGCGTCCGGCGAGAACGACGACGGTACCTTCGGTGCCTTTTTCCGCTACGATGCGGGATGGGGTTGGAGCAAAGATGTTGGTTCCGCTCAAGGTCATGCCTGGTGGAAGCCCGTTGACGCGTTGAAGCTCTTAATCGGCGGCGGCCCCGACGGCCGTTTTGGCGCTGACGGCAATGCCCGGTGGAATTTCTACCAGGTAGCCAGTGATGTGGGTGTTGCCAAGGAAAACTGGAAGCTTAGCCCCTCATTCTACCAAGGATGGGAAGATGCGGGACTTGACCTGATCATTACCCCCGTTGAAGCCCTGGAAATCAACATTGCTATTCCCTTTATAACCAAAGGCTGGCAGAAGGTAGAAAATGTGTACATGAAAACCGCACTGCAAGTCGCCTACAACATTGAAAACATCGGCAAGTTTGCCATTACCTATCAGAGCGGTTTGGGAAACAAAGCTTCCGTAGACCCAACGGCATGGAAGGCTGACGGTGATCCCTATAATGCAGAAGGTGAAGTTCACGATCCCGGCAAACTGTGGCTGTATTTCAACCTGTCGGCGATTGAGAATCTGAGCATTGATATCGGACTTGGTTATGTATTGCCTCAGTCAGGGAAAGGATTATATTGGAAGCCTTGGGGTATTCCCGATTATTTTGAAGCTGATGACGTACTATGGACGGACGATGATGGTGAGGACGTAAAATTAAAAGATATAACTACTTTTGAAGGTAATATTAACAGTCCTATCGCCTTTGGTGTGGCTGTCAAGTTTGACGCCGGTGATTTCGGTGTTAAAGCCCGTACTCAGGGATTGTTTGCGGGAAAAGTTCAACCGAACGGCGGCAAAGCGTATAACATTCCCATTAACGTGATATTCGACGTAATGCCCTACTATGCGGTCAGTGAAGCTCTGACCGTTCATTTCAGCGTCGGTATTGATTATACCGCCAAGAGTAACAATGAATGGGATAAAGAGGCTTCTTATGCCAAGGTGGGCTTCCATGTAAATCCGTATATCAGCATCAAATCCAGCTGGTGGGCTCCGAACTTCTATGCCGGTATCTATGTTGCTACCGACGGAGAGAAGTACAAAGACGGCGCCAAGTATAATAAGGACGGTACTTCCGTTATCAACTGGTCAGTGCCGCTGGGCATTGCCTACTCGTTCTAGTTCTAAAAGTCGTTTAAGAAACGCCTTGCACACAAGCCCCCGGGGATGCCTGGGGGCTTTTTTTTAATCTTCAATATGTGCTAGTATCAACAATTAAGGAGCAAAATATGGCAAAGATTCCGGTTGGAGTGCTGGGGGCGACGGGTATGGTGGGGCAAAACTATATTGCCCTGCTCAATGAGCATCCCTGGTTTAAGGTTCGATATGTGGCGGCTTCGCCCCGGAGCGCCGGGAAAAAATATGCCGAAGCGGTTGACGGAAGGTGGCAGTTAACCGGGACCTATGCGCCCCATGTCGGGGAACTGGTTGTTCAGGACGCCAATGATGTCAGCCGCGCGGCCGCGGCCATGAAACGGAAACACTGCGCCTTTGTGTTTTCCGCGCTGGAAATGGGCAAGGATGAAACCAGCGCCCTTGAGGAAGCGTACGCGGCGGCGGGTATTCCGGTCATTTCCAACGCGTCGGCCCATCGCTGGACCGATGACGTGCCGATCCTTATTCCCGAAATAAACCCTCAACATACGGATATTATCCCTTTGCAGCAGAAAAACCGCGGTTGGAAGCGGGGTTTTATCGCGGTAAAGCCCAACTGCTCGATTCAAAGTTTCATGATTCCGCTGCACGCCCTGGTACAGCAGGGTTATCTGGTGAAAAAACTCCTTGTTACCACCATGCAGGCGGTTTCCGGCGCGGGTTATCCGGGCGTGGCAAGCCTTGACATTATCGACAATATCATCCCCTATATCGGCGGCGAGGAAGAAAAAACCGAAAAGGAACCGCTCAAGATATTCGGGGCCATTGCGAACGGGGTGCTTAATAACGCTGCCTTTCCGAAGATTTCCGCCTGCTGCAACCGCGTGCCGGTTATTGACGGGCATACAGCCTGTGTGTCTCTGGGATTTGGGACAAAGAAACCTTCATTGGAGGAAACAAGGGAAATTTGGGCTTCTTTCAAAGGGCTGCCTCAGGAATTAAATCTGCCTATGGCTCCGGAACAGCCCATTATATATCGTGAGGAGAACAACCGGCCCCAGCCCCGCAAGGATCGTAACCACGACAAGGGAATGGCGGTAGTGGTTGGCCGCCTGCGGCCCTGTAATGTGCTTGACATCCGCTTTACCGCCCTTTCGCATAACACCGTGCGCGGCGCGGCGGGTGGCGGCATACTCAACGCGGAACTTTTAAGGCATAAGGGTTATTTAGGCTGACGGAACAATAATATGAGCGAAAAGTATTTTCCACTGAACAAGGCTGAGCTTGAAAAGCTGGCGGAGCGTTATCCGACGCCGTTTTATTTATATGATGAAAAGGGAATTATCGAAAATGCCCGCCGGATTAAGGCGGCGTTTTCGGTCTTTCCCGGCTACAAGGAACATTTTGCCGTCAAGGCCCTGCCCAACCCCTATATATTAAAGATTCTCGCCGCGGAAGGTTTTGGCTCCGATTGTTCCAGTCATACGGAACTGCTGCTGTCTGAAATGGCCGGCATTCAGGGCGAGGATATAATGTTCTCTTCCAACGAAACTCCGGCGAAAGAATATGAACTGGCCCGCAAACTGGGGGCGGTAATCAATCTGGACGATTTTACCCATATTGAATTTCTGGAAAAGACTGCCGCCATGTATGCATGGCGAGGTTTACCGGAGATAATTTCCCTCCGCTACAACCCCGGCCCCCTCAAGGAAGGAAACGCGATAATCGGCAAGCCGGAAGAGGCGAAGTACGGCCTTACCCGCGAACAGATTATCCGGGGCTTTGCCCTGCTGAAAGAAAAAGGCGTTAAGCGCTTCGCCCTGCATACCATGGTAGCTTCCAATGAACTTCCCATACCCTACCATGTTGAAACGGCGCGTATGCTCTTTGAGCTTGTCGTGGAAATACATACAAAAACCGGCATCAAGATTGAATTTGTAAACTTCGGCGGCGGCGTGGGGATTCCTTACCGGCCCGAACAGGAAGCGGTAAATTATAAAACTCTGGCCGCGGGGATTCAGGAATCGTATAACGATGTTATCAAACCCGCCGGTTTGCACCCGCTGGGTGTTCGGACCGAATGGGCGCGGGTTGTCACCGGGCCTTATGGCTGGCTGGTGGCGAAGGCGATTCATAAAAAGGAAATTTACCGTAATTACATCGGTGTGGACGCCTGTATGGCGGATCTGATGCGCCCTGCCCTTTACGGCGCGTATCATCACATAACGATTCCGGGCAAAGAAGACGCGCCGTTAAGCGAAACTTATGACGTAGTGGGCAGTCTGTGTGAAAACAACGACAAATTCGCCATTCAGCGGAAGCTGCCCAAGATTGACATAGGCAAGGACTTTGTGGTAATCCACGACGCCGGGGCGCACGGCAGGGCGATGGGCTTTAACTATAACGGCAAACTGCGCTGCGGAGAGCTGCTGCTGCGCCAGGACGGTTCTGTAATGCAAATCCGCCGCGCCGAGACAGCGGATGATTATTTTGCTACGCTGGATTTATCCGGAGTAAAAAACTTTTGTTAATGAGGATATGGTAATGATTAACCGCAACCCATGCATCGCGAATCTCAAAGCGGGCTATCTTTTCCCCGAAATTGCCAAGAGGCGGCGTGAATTTGCCGCCGCGCACCCGGAGGCAAAAATCATCAGTTTGGGGGTCGGCAATACCACCGAACCTATTTTGCCCCACATAAATAAAGGGCTTGTTGAGGGGGCAAAACGGCTTGGAACCGTAAAGGGCTACTCCGGCTATCAGGATGAGGGAATGGCGCGGCTGCGGGAGAAGATTTCGTCCGTCTTTTACAAGGGAAAATTCTCAATAGACGAGGTCTTTATCTCTGACGGGGCAAAGTGCGACATCGGCAGATTGCAGATTCTCTTTGGAGCGGGAACAAAAATCGCGGTGCAGGACCCTTCGTATCCCGTGTATGTTGACGGTTCCGTTTTGGCGGGAGCGGCGGGCGGCTGGGAAGGCGCCGGTTACGCGGGCATTACCTATCTTCCCTGCACGACGGAAAACAATTTTTTCCCCGATATGGACCTTATTCCGCGGGGCAGCCTCATCTATTTTTGTTCACCCAACAATCCCACCGGCGCGGTTTCTACCCGTGCCCAGCTTGCCGCGCTGGTAAAAACCGCCATCGACAAGGGCTGCCTTATCATCTTTGACGCCGCTTACGCTGAATATATCCGCGACCCGTCGCTCCCCAAGACTATCTACGAAATAGACAGTGCGGACCAATGCGCCATTGAGGTAAATTCATTCTCCAAGCCCGCCGGATTTACCGGAGTGCGCCTCGGCTGGTCGGTGGTTCCCCGGGCAATTAAGTATTCCGGCGGCGAGAGCGTCAACGCGGACTGGAGCCGCATCGCGGGCACTATTTTCAACGGCGCTTCCAACATTGCCCAGGCCGGCGGGCTTGCCGCGTTAGACGACAAAGGATTGAAAGAAATCCGCGCCCTTACGGATTTTTATCTTGGAAATGCGCAGTTGATAAGGGACGCCCTGCAAAAATTGGGAATAAGCTGCATAGGCGGCGATAATTCCCCGTACATCTGGGCGCATTTCCCCGGCAGGGACAGTTGGGAAGTTTTCTCCCAACTCCTCGAAAAGTGTTACGTGGTAACCACTCCGGGCGCGGGCTTTGGCCCCGCGGGGCAGGGTTTTATCCGCTTCTCCGCCTTCGGCCACCGCCCCGACGTAGAAGAAGCCTGCAAAAGATTGCGGCTTGCTTTTCAATAATCCCCGGATTCTGGTATACTCAACATATTCCGCGGAATATCTTGCCGGCGTGGTGGAATGGTAGACACTGGGGACTTAAAATCCCCTCCTCGCAAGAGGGTATGAGTTCGAGTCTCATCGCCGGCATCAAGCATGAACGCTGTAGTTACAATATGGCGCTTATGTTTTCTTTCTCATGTAACGGGCAAAATAAGCCATGGAGAATCCGATAAGGATAAGAGCCACACTGACACATATTTGAAAAAACATTTTTACCCTCCTAAAATCCAATTTCTAATTATATCCACTATTGCCAAAATTCCAATGATTCCAACGGCATTTCCTGCAATTTCCATAAGTTTCAGAAATTTGTTTTCCGGTTCTTTCATAACGCCGATTATGACATCGGCTTTTTTGTTTAGTTCCGCCAATTCCGTAATGATTTGTTGTATAACCGTCTTCATTCTAATTATACCTCCATATTGCCAAAATTGGCAAGTGATATATCTCCGGTATTGTTGACCTGTCTTTTTATGTGCTTAATACGTCTTTCCACAAAAAATTTTTCAATCTTTTAACCTTGCCGGTCTTAATCAGATGATCAATGACCTGCTGCGCCTCTCTCTCCGACCAGTGAAATTGCCGCGCCTGCGCCAGAAAAGAGGCGGCTTCATGCGCCGTGTAGCGACGTTTGTTTCTGCGAAAAAAATCCTCTATACTCGCTTCTTCGCGCAGGGCGGCGCTTGCCTGCTGTTCACACACGTCGCAGCACTGGGTTTCCGGGCTTTCGCCGTTTGCGTCATAGTTGAGCATCTTCAACAGCGCCTGCCTTCTGCACTGCGTTACATTGCGGGCATAGTCCAGCAGGCCGGTAAGACGCGCCCGGTCCGCCTCGGTTTTGGCGCGGCGCAGGCTTGCCTGATCATCCGGCCCCCACAGGAGAATTGCCTTTGACTGCGCCCCGTCGCGGCCCGCCCTGCCTGATTCCTGCAAATACGCCTCCACCGAAGGGGCGCAGTCCCGGTGTATCACCGTGCGGACATCGGCCTTGTCCACGCCCATGCCGTAGGCGCAGGTTGCGCATAACACCGCCCTGCTGTTGCCCATGAACCATTTTTCAACATCGGCCTTTTCTTCCCTGCTTAAACCGGCATGGTAAAAGCGAATCTCATTATGCCAGTCCATGCCCATTTCCCCCAGGCTGATTCTGAGGTAGCGGGCAAGGTTCTGCGTGCCGGGCCTTGACGAGCAAAACACAATCGCCGGGCGGGAGTTTTGTATCAATAAATCCCGCACCACCAGGTCGCGTACGATGCAGCCCTTGGCGGTATAGTTGATATTGGGCCGGTCGGGATTCCCCACAATCTGATGGGCTTCCGTATCGCCAAAAATGTATTTTTTGATTTTTTCCAGAACCGGCGCGCTGGCCGTCGCGGTAAACGCCGTTACCAATGGGGCCTTAACATTTTTTATAATGGCGTTGATTTCAAGATAACTCGGCCTGAAACTTTCGCCCCATTCGCTGACGCAGTGCGCCTCATCAATCACAATGTGAACGATTTTTATCGCTTCCAGCCGGTTCATCACCTGCGGGGTAAGCAATACTTCAGGGTTGGCGATAATGAATTTGCTTTCCCCCGATTCCAGTTTCTTCCAGATTTCATCCCGCTCTTCCTTGCTCTGCCCGCCCCGCAATGTCACCGGAGCAAAGCCGCGCTCATGCAGGCGGCGCTGCTGATCCGCCATAAGGGACAGAATGGGGTAAATAACCAGTGTCGGCCCCTCAATGATCATCGCCGGCAGTTGAAAACACAGGGATTTTCCCGCGCCGGTGGGAAGGATAACAATCTGGCGACCCAGAGAACCTCGGTCAGATACTTCCTCCGGCGGCACTTCATCCGGCAATGTGGAGGTATCCGAAGAGTAAGAATTAACCACGGAGTACACGGAGTTACACGGAGTTTTGGTACGAAGATCATCTTTTCCTTCGTGTAACTCCAAGCCGTTCTCTGAACGGCAGTACTCCGTGGTAAAAAATTCTTTTTGGACAGCCCTCCCATCCGGTAAATCTTCCTCAACAGACTGATTTAATGTATCAGCTTGTTCATCTTGGGGCCAATTTAATTTCAAGCCCGCCGCTTCCGCCGCCTCAAGAATATTCGTTACTACCAGCCTTTGATAGGGAAACAGGTAGGACAGCCCGAACAGGCGGCTGACCGCATTGCTTAATGGGTCAATTAAATTCATCCACTTTTTACCTCCACACTATATAGGGGGCAAAAGCGCGTTTTGCTTTATTGGAAAGAGAAAAATATGTTAATTTTCGTAATATTTTCGGATAAGATCGGTAAATATATCTCCGTACTTTTCCAATTTTACGCTCCCTACGCCGTTAACACCGGAAAATTGAACCGGTGAAACGGGCTTTTTGCGGCACATATCCCGCAGGCTTGCGTCGGAAAAAACGATGTACGCGGGAACCGCTTCCTTTGCGGCGATTTCCCTCCGTAGTTTTTTCAATTTGTCGAGCAGGTCTTCGTCAATCTCTGCCGGTACATTTTGCGTGTCAGTGAATTTTACGCCGCTTTGCCGCGGTGTTTTTGTATCAGACAAATCGCGCGTTTCAAAAAGTTTTGCGTCCTTTTGTTTTGGCTTTTTTCCATCCGGCGCTTTTTCGCGTTCTTCCGGCAGTTTCATTAAAACGCGGTCTTCTCCCTTGAGCAGACTTTCCGTATTACCGAGTATTACAACCGGATACTCTCCTTCTTCCACAAGCAGGAAACCTTCATCAATCAGGTGATCAAGAATGAGCCGAATCCTGTGCGCGCTTGTGTCTGACATAATTGCAAATGTGCTGAGAGTGTCAAAACCAAAGCGGCGGATTTTTTCATTTTTGCTGCCGCGTAAAATGTCGGTGATCATGGTCTTCCCGAAACTGCGTCCGCGCTGTTTCAGGCGGTAAACGCAGGAAACGATTTTTTGCGCTTCTACGGTAACGTCGGCCTCTTCAAATTCTGTCAGGCAGTTTGAACAGTTGCCGCAATTTGCCGCCGTTTTTTCACCGAAGTAGGCAAGCAATCGGCGGCGAAGACAGTCGGTTCCGGCGGCGTAAAAAGTCATCTGTTTAAGCAATTCCATGTTGTGAGCCTGCAAAGCGGAATCAACAGTTTCTCCGTCTTCGTCATGGGTTATAAGGTATTGATTTATCCGCACATCCTGGCCGCTGTATAAAAGAATGCAATCCGCGGGAGAACCGTCCCTTCCAGCGCGTCCCGCTTCCTGATAATAGCTTTCGATATTCTTGGGCATATTGTAATGAATGACATACGACACATTTGACTTGTCAATCCCCATGCCGAATGCGTTAGTTGCTACCATTACTGTTTTCCGGTCGTAAATAAAATCATCCTGGTTTTTTCTGCGCTCATCGTCGCCAAGACCGGCGTGATAAGGGGCGGCGTTAAAACCATAACTAATAAGGAAACTACAGGTTTCGTCCACGGCTTTTCTGGTAGCGCAATAGATAATGCCGCTTGCTTCTTTTCGTTCGGAAAGACATTCCAGAAGCGCGGTCTTTTTATCCTTTGGTTTCTGTACCTCAAAATAAAGATTGGGCCTGTCAAAGCCGGTGTTTACGGAAAGAGGCTTGCGCAAAGCCAGCAATCGGCGGATGTCGTCCCTCACATTAACGGTCGCGGTCGCGGTAAAAGCCGCGACTACAGGACGGGGATCAATAGTTTTGATAAAATCCGCTATTTCCAGATAACTCGTTCTGAAATCATGCCCCCATTGCGATACGCAATGCGCCTCATCAATGACCACAAGGGGAACGCTGTTAACCTCAAGTTCAGGTATATCCGTCCTTTGCAGACGTTCAGGCGCGATGTAGAGCAGTTTAATCATGCCGCTCGTTATTTCTTCCATCGTCTGAAAGTACTCTCTGCCGTTTAACGAACTGTTGAGAAAAGCCGCCGGACACCCCGCTTCTTTCAACGCGCTGACCTGATCTTTCATCAGGGAAATCAACGGTGAAATAACGATGGTCATACCATCAAGCATAAGCGCCGGTATCTGGTAACAAAGAGATTTTCCCGCCCCTGTAGGCATCACCGCGAGCGCGTCTGTTCCCGCGAGAATAGCGTCGATAACTTCTTCCTGTCCCGGACGAAATGAGGAATAGCCAAATTTTTCCCTGAGGATTGTCAGTTTGTCCGTCATTGTTCTTGTTTTACCGATGTAACATTATACATTTTTTACCTCCACACTATATAGGGGGCAAAAGCGCGTTTTGCTTTATTGGAAAGAGAAAAATATTAAAAAAAATAACCACGGAGTACCACGGAGTTTTGATACGAAAATCACGCCCTGTAGCATTATTCTTATGTAGGATTTTATTGGGGCTTATGCCGTGCCGCATATCTCCAAAAACGCGCTCAACGTTTCGCGCGCAAGTTCGGGCATCCTCCGTGAAACTCCGTGTACTCCGTGGTAAAAATTCTTCTTTCTCTTTCACCTGACGCTTGACACTGAGGCACGGCGTTTTTACCATTAGAACAGCGAGGCTGCCATGAATACGTCAAAGGTATTTTTTACCGATATGAGAACCAAATTTGACGAAGGTCTTTTGGTTAAAATGGACCGGCTGATACAAAAAGCCGGTATTGATCAAATTGATTTTAAGCGCAAATACGCTGCCATAAAGATACATTTTGGCGAGCCGGGTAATCTGGCGTTTTTGCGGCCCAACTTCGCCAAGGTTGTCGCGGACAAAATTAAGTCGCTGGGCGGGATGCCCTTCCTTACCGATTGTAATACCCTGTATGTAGGGCGGCGCAATCAGGGCTTGAATCATCTGGATGCCGCCGCGGAGAACGGCTACACCCCGCTGTCTACCGGCTGCCAGAATATAATCGCCGACGGCATACGCGGCGCCGATGACATTGACGTGCCGGTTAACGGCGGAAAGTACTGCAAGGTTGCCCATATCGGCAGGGCCATAATGGACGCCGACATTGTTATTTCATTGAATCATTTTAAGGGACACGAAGGTTCCGGTTTTGGCGGCGCGTTGAAAAATATCGGCATGGGGTCGGGCAGCCGGGCGGGTAAAATGGCGGTGCATAATGACGGCAAACCCGGAATAGATAAAAACGCCTGCATAGGCTGTAAGATTTGCGCCCGCTTCTGCGCCCACGGCGCGATTGGTTTTAACGGCGGGAAGGCGTCCATTGACGAAACTAAATGCGCGGGCTGCGGGCGCTGTATCGGGGCGTGCAGCAAGAACGCCATTTTTACCAACTGGGACAGCAGCAATGAAGCGCTGTGCTGTAAAATTGTTGAATATGCCAAAGCCGTGCTTGACGGGCGGCCCCATTTTCACATCAA
>Ga0268262_10007087_pt1 | contig 10556 bp, 5 predicted proteins | sample TergutNc150P3_FD_190354 | JGI IMG/M metagenome (GOLD analysis project Ga0268262, IMG submission 190354) | Nasutitermes corniger P3 segment gut microbial community from laboratory colony in Florida, USA - Nc150 P3 (SPAdes) (version 2) | ecosystem: Host-associated > Arthropoda: Insects > Digestive...
TGGCGGCAATATAACGCTGCCCGATAAGGGTAATCTGGCCAAGGCCGGCTCTACTTTTGGCGGCTGGAGCAAAGCCGCAAGCGGCACAAGCCCCCTCGCGGCGGGCGCGACTTTTAAAGTTGAAGCGGCCGCGGTCACCCTGTACGCGGTATGGACAGGCGGCGGCCCCGTTGATCCCGCGCCCGGCCCCGGCCCCGTTATTGAAGAAATTAAGATAAGCAACGGCTGGTATAACATATTCGAATTTGTGCTGCCCGCCGGCAAAACAGTTGGTGATTATGGCGACTTAAACGCTGATTATAGAATTGCCGACGTAACCACTAAGGTAAGAGCCAGGGTTTTTGGCAATTATACACAGAAAGATATTGATCTTGTCAGGCTTTACAAGTACACCAAAGGCAGCGACAGTTGGAATATTGCGGTACTGGGTTCATGGCCGGGCGGAACTTCCAACAGGTGGATAATGAACAATAAATATGGAGGCGCTGCTGAGGTTAACGCTGAGGCAATGTTTGGCGCTTCTGCTCCCATGGATGATGAATGGTTTACGGCTGTATATCCTAACGTATTCACTGAAAATATTTATAGCGGTTGGGACAATACCCCAGATGACGGTTCCGCGTCGTTACCCGGACGCAAGCTGACCGCTGCCAGCGCCGGCACGCTCTATTTGGGGGTTGGTTTAACTACAGAAGGCGGAGTAACTGCCGCGATGACCTTCTCGCAAAAAAATATAGTGCTTAAAGGCAAAACCGGTACTGCCGATGTAGTCGGCAAACCCGTATTCTTCAAAAAAGGCGAAGATTTATACCGCGCGTATGCCGGACAAATTGACGGTTATGCAAAAACTCCCCCCGCGCCCAACACGGCTTCGGGTGAACCCGGATGGAGAATTATCACAGGCGATCAATATACAGTTTTCAATGTTACTGATGATTACCCTGCTTTTATAACCGTTACCTATAACGTCAACTACCCGAATAACGATACAGCCCCTGCTGCGCCGGCAGCTACTCAGGCGGTACCTGGCGACTCTCTTGAGTCTGCCAAATATGGCCCGATAGCGGCTCCCACGACTCCTCCTTCTGGTGTTGGTCATGTATGGGTATTCGATGGCTGGTATACGGTGCCAGCGGCAACCGGCGGATTTAAAATAGACGACAAATTCCTGTACTATGCGGATACAACAATTTACGCGCGATGGACAGACGTTGAGGGCGCGAAAATCACCTTTAATGGCGGCGGCGCAACAGGAACGAAGGCGGATGTCTATATTCAAAAAACCAGCGGAAGATTGAGCGCGGCGCAGTTGGATCCCACAGGGTTGACCGCTCCCGCCGGAAAAATATTTGGCGGCTGGTATAAAGTAGATACCACAGCCTCGGCCTTTGACTACAAAAATTATGACAACATGGTAAAAGCCAGCGATGGATTCGCCGTTGATACAACCATCTACGCGTATTGGTACACTCCGGTAGCCGAATCCACCTTAACCTTCGGCAGTTATAAAATTGAAGCGGCGGGCGGCGCCAGAATAGACCAGGAAGGCTATATGATCTTTGCGGACAGCGCCCGGAACACATACATGAACGCAAATAACAATGATACGCTGCTTACCGTCGCGTGGACGGCAGTCCCAACAGGTACCACTCTGAAGATAACGTATAAGTTACTGGATATGATTGCGCCTACGGTAACATCAGACAATAAATTGGACGCGGCCCTTGCGTGGAAGAATGGTTATAAATCATTCGACGGCACTAGCGCGGGTAATTATGTCTCCTGGGACAGGGAGGATCAAGGCACTGAGAAAATTATTCTCAAGCCTCTTGACACGTTCGGTAGAACTCCTACTAGTTCTCCTAAAACAAACGGTTTTTCCATTCAGATTAATGGCAATACTGATGGCGAGAAAATTAGAACAGGCTACGTGTACGGCATAAAGATCATCAACCTTGAGATTGTACCTTAAGAATTTCTAATTTAAGCGGGTTCCCGAAAGGGGCCCGCTTTTTTAATGAGGAATGAGGAATTAGGAATGAGGAATAATGAATAAGACGATAATGTCTATTCTTAATTCTCTTTATTCCTAATTCCTCACTCCTAATTCCTAATTCTTTCGTGTTGGAGGACTTAATGAAAAAAAAATTACGCCTGACGTGTCTTCTCTTTGCTCTTTGCTCCTTGCTCTTTGCTATTTTGTTAACGGCCTGCGGCGGCGAAGAGGAGCCCGCGGATGAGACGACGGTCACCATCACGTTTGACACTAACGGCAGCCCGAATAAGGTTGCTTCTGTCCAGCTTGAACCCGGCGGCAAGCTGCCGGCTTCTTATTTTGGCACGGGAAACAAAGTTCCCAAATACCCGGGCAACAGATTCGACGGCTGGTTAAACGGCTCAACGCCGGTAACCGCCGCGACCACATTCACCAAAAGCGCAACCCTTACCGCCCAATGGGTACGGCAAATAACCGTCAGTTTCAGCTTTGGCGCCGGCGTTTCAGGAAATCCGCCGAGAGCCGTCACCATTGACGAGGGCACGGCGCTGGGAAGCAAATACCCTACGCCGGCCCGGGCAGGTTGGGAATTTGAAGGCTGGTTTTTCAATGATACGTTATATACCAACAGCACAATCATCAACACCGATGGCGAGACTTTCACCCTGACAGCCCGTTGGAAAGAAGACATAGATCATCCGCCCGAATACGCGGACGCGCCGGCCATACATCCCGGAAGGCATTTGGCCGAGGTGTACCCCGACGGTTTATCCGTGAAGGCAGGCGTGGAATTTACCATACAGGGTCTGTCCTCCAACATAGAAAGAGGCGGGGGATTCCTTACAGCTAAGTGGTACCGGGCGACGACGCCCCCCGAACAGAACAATTATTCGGGAACCGTGGTCAGCCAACAATCCGCTTCGGACGCCCTTCCGCACGATCTTTCCCTGAAGTGCACGACCAACGAACAGGCGGTTGGGGAATTCTGGTATTGGGTGGAAGTCAACAATTACAACGAGAAAGCGACGATAACGAAAAACGCCCTTACCAAAACCATGAATCAGTTAAAGGTGACTGTCACCGGAAATTAAAGGAGAAATGAATGAACAAAATAAAATATATATTTTTTATAACGGCGGTTATGGCGGCGGCGTTCCTTGCCGTTTTCCCGGCCTGCGATTTGGGCTACGTGAAAGAGGTCATCGTTAACGCGGAAACGCCTGTCATTGAAGAGCATCCCGAAAGCGTCGGCGTTCTTTTGAACTCCGAGGTGACCTTAACAGTGGTAGTGGAGGAGTTTGACGAGGACGCCGTAGGCGCGGGAACTCTTTCGTACCAGTGGTATCAATTTCTGACCTTCCGCGCTTACGAAGAGCAGGTGGGTGATTTGATAGACGGCGCCGATGAAGATTCGTTTATGCCGCCCACCGGCAGCGAGGGCGAATTTAATTATTACGTTGTCGTCACCAATCATTATCCGCGGGCCAACGGCAGGAAGCTGAGTTCGGTTAAAAGCGATCCGGTGACCGTGACCGTAAACGATCCCGATAACGCGCGGTATCCGGTTATAACCGGGCAGCCGTCCGGCGCCACCCTCTTGTGGAGCCCCAGGATTTCACTTCCGGCGCTGGAGGTTGTCGCCGCCGTTGAACTCACCGAAGAGGAGGAGGAGGAGGGGCTGACATTAAGCGATGAATTGCGGTACCAGTGGTATTTTACGGAAACCCTGACCAATACCGTGGGCGTCCCGATAGCGGGGGCCACGACTTCGCGCCTTATCCCGCCGCTCGCCATTCCCGGGCAGGAGGAGGACCCTGACAAGCCCCTGGACCCGACCCTGATAAGGGGTGCGGGCAGTTATTATTACTTTGCCGTTGTTACCAACTATTTCTTCAGCGTCCCGGGCCGCCGCACCTCTTCGGTCGCCAGTAACCCCGTGCTGGTTTCGATAGGCGTTAACCCCGACGCGGCGCCGCCCGTAATACGCGCGCAGCCAAAAAGCGCGATATTTTTTACCGGCGTTAATGCCGGTGACGTGCAATTAAAAGTAGAAGTAGAAGAGCCTGAAGACGGGGGAACTTTAAGCTACCAGTGGTATTCAAATAAAACGGCCTCGAACTCGGGAGGCAAGCTGATAAAAGGGGCGACGGATGAAGTATATAACCCGGCTGTCAGCGTTACCAGGAAGAGCACCACTTATTATTACGCGGTCGTCACCAATACCAACAGCTATGTCACAAACCCCACGGCCGTTACCGCCAGCCGGGCGGCGGAAATTACCGTAATGAATCCGGCCAACCAGAGCGCGAACGCGACTTTTACCGTACAGTTCGGCGGCGCTAACCAGTACCAGTTCGTGCGGGGCTTCGGCGGCATGGACGTGGCCTGGGGCAACTTCCCCAATTATGATGAAGACGATTATGAAAACATGTATAACCCGGACATCCTGGGTTACAATATGCTGCGCATCATGATCCTGCCCACCTATACCGACATCAACAGGACGCTTAACGAGTTAATCGCCAACCAGATCTATACCACGATGGACAGGAGCAGGTACTACGAGAACGTAAAGACCGTTAACCGCTACGGCGGCTATGTGCTCGCGTCTCCCTGGAGCCCGCCCGCGGCGTGGAAGACCAACAACTCGATTAACGGCGGCGGCTCGCTGCGCGTGTCTGATTACAAAAATTACGGAAACTACCTGAGGGCTTACGCCCAGAACATGCTGAACAACGGGGCGCCCGTATACGCGGTTTCGATACAGAACGAGCCCAACTACGTGGCGGGCTACGACGGCTGCGAATGGACGGGGGATGAAATGCGCAACTTCTACCGGACGGACGGGGTTATGCGCTTTACCGCCGGCATAGCGGGCTTCGGCGGGGGAAGAGTAATCGATTCGGTAAGGACCATGAACGGCGAATCGGCCAACACCACCACCGTCCACCGGTCCGCTATGAGCAACGGCATAGCAAAGGGCAATATTGACATACTCGCGCGGCACAATTACGGCAGCCGCAACGACAACGGGGCGGGTACGGGCGCCGTCAGCACTGACAACTGGGTATACCACGCCACAGGCCCGCGGGAAATATGGATGACCGAGCATAACCTGAACAGCAATTCGGGCACCAGCTATCCCAATGACCATACATGGAACTATATATGGCTGTTTATGAACGACGTTGACATGAGCGTGCGCATCAACCACGAGGCCGCCTTTATCTGGTGGTCCTCCAAACGGTTCTACTCCATGTTGGGCGACGGCACATACGGTTCCGCCGACCACGAGATTCTCCCGCGCGGCTGGGGCCTCGCCCATTACGCCAAATTCGCCAACGAGACTTACCGCGTCGGCGTGAGCTACGAAGGCACGACGAAGAGCGGCGTTCCCCTGAGGGAATACGACCGCGAGACCGGAAACGGCAACGTTAACGGCAACCACTATGCCGACTTTGAGTCCACAACCGTCAAGGTGTCGGCCTTCATGAAACTCAAGGGCGGGGAGGTTTACCCGGTGAACTGGAGAAACCAATCCGTGCCTATCTCCGACGTGGAGGAAATAACCATGGTCATGTTTACGCCCACTTCCACTTCAGGCTCGGGCGGATATGACATGGGCACGGTCAAGTTACAGCTTCCCGCGGGATTCAGAATTTCAGGCGCAAGCGCCATGCGTTCGGACCCCACTATATTTAACCGGGGATCAACCAACCGCGGAACGCCTAAATGGGAATCCGTGCAAATAACCGCCGACCGGAGCGCGGCGTTTGTCACACTGCCCGTTTCCACCATTCTTTCGGTGCGGTTTACCCAATAAGGAATAAAGCATGAAAAAAATTGTAACAATAATACTTTTAACAATTCCCGTCCTGGCCTTTGCCGAAGGGCTGACCCTGGGAGGCGAAGTGAAGACCGGCGTATTCTGGCAGAGAATCGACAGCAGCAACCAGGAGTCGGAAGTAAAAGTCAATATGCACAGCCAGGGCGACGACGCCGGCAACTACGAAGGCCGTTTCAGGCTGAACATGGACTATGTCAACGAGGCGGGGACCCTGGGCTTCAGGACGCGCATCCAATGGGAGGATTGGCAGAATGAAAAGCAGATCCCCGAAGTGTGGCCCTACGCCTTTGGTTATGGCAATTTCTTTAACAACCAGCTGACCGTGGCAATAGGAAAACTCGGCGGATCGCCCTGGGGCACGGGCGGGCCTGAAATGTGGAAGGAACTGGAAGCGGGGCGCTCGGGCGGCGTGCGTTTTGAATTCAAGCCGGCGTTCATCCCCGAACAGTACGGCAAGCTGAACGTCGGCTTTGTCCTTAACGGGCCCGACTCCTATACCGACGCCGGCCTGACCAGGGACCCGGAGATATGGGATCTCCTCAGTGAATCGGTCATCGGCGTATCCTACATCCACGATTTGTTCATGGTCCGTTTCGCCTACCGCCTTGACAGCGAGTTGGACATGAGGCTGAGGGGTTCGGAAGGCAAAGAGGGCGACGATATCGTGTACCGCATAGAAGAACGCGCCCTGAAAAACCTGCTGCCCGGCCTGTCGGTATGGGCTCTCGGGTTTATACAGGGCGTCGGCGCGAGCAAACCGGATTTCCTTGAGCATAAAAACTGGGTCTTTGTCCAGTACGCGCCCGGCAGCTTTACCGCGCAGATCCGCTTCGGCTTTGAAGGTTCGGAGGACCGCAGCGTGCTTTTTGCCCGGCCCAATTTTTACGTAAAACTCCTTGACGGCCTGATTGAGGCCGGCGGGCTGTTCGGTTTCGCGCAGGATTTTGGCAACGGCAAGATATTCGCAGATTCCCCCTTTTCCTATCTGGAAATTGAACCCAAGGTACAGGTAAATTTCGCGCCGGGCGCCTACGCGGCGTTTGTATATAACTGGAAACTGGAGTACGCGTACAAGACCTTCCCGCCGTATAAACAAACGCAGTGGATTAACCTGCGTTTGGGCGTATATTTCTAACAAAGGAGAAAGAGGATTGAACATTATGAAAAAAATTAATGTTTTGTTTGCGCTCGCGCTTGTCTGCGTATTTGCCGCTTGTCAGTTGGACACCAAACCTCGGGTTACCGTAACCTTTGATGATCCCGCCGGCGGCAACAGGATATCTTCCGTCACCATAGAAAGGGGCGCGAGCCTGGGCGGAAAAATGCCCAAAAACCTCACGCGGGAAGGGCCTTATGTGTTTTACGGCTGGTTTGAAGGATCGCTCCAGTATTTGCCCAATACGCCCGTTGGCGCCGACGTAACGCTGACCGCGCGCTGGTCCGACGAATTTGTCACGGTGTCATTCGAGTTTCCCGGCGGAATACAGCCCGCCGTTCCCGTCAATGACGTGACCGCGATCAGGGACATGCCCTTGGGCCCCCTGGGATTCCCCGTTACGCCCCGTGCGAGAGGCTACGCGTTTGACTGTTGGCTTCTGGACGGCAAGGAATTTACCTTTGAAGACCCGGTTCCCGGCGATATTGTCCTTACGGCCAGCTGGGTCGCCAAAGAGAGGTTTACGGTAACGTTTGACCCGGGTCCCGGCGGCGGTGATAAAAGAAATATTGTCGTCTATGAGAACGAGTGCATAGACGAGTGGGAGGTCCGTTTCCCGCCAAAGCCCGAGACCAATACGGTTAATCCCAAAGCCTTTTTCGTTTCGTGGTTTGACGATGAAAACCGTGAATATGACGGACGCACCGTAATCAGCAGAAATAATATTACCGTAAAGGGAAAATGGGGCTTGCCGCCTTACATTATAGATCTGAGAATGGTCGCAAACGGCGGAGAAATAGTGGAGATCATTCCTTCAAGCGTTGAAGGAGGATATGGGGACGTGGACTATCAGCCCAAGTCAAGGGAATCGATAATAGACGGCAAACAGGTTATCGTTAATGAGGTCGCTTATGACGTGCCCAACAACACCAACAGATGGAGGATCCTCTACCGCATAAGGATCAGGCTGCCGTCCGACTTCAGCACCGGTTTTTATACGCGTTATACGATAAGGGCGCGGTTCTACGCCAACCGGCAGGGGGCGCAGACATGGCCTACGGATCCCAACTACAAAGACGGCCAGTTTATACCGAACACTCCCGCCAAGGCGGCGGGGTACAGCAAGGACGGCCTGCTTAAAGGCGTCAGTTCCCCCTCGGATGACGGCTGGGGCCAGGTTTCCTGGTGCAGCGTCGCCAACTTTGACGGCCAGGGCGCCAACGCCGACACAATGATTCAGAGGTACAATCTGGACAGGAAAGGCGGCACCATAGACGACACCTACGCGCCCCTGCGGAGCCAGGAATTGCCATACCCGCCGTATCTGCTTGTTCAGACCAGCGACAACTACATCGGCCACATCGAAATAACCGAGATCGTGTTCCACAACGGCGAAAAGAAATACACCATGTACACCGACGAGGAAGGCTACGACGAAGCGGAAGACGGACTGGGGGGAAATTAACGGATTCAGATTACAGTTACCAGAAAAAGCCGCCCCGCAAGGGGCGGTTTTTTCATTGACTTTTTGTGATTTTTTATGATAAACTGGAGTATAATCACAATGGGGAACAATGAAAAAGACGATTTTTGACGATTTTGTGCCTGAAATCACCGCGCACATCTTCCGCAAATGCGGTTCGGACTGGTATATTCCTCTAAATACGGTAAACGACTATAACCTTATCTACGTTATCAAGGGAAACGGCAGTTATAAAATCAACGGCGCGGCCCATGAAGTCCGGCAGGGTGACCTGATCAGCCTGAGAGAGGGCGATTTGGTCGAATCCGCCGCCGGTTCCAATGGCCTTATGCAGCATTTTGACGTAAATTTCCGTCAAAAATACCAAAATTCAAGGATTCCGGCGAGGGGGGAGGGGGAGGTATTGTTTCCGCCAGTTTATAGCATTGGGTTAAGGCAGGATATTATAGACCTTTTCAGAACATTGACGGTAAGCTGGAACGAACAGCGCGACGGCTACCTTATGAAATGCCAGGCTTTGCTCATGCTGATTTTGAACCGCCTGGCGGAAATCATCATATACGACGCGGAATCCGCCTCGGGCGACTACCGTATCAACAGAATAATCCGTTATATTTCCACCCATTACGCTGAAAAGCTAACCGTGGAAAAACTCGCCGCGCGGATCCGCCTGGACCCCGACTATTTTGGCCAGATTTTCAAAAAAAGGACCGGCAAGACCATTCACCAGTACATCAATCAAATCCGCATACAGAACGCGGAGCTTCTGCTTCAAAGCGGACGTTACAAGGTGCACGAAGCGGCGGAGCGCTGCGGTTTCAGCGACATATTCCACTTTTACAAGAAATTCCGTTCCCTGCGGGGCTTCGCGCCCTCGCGCTGCATCCCAAAGTAACAAGCCCGTCAGGTTCGTAAAATATTATCAATGATTTGTACCTAATACAATGATATATATATTCATTTCCTCCGGCAGCGATGGTATTTATTAGATGGGGGTGAGGTCTGAATCCCCATGCCCCCGCCTTTGGTACAATCGCGCGTTGCGCGTTTTAAAAACATAATCCGGCTAATTAATTATCGATTAGGTGGCCGGTTGGCTGCAAGGGACAGTATTCCCGAATAACCAGGAGGGATTATGACTAAGATGAAGAAAGGTATTTACGCGATTTTGGCGATGTTGGCCGTTTTCGCGTTGGTTTTTACGGGATGTCCGGGGCCTGATGACAACGGAGAAGAGGAAGAGAATCCGGTAGGACCTAACAGTAATACAATACTGAATTACATAACCTTAGGCGGCGGCGGACAGGCGACCCAAATAACCGGCAGCTTCAATAAGGACTTGAATGTGATTGAAAAACTGGCGCCTGTCAGCGTAAGCGGCGGCGTTAATGAAAAAGGCGCGGAAATCGAACTTAGTTTGGGAAGCAGTTTTAAAGGGGTGGCGAAAATCGCCATAGTTGGCAAGGACGATGACGTTAAAGAGAAAGATTTTAAAATAACGTATAAAAAAGGCGACACCTCATACACCTTTGATGACGATGACAAACTCTATGTGAAACTGACGGCAGAGAACAAAACGTCCGTGATGTATTACGGGTTTCAGGTAAGCGTCGGCGGGGACGCGACCCTTAAAGCAGACGGCGGCCTTGTCTTTATTAACCAGTATGTAGTAGGGGCTCAAACCGTAAGGGAACAAATAAAAGTAGATAATTTGGGAACCCCTGCCGATAATGTCGCGGGTATTGAAGCGGGCAAGTACCAGTTTAATGTAAAACAGCCGGACGACGGATTCTTCATAACGGCAAATCCCAACGATCCTGACGCGACAGTAACGGTCGGCACGACTGCCGCCGCGACGGGGATTAATATTGACGGGACGGCAAAAACGCTCATTGATGACAACAGCTCGCTTTATATAAAGGTAGTTTCCCAGAACACAAAGTCTACCAAATTTTACAAAATTGATTTAACCCTGAAGAGGGCCATCAATCTCCCCTATGGCACGCCCACTACGCTCAACGCGGCAACCGCGTTTACCGCCGATACAATATGGACTGAGAAAGCTACCGACTGG
>Ga0268262_10007088_pt1 | contig 10555 bp, 7 predicted proteins | sample TergutNc150P3_FD_190354 | JGI IMG/M metagenome (GOLD analysis project Ga0268262, IMG submission 190354) | Nasutitermes corniger P3 segment gut microbial community from laboratory colony in Florida, USA - Nc150 P3 (SPAdes) (version 2) | ecosystem: Host-associated > Arthropoda: Insects > Digestive...
AAGGATTTTTAACATCGAATTATACGAATTAATACGAATATTTCAATAGCATTTAGGTCTTTATTCGTAAATATCCATGAAATCCGTAGACTATTTTCCTTAAGTTTATGATGTTGGGTCAGAGCATATACCATGTATTTGGCAGCAATCAGACGAATGCAATGAGTACAATGTAAATCCTGATTTTCTGCGTCAGTCTTTCATACCCTTTTGTTTTCTCCTACACACACCCGAAGTACTGTAAGTAAAGTACTGCAACTAAAAAACTCTTGACTTCATAATAGATATAAGGGTATGCTTAAATCTGCGCTTGAGAGTTTTCGGGTGCCGGAATTGTAAATCATGAATAAAAACGGAGGAGAAATGGTATATAATCTTGGTGATAAAAAAGTAATTTTTAAAAGCAATGATTACTTTATTGCCGAAAGTGCGGATGTAATCGGTAATGTCGAGATTGGCAATAATGTAAGCGTATGGTTTAATGCAGTGATAAGAAGTGATTCCAACAGGATAATTATTGGCGATGACAGCAATATACAGGACGGCTGTGTACTTCACATTGAACCATGGAATGAATTGGTAATGGGTATTGGCGTAACTGTAGGGCATAATGCCATGCTCCATGGATGTACTATCGGCAATAATTCATTGATTGGAATTAATTCGGTAGTACTTGACGATGCAGTCATAGGTAAAAATTGTCTTATAGGGGCAAATTCTCTCATCAGATCTAAAGCGGTTATTCCCGACGGTTCTGTAGTAATGGGTTCTCCCGGAAAGATTGTAAGAGAGATAAACGAAGCTGAGATAAAAATTATAGAGGCAAGCGCAAAATATTATATTGAAAATTGGAAGAGATTCAAGGGAGGCCTTAAAAGTGTATAGTTATTTGTGTTAAATTCGGAGCCGGGCATATCGATTAACTTTTATTAATTTCTATATGGCTTCCGAATTTAACACGCACAGGGCTTTATATTTTTTAAATTATTCCTTCCAATTTAAATTTCCCTGTTATTTCTTTTAAGACGGTTGATTGTGTTAATAATTCCTCAGAATGAGCTGTAAGTTCTTCAGCGTTGCTGGCAACATCTGTTGTTATTTCATCTATATGTTCAATGGCATCTATTATTTTTTTACTGCTTTCATTCTGTTCATTCATAATTGCTGCAATTTCGCTGGATAGCCTGTTATTTTCTTTTGCGTTTTCAGCAACCTTTTTACTGTTTTGTTCCAGTTCTTTTGCTGATCGTGCAATTTGTTCCATAAAATCTGTTGCATTTTTTACGTTTTCAATAATAATTTTCAATGATGCTGCTGTTTTAGTAACAAGATTAGATCCATGTTCTACTTTTTGGTTTGATTCTTGAATTAGTTTTTTTATTTCATTTGTACCCCCTGCTGTCTGTTCTGCAAGTTTAGCTATCTCCTCAGCAACAACAGCGAATCCCTTACCATGTTCTCCTGCTCTTGCAGCCTCAATACTTGCATTAAGTGAAAGGAGGTTTATCTGATCTGAAATATCATTAATAATAGATATAAATTCCGTTATTTTATTTGAACTTGTAGTTATATCTTTCATACCTTCAACGGTATTTGTAAGGATCTGTTCGCCGTCAATAGCGTATTTATGCGTCTCCTCAGCCATGCGGTTTGCATCTTGCGCAGTTATATTGATCTGCTTGATTGCTTCTGTCAAATTCTCCATTATTACCCTATTATCTTTGGTTTTTTCGTCAAGAGAATCTGTTGCGCCAATGGCTGAAACTACGGATTGTTGAATACCTTTAACAAATTCAGATGTATCATGAATAAAAGTAACCTGATCTTGAGCGGATTTTGACAGTTGTCCGCTTGCATTTGTCACTTCAGCAAACGCTGCAGATATATAATCCGATGAAGAAGCAACTGTTTTCATCGTAGAAATTAAGTTGTCTAAAAATTTATTAAACATCTCTGCAATATTACCAACTTCATCATGGGTTTTAACCTCAAGTTTTTTAGAGAGATTTCCCTCACCCTTACTCATTTCATCAAGAGATACGGCTATCTCCTCCATAGGAATTACAGATGAACTTATGATACGGATCAGCACTATTATAACAATTATATATACAATCACAAATATAATTGTCCTTATAATATTTGTTTTTGTTAATATAGGAGCTATTGCCTCTTGGTCGTATTTCATAGCTATAGCGCCGTAAAAGTCTCCTAATTTATATCCCTCCATTTTTTTTCCTGCCATATCAAGACCCTCTTTGTTTCCCCAAAGCGTTTCTGAAGTCTTTGGATCGCCATGACATTCAAGGCATGACGCTTCAAGCTTTATTGGCTTATAGAAGCAGAATTTGTTATTGTTATCAAAATAGTAGTACTCATCAAGGCGTTCATTTTTTAATTTTTGGAAAGCTGCAATATCTGCATCAGTAGCTTTATTTGAACTGTTTCTTGGTTTTTCAACAGGTGTTCTAAATTCAAACATCGCTTTATCACGTGTGTTCCGAATAATGTTATAAGCTGCAAGTATAGGTACTGATGAGTAATCTTTATTCTCAAACTCTTTTTTCATTATAGCTAAATTTTCTGCATTATTCATAATATGTTTTTCTCTAAAATCTACTATCTGTTTAGTTATTCCTTCGGCTCTTTTAGCTACTAAGCTTGCATGGTTAATCAGCGCCTCATCTGCCAGACGAAATAGCTCTCTATATGTTTGAGCTATTCCAATAAATATAAATGCAATTATGATAATGGAGCAAAATATTATTTTTTTCCTAATAGTTAAATTTCTATAATTAATATTGTATACTTTTTTCAGTTTAACCAATGGTTTTGTCGGTTTATTTGGTGTCGCTTTTTTAGGTAACACGACATTTTTGACTACAACCTTACTAACAGGTTTTTTAAATTTATCGTCTTTTTTCATTTTCCCTCTGTAACAGTTATTTAACTGTATTAAAAGCCTTTAGAAATTTCCCTGTTTTGTCTAAATTCAGCTAAAAAAGGGAATATTAATAATTTTTTACTAAATATTATATCATTCTACTATGTGAAATAACTTTTTTTTAAATTAAAATAAAAAGCAATTATTATTTCAATTAAATTTTTCTTTTTTTTATGTAAATCTTTCTTTACATTAAGATAAATGAAAAAGTGAATATGTGAAGCTGAAATAAGTATTTTTATAGTTAATTATTGATGAATAAAAATGAAATTTTAAAAATTATAAAAACTTATGGTCTTGCTCCTAATAAGAAATTAGGACAGAATTTTTTGATTGATGATACTATTATTCAAAAGATTATAGATGTTTCCCAGCCGGACAAGAAGATAATACTTGAAATCGGACCCGGTCTTGGTTCAATAGCAGATCCGCTTGCCGCAAAAGCTTTTCTGTATAGCGCTATAGAGATAGACTCGGGCTTTGCAAGATATTTGCAAGATGTTTTTAAATCTTTTGAATCTGTCAATATAATTCACGGTGATTTCTTAAAATGCAATTTAGAGGATAAATTTGATATTATAATTTCAAATCTCCCGTATAATTCCGCTTCGGAGATACTTTTTCGCATTGCAAAGGATTTTAGCGCAGGCGCCATATTTGTAATGGTACAGAAAGAGATGGGTGAAAGGATTATGTCGCAGCCGGGCAGTAAAATCTATGGAGCCCTTGCCGTAACTCTTTCATATTATTTTAATTCTAAAAGACTCTTTTATATTTCAGGGGAATCATTTTATCCGAAACCGGATGTAAAATCATCTTTTCTTAAACTGACAAGAAAGGAGAGATATTTTAAACATCGGGACCATGAAGACGTATTTCATCTGGTAGTAAAATCAGCCTTTTGGGGCAGAAGAAAGACAATTCTAAAATCTCTGTCGGAATCTCCCCACATGGAACTTGATAGAGATAGAGTTAAAAAAATTTTAGATTTAAGCGAAATTAAGCATGATGTGAGGAGCGAGATGCTTTCACTTGAGGAATATATTAAACTTACGGAAGGAGTTGTAGGGGCGAAAATCTAATCGCCCGCGAAGTCAATGAATAGTAATGAAATAAGAGATAACTTAAGTAAATTCTTACACCGTGTTCAGAAACCTGCAAGATATTTGGGTGATGAGTTAAATATAATTATTAAGGATAATCCGCTTGTTCGGGTTGCAATCTCATACCCTGACCTGTATGAAGTCGGTATGTCAAATAACGGCATTAATATACTCTATGAAGCCGGGAACAGCATTAAAGATGGTGCCTGCGAAAGGGTATTTGCAGTTGCCCCTGATTTTGAGAATGAGCTTCGAACACGGAATATCCCGCTATATACTCTGGAATCATATACTCCATTAAACAGGCTTGATGCAGTCGGATTTAATCTTTCTCACGAACTCCTTGCTACAAATCTTTTACAAATACTTGATCTTGGAGGCATACCTGTCCAAAGAAGGGATAGAACAGATTCCCATCCGATTATCATTGCAGGAGGAGAATCTGTTTCAAATCCGTTTCCATATTCCGATTTTGTTGACATCTTTTTTATAGGCGACGGAGAGGGGGGATTTGCTGAAGTATTAAAAACCTTAATCGAGTGTAAAACAGGCGGCATAGTTTCAAGAAAGACTATTTTGAATAAATTAAAGGAGATAGAAGGCGTCTTGTTGTCGGATGACTATGACTTTAATTATATTGGGGTCACAACAGATATTTCATGTTTTAAGAGGATAAAGAAGGTATCATTAAGCAGTGATAAATGTTTTACTCCTGCAAAACCTGTAATTCCGTCAATAAGGGTTACTCAAAACAGGGGAGTGATTGAAGTTGCAAGGGGATGTTCAAATCTCTGCAAGTTTTGTCATGCAGGTTATTATAATCTTCCATACAGGGCTTTTGATTATGAAAGGATAGCGTCCGATATTATTCGACAGATTGACAATACGGGCTATGACGAGATTACTTTAACGGCGCTTTCGGTAAGCGACTATAAGCATATAGTAAAGGTTTTGAACAAAGTCATGCCCGAACTTACGGAAAGAGGCGTATCAATAGCACTCCCGTCGCTTAAGGTGGATAGAAATACTCTCCCTGTCATAGAGACTGTTTCAAATCTAAGAAAGAGTTCTTTGACATTTGCAGTTGAATCGGCATCGGATGAAATTTGCAGCAAGGCGTATAAAAAGATTCGCAGAGACGACCTTTTTGATATAATAGATCATGTATTTAATAACGGATGGAGGGGGATAAAACTTTATTTTATGATAGGACTTCCTGCTTGCGATGAAGTAGATGAAGCTGAAGAGATAATATCCCTTCTAAAAGATTTAGTAAAGAGAGGCAGAGGGCGGAAGGATATAAATGTGACAATATCTCCGTTTATTCCAAAGCCTCATACTCCGTTTGATCATGAAAAGCAGATGAGCAGTGATTATTTTAATAAGGTAATTCGCGCAATTAGGTCCTCATCTCCGAGACAGGTAACTATAAAAAATCATGATGTAAGGTCGTCATTCCTTGAGGGACTTTTTTCCAGAGGCGATACAAGGTGCGGCAGTGTAATATATGACGCATATAAAAACGGCGCAAGACTCGATTCATGGCATGAGTATTTTAAATTTGATCTGTGGATGAACAGCATTGAAAAGAATCTCCCTGATTGGAGTATATTTTTTGAAGCAAGGGACAGGACAGGAACATATCCCTGGCAGATAATTGAAACAGGGAATGAAAAGGCAATAGCCGCAATGAGAGACCGTAAATTAAATATAGATGAATACAGACAACCGGACAGGAGATATGCAGAGGAGTTTGATGTAGAGAGTTATAGATATGCACTAAAGAGATTTGAACTGAAATATTCCGTTACGCAAAGGCTCAGAGCTGTTTTTGCAAAGACCGGGAATGGGAGATATATCGGTCATATAGACTTTACAGAAATAATAAAGAGGGCATTGCGAATGGCAAATGTTCCCCTTGCATTCACTAAAGGGTTTAATAAGAGGGAGAGAATCTCCTGCGGTTATCCTGTTCCCATAGGTGTAGAGAGTCTTTCGGAAATAACGGATATTGAACTCTATTCCGACCTTGCTGCCGAAGATATAATAAAACTGCCGGAGAAAATCAATGTATTCCTGCCTGAATTTATTAAATTAAAGAGCATCAGGGGGAGAGAGGATAATCTGCCGATAATGGCAATGACAAATGCAATTGAATATAAGGTAAAATTTCAGGATTCAAAGAGCATCTCTGCAATTATGTCGTTCTTAAGTAACAGTGAAACATTTACAAAGACCGGTAAAAAGGGGGAGCAGACATATCCCTTAAATGAAGTATTACATTCATATAAAACAGATGATAAAACTGTAACTCTTATTCTTTATATTGGGAATGAATCTTCAGTCAGGATCGACGAATTTTTGGCAAGAGTAACAGGCGAACCGGATATTTATGGTTCGGGTATAAGTATAGTTAAGCTGGGGCAGTATGGGAAAGACGGAGAAATAATAACATAGGAGACTGTCCTGAAAGTATATATCCGCCAAACTACCTTTTTTGCATTAACTCTTCTCCAATCTTTATGAGTTCATTTGCGCGGTCTAAATCCTTAGTCTGTTTATATATATCAGCTAATTGGAAATACAGGTCTATATTTTCAGGAGCAAGTTTAATAGCCTTTTCATAATTGGCGATGGATAGATTGATAAAATATTTTCTTCTCTTCATGTCGGGTTTATTGTTAAAATAGATATTGCCAAGGTAGATATAGGGAAACGGATTATCAGGCTTATTTTTTTTAAGAGTCTCCATTACCTCAGCAGCATCATCGTACTGTCCTAACGCTCTGTATGAATCGGCAAGACCAATATATGCTGCAATATGCGCCGGGTTTATCTCTATTGCTCTCTTAAACTCAAGGCTTGCATTTAACGGATTTTTTTTTCGCATATCTTCCGCTGCATTATATATCTTTTCACTGTCGGCAATCCCGCTGCTGTTGCATAGATTAAAATATTTTTCAGCTTCAATATTCTCTCCTTTTTTATAGAGAATCCTTGCAAGGCTTATTAAAGCCTTAGGATTAGCGCTATTAATAGAGAGACTCTTTTTATAGTGACTGACAGCAGAATCATCTCTCAGAAAGAATTCGTCAAGTTCACCTGTTGACATGTGAATATCAGGCTGGTTGTTGTTAATCTCAAGGGATATTAGGAAATATTGTTCGGCTGAAAAAAGGTCTTTTTTAATTAAAAAAATATAAGCGAGCATATTTGCAGCTTCAAAGCATCTGCTGTTTTTTTTTAGAGCCATTTTTAAGCTGTCTGTTGCGTCATCGTACATCTTTGCATCGTATTGTTTTTTACCTTTCTCTAAGTTATATGTCCAATTGTATTCGCTTCTTCCGAATATTTCTATTTTAAAAAAAGATATTATTAAAATATAAATTATAATTTTTATTAGATTTTTTATTGACATATTCAGCCCGCAGAATAGATATGTAATGTCTTTGACAAAGTGGTCAGGTAGCTCAGTCGGTAGAGCAGGAGACTGAAAATCTCCGTGTCGGCGGTTCGATTCCGTCTCTGACCACAATTTTTATCCCTTCATAATTGAAATAAACTGCTACTATATATTCGGTAATAAAAAATTCAATCTAAACGAATAATTGTGAATTTTCAATTGGATTTTTATATAAAAAAGAATTTGAGTTTCCTGACAAAAAACAATAACCTGCGAAACAACCGGTTTTTTCTTGCAGCATACGACCCGTGTTGTACAATACAAATATTGTTTTATAATACACTGTAGAGGGGGCTGTCTGATAAGTATTAAATATATTGACAGGAATTGTCATTGCAGTAAAAGTTAAATAACATGTCGGGCTCAGCGCGATTAGTTATATTTTTTTTACGTCATTGCGAGCGCTTCAGCCATGTTTAGTATAGATTGAGTAACCTGCGCGTGGCAATCCAGAGCTTTAATTTATTATAACTATTATCATCTAATTTTAGTTTAAATTTTTCACCATGTAAAGCAATGACATACAAAGTACTGTAAGTAAAATTATTCCACTGGATCGTCTCGCCGAGTTTACTTTGTTCTTACTTACTAACTTTAACACGGCTCACGATGACGTATTATGTAACTAATCGCGCTGAGCCCGACATGTTGTTTTACATATACTGCAATAATGAGTGAACGCAATAACAGTACGGGCGGCATTCTGCCGCCCGATTCGTTTCCTTCCGCCCGAAAAGCCTGTGAGCGAAAAGTCTGTATTAAGCCTGCGCAAGAGTTACGGCAGCAGTATTTACTATTTCATCAATTGAACATCCCCGTGAAAGGTCTGTAATAGGCTGCGCAAATCCCTGCAAGAACGGACCATATGCAGCAGCATTTCCAAATCTTTGAACAAGCTTGTAACCTATGTTTCCTGACTGAAGGTCTGGAAAGATTAAGGTATTTGCATAACCGGCAACTTTTGAACCGGGAGCTTTTTGCTGACCAACAGTTGCAACAAGCGCTGCATCAGCCTGCAGTTCACCGTCAATTTTGAGATCAGGCGCCATTTGTTTAACAAGTTCAAGAGCTTTAGTAACCTTATCTACATTTTCATGTTTAGCTGAGCCTTTAGTTGAAAAAGAGAGGAGAGCTACAATAGGTTCGGCGTTTAGAAACTTTCTGCATGATTCTGCAGATTGTACGGCTATCTCTGCAAGCTGTTCTGCTGTCGGATCAGGAATTGTTGCGCAGTCTCCAAATATCATTAAGCCGTCTTTTCCCCATTTTTTATCAGGCATATCCATAACAAAACATGAAGAAGCGGATTTTACTCCCGGCAGCGTTCCGATAATGTTAAATCCGGCGAGAAGTACTTTCCCTGTTGAATTTTCAGCTCCTGCAACCATTGCATCTGCGGCATTCTGCTTAACCATCATTGCGCCCCATCTAAGATTATCAAGCATTGATTTTGCGGCTTCATCCTCTGTTACGCCTTTATGTTTTCTCATTTCAAAAAAAGCCTTTGCAAATTTATCTTTCAGATCAGAATTTGCCGGGTCTATAAGTGTAATACCGTTTAAATTTACACCCTGTTCCCCTGCTACCTTTGATATTGCATCTTTGCCTCCAACGAGAAAAACCTCTGAAGCAATTTTTTCATCAATAATCATTCTTGCTGCTTTTACTGTTCGCGGCTCTGTTCCCTCTGCAAGAACAAGTTTTTTACCGGCGCTCTTAGCTTTAGCTTTCATGGACTCTACAAAACTCATATTAATACTCCTGATTTTTAGTTATATTTGTTTAGTTTCTGATAAATAAATATTATTCCCCTTTTCAATCCATAGTAACTGTATGGATGGTGAATATTTATATTTTTTGCACTATGTTAAATAATTTATAGATGTCAAGGATTTAATATAAAACTTATCGGTTTAAGCTTTCCGAATCGGATATGCCTAAAGCAGTATATATTTCCCTTGAGGCTTTGCTCTGATTAAGAGTATAAAAGTGTACACCTTTAACATTGTTATCTATCAGTTCAAGTACCTGCTGAGTAGCCCAATGAATACCGACTTTTTCAACATATTGGTCATTTTCAGCGCGTAAAATTGCGCGTTGAAGTTTTGCCGGTATCCTTGTACCAAGGGCAAGTTCAGCCATTCTATGCATCCCTTTAATGGATGTTACAGGCATTATCCCGGCTATAATAGGGATTTTTATCCCGGCAATTTCACATCTTTCGCAGAAGTCATAAAAGTCTTTATTGTCAAAAAACATTTGAGTACATATATAGTCCGCGCCTGCATCTACCTTTCTTTTTAGATTATCCATTTCAGTTATTCTGTTTGGAGTCTCTGGATGACCTTCGGGATATCCTGCTATGCCTATACCCATGTTTGGATAATTTTTTTTTATAAATTCAACAAGCTCTGAGGCGTATTCAAAACCGCCTTCGGTCTTTATGAATTTATTTGTCCCAATTGGAGGATCTCCGCGTAAAGCCATAATATTTTCAATTTTATTATCTCTATATCTTTGCAGTATTGAATTTATCTCTTCAGATGTAGAACCGCTGCATGTAAGATGTGATACTACTGAGAGATTTGTCTGATTCTGAATTTTAGCTACAAGGTCATGTGTAAGACCGCGCGTAGAACCTCCGGCTCCATAAGTAACGCTCACATACGCAGGTTTTAAGTGCACGAGTTCATTTATTGTATTAAAAAGCGTCTCTGAAGATTTTTGAGTTTTTGGCGGAAAAAACTCAAAACTGAATGAGATTTTGTTGTTTTCTATTATTTTTTTTATATGCATCTTTATTTTTTTTAAAGGAAGACTGTAGCAATTCTTAACTCGTCTTAAAAAAGCTTAAAACGCTTCTCATGTTTTCCGCTTTTATACTTATATCATCAGCTGCTGAGGCTATCTGCTCTGCTCCGGAGGCTTGAGATTGAGTCTGTTGATTTATCTGGTCCATTGTTTTGGATATTTCCATGTGCGTAATAGTCTGTTCATTTGTTGATTTGGAAATATTATCAGACATCTCCATTACCTGACCTGTTG
>Ga0268262_10007089_pt1 | contig 10554 bp, 6 predicted proteins | sample TergutNc150P3_FD_190354 | JGI IMG/M metagenome (GOLD analysis project Ga0268262, IMG submission 190354) | Nasutitermes corniger P3 segment gut microbial community from laboratory colony in Florida, USA - Nc150 P3 (SPAdes) (version 2) | ecosystem: Host-associated > Arthropoda: Insects > Digestive...
CAGGCAATAAAGAAACGGCTATGACTTTGATTAAAGATTTATTGGAAAACATCGATATTGCCGCTGTAACCGGCAATGAAATACGTCAGGCTATTAGTTTGGATTGGGGCGATTTTGAAGATGCGGTTCAATATGCCGCAGGAGAAACTATTGCGGTCGATTATATCGTAACCCGCAATAAAAGCGATTTTGCTTCCTCTATTTTGCCGACGGCCCTATTTCACCTTTTCAACAATCTCAGCGAGAATCTTGTCGGCGTCTGAATATGAAACCTGGCAGGTTCCCACCTGATGATGACCGCCGCCGCCGTAATGAAGCATCAGGCTGCCGACATCAACGGTGGCGCTGCGGTTGATAATGCTGTAACCCACAGTGATGGCGACGTTGGCTTTACTGCGTCCGTCAACAATCCATATTGAAATATTTTGTTCGGGAAACAGGGTATAGACAAGGAAGCGGTTCCCCGCGTAGATCGTTTCCACGCCGCGAAAATCAATGACCACGGCATTGCCTTCGATTTTGGCGTATTTCTTAACCATATCATGAAACAACTCCGCTTGTTCCTTGTACACTTCTATCCGTTCCTTTACATCGGGCATGGAAAGAATTTCATCAATATTCTTTTCAACGCAAGCGCGGGCAAGTTCCTTCATCAGATCGTAATTGCTGATGGTAAAATTGCGGAAGCGGCCTAGTCCCGTTCGGGGGTCCATAATAAAGCCGAGCAAAACCCATCCATGAGGATGAAGAATTTCTTCGGCAATAAGGTTTCCTGAATCCACCTTGTCTACATAATGAACCATTTCCGCAAAACGCCCCAGCTTTTCATCGCCGCCGTAATAATCGTATACCACGCGGGCGCAGCTTGGGGCTTTGCGGGACACGCCTTCAAAAAAGGTATTCGGCCCCAGCCTTTCACTTTCACTGGAATGATGATCAAACCAAAGTTTGCAGCCCTTGATATAGGGAATATTGGCAAGAATGTCGTGGTCGGTCGCTTCGACCAGGCCGTCCTGAATATCCTTGGGATGGACGAATTTCCATTCATCAATAAGACCGAGGTGCAGCAAAAGCGCCCCGCAGGCCAATCCGTCAAAATCCGATCTGGTTAATAATCTCATTTTTCCACCTTTCCGTCATTTTACACCTTCTCTCATTTTTTTGCTACTGGTCTCTGACCTTTTTTCTCCTGTTTGTTATAATGAAAGGAATGAAAAATACAAAATTTAGAAATTTTATGGGGGCAGGATTAATTATCCTGTTATTGTGCGCCTGTTCCGGCCTTCCCAATGCCGGTTCAGCCGCCTGGGGAAACCTTGGTCAGCCAACGGATCAGGTTCCCTTTATGGAAAAGGTCAGAACCGGAACCCTGCCCAGCGGTCTGCGGTATTTTATTCTGGAAAACGCCAAGCCCGAAAACCGGGCCTACCTGACGCTGGCGGTGAATGCCGGTTCCGTGCTTGAAAACGACGATGAGCAGGGCCTTGCCCATTTTGTTGAACACATGGCGTTTAATGGCACAGCCCGTTTTCCGGAAGCGGAACTGGTAAACTACCTCCGCTCGCTGGGTATGCGTTTTGGGCCGGAGGTAAACGCCTACACTTCTTTTGATAAAACCGTGTACGGCATCGAAGTGCCGGTGGAAAGCGGCAAAGACGGGGTGCGGCGTATTCCCGCGACGGCTCTGGCGGTTATTGACGACTGGACGCGGGCTGTTACTTTTGCCCCGTCAAGTATGGATAATGAACGGTTGGTTATTTTGGAAGAGTACCGCTCGCGGCTGGGGGCATGGGACAGGATACGGCAGAAATGGCTGCCGGTGCTGTTCCGCGGTTCGCCCTATGCCCGGCGTATGCCCATTGGCCTGCCGGAAATAATTGAAAGCGCGCCGGTTTCGCGGCTGGTGGGTTTTTATAAAAAATGGTATCAAGCCGACAATATGGCGCTGATACTTGTGGGCGATTTTGACGGGGCCGCGCTTGAGGCTTCGTTAGTCGATCATTTTAAAATACAGAAACCCGCCGCGCCGACAGACCGGCCTCATTACGATCTGCCCGCTCCCCAAAAGGGAAATATAGAAACCCTTATCCTGACCGATCCTGAATTGACCAATACGAATATTTATCTCTACTTCAAACGTAGTCATGAAGCGCCGCGGGGCGATCTGTCATTTTACCGCGGTGAAGTTATTGATATTCTTATCGACCGTATGTTGGATTTCCGTTTTGAGGACGCGCTGACCAAACCGGAAACTCCCTATGTGTACGCCGGCGCGGGAACCGCCCGTTATGGGGCTTCTTCCCGCTTTTATGTGATGGCGGCCCAGGCTAAAACCGGCTCCGCTGAAGCGAGCCTGGTGGAACTGCTGCGGGAAAAAGAAGCAATGCTCCGCTACGGTTTTTCCGGCGCGACATTGGCAAACTCGGTGAATGCCCTGCTTTCCGATGTACGGCGGCTGGTACAGGAAAAAGACCGGCAAGAGTCAAACAAATATGTGGACTCGCTGACTAACTATTACCTTGAGGGAGGTAATCTGGCTGATGTGGAATGGGAACTGGAAGCGTTGCAACAGTTGCTGCCCCATATTAAAGCGCAGGATATTAACGCCGCCATAAAGGATTATTTTGCCGGTGATGATGTGCAGGTGTTTATTTTTGCCCCCGATACGGAACAGGCGAACCTGCCCAGTGAAGAACGCATCAGGCAGATAGTAAACGAAAGCGGCAAGATGAAAGCCGCCCAACCCAAATTCAAAAATGTAAAGGGCAATCTTGTGTCAAAAATTCCGGCTAAAGGTTCGGTGATTGAGGAATCAACGGATGAGGAAACCGGCGCTGTCTTGTGGGAACTGAACAACGGAGCGAAAGTTATCCTGAAATCAACCAAAAATAAAAATGATGAAATTATTTTGCAGGCAATGGCGCGGGGCGGAACCAGCAGCGCCGCGCCGGAAGACGACGTATCCGCCGGTCTTGCCGTTGAAATGACGCAGGTTTCCGGTTTGGGGCCCTGGCCGCGTTCTGACCTGTCGCGGAAACTTTACGGAAAGCAGGTTTCACTTTCACATTCGGTTTCCACTTACTACCGGGGTTTCCGGGGTTCCGCCACATCGGGCGATCTTAAAACGTTATTCGAAATGGTGTACCTGAGTTTTACCGATATTCGGATTGATCCCAAAGCGGTACAGGTGATGAAGGATCAGTACGCGACATCCCTCGCCCTGCGCGGTGAAAATCCTCAAACGGTTTTTTCCGATGAAATTAGCCGGACAATTTACAGTGGCCATCCCCGCTTTAAGCCGCTGGAACTGGCGGATCTTCCCAAAATAAACATTAACTCGGCTCTGAATTTTCTCCGCAAGGGAACGAACCCCGCTGATTATACCTTTATCTTTACGGGAAATCTGGATACCAAAACGATGAGGGATTATATCGAAACGTACATTGCGTCAATTCCCCGCGGCGAAAGCTGGAACACATGGACAGACCTGGACATTACCCGTCCGGGAAAAGTTGAAAATATTATTCACAAGGGAAAAGAAGAACAAGGCATGGTTTACATGGCATGGTTTTTCAAAGCCCCCTTTACCGAAGAACTCAGTATAGCGGCTCAGGTGTTAAACGAATATCTTGATATCAAAATGACCGAAGAAATACGCGAAAAACTCGGCGGGGTTTATTCTATTGCCGTGAATGTGCCGGTTTCGCCGGTTCCCCAGGGCGAGCTTTCGATGCAGGTGTATTTTTTCTGCGACCCCAAACGGGTGCAGGAACTCAGCGCCGCGGTTATTAATTTGTTGAATCAAACGGCAACCAGCGCCATCGATCGCGACACTTTTAATAAAGCCGTGGAAGCCCTGAAAAAAGAATGGGAAACCTCAATACAGAGTAATGCTTATATTGCCCAGAGCTACGCCAATTCTTCGGTTTTGCTGAATCTGCCCCTGTCGCGGCTTAACAAGCGGCCCCAATACTTCAGCGCCGTGACTCCGGCGGACATTCAGAAAATGTGCGCCCGGCTTGTGCAGGGCAACGGCCCGGCGCGGGTGGTGCTATTGCCGGATCAATAATCGTTTCTCTCAATCCGCGCGCCCAGGGCGGAAAGACGGTCTACCAGATGCTCATAGCCGCGTTCAATCTGGTAGACATTGCGTATGGTGCTTTTCCCATCGGCGCACAGGGCGGCGATGAGCATCGCCATGCCGGCGCGGACATCGGGGCTGATGAGTTCCGAGCCGTTGAGTCTTGAAGGGCCGGAAACAACCGCCCGGTGGGGATCGCATAACACAATCCGCGCCCCCATCGCGATAAGTTTGTCTACAAAAAACATCCGCGACTCAAACATTTTTTCGTGGATTAACACCGTTCCCTTTACCTGGGTGGCTACCACGGTAATAATACTGGTCAGATCGGGGGGAAAGCCCGGCCAGGGCGCGTCGTCAATTTTGGGGATCATGCCGCCCAAATCGCAGTTGACCTCTTTCATTTGATTCCGGGGGACATGGATAGTTGTTCCTTCATGCGCCCAGGAAATGCCCAGTTTGCCAAAGGCGATCTTGGCGGGGCGCAAATCCTGGGGGCGCGTTCCCTCAATGTGCAAGTCTCCGCCGGTGGCGGCGGCAAGCCCGATAAAAGAGCCTACCTCCATAAAATCCGCGCCTATGGTAAATTCGCAGCCGGTCAGTTTTTTAACGCCGGTGATGGTAAGAACATTTGAGCCTATGCCTTCAATCTTCGCTCCCATCGAAACGAGCATTTGGCAGAGGTCCTGCACATGCGGTTCGCCGGCGGCGTTGGTCAGGATCGTTTTCCCCTTCGCGAGCGCCGCCGCCATGATTGCGTTTTCCGTACCGGTAACCGACGCTTCATCAAGGAAGATGTCGGCGCCGGTCAGCGACTTTGCGCTAAAGGTAAAAGTCTCGCCGGTTTTAACCTTTGCCCCCAATTCGGTAAGGGCGAGAAAATGGGTATCCAGCCGCCGCCTGCCGATGATGTCCCCGCCGGGGGGGGACAGTACCACTTTGCCCGTCCGGGCAAGCAGCGGGCCGGCAAACAGAATTGAGGCCCTTATTTTTTTTGCCAGATCAACAGGTACTACGGAACTGGTAATATTACCCAATTTCAGATGGTAGGTGTTTGCCTCCAAATATTCCACCGATCCCCCCAGGGCGGCGTATATTTCCAGCATTACATGAACGTCTTCAATTTCAGGGATATTTCTGAGTATAACCGGCTCGTCGGTCAACAGGGCCGCCGCTATACAGGGCAGGGCGGCATTTTTGTTGCCGCTTGCCTTTATCGTGCCATCCAGCGGAACGCCGCCGTCGATAAGGTATTCGCTCATAATAATGAATCTACTGGCAGAGTATATATATGTCAATGGAGGCTTTTTGAAAATTTCAATATGATATATATTGGTATCTATGAAACATACTCCATCAATTGTAACGTTGACTGCGTTAATTATTATAGTATTGACACTATTTCCCGTATGCAGGAAAGAAAAATCAGGCGCGGCGGGTTTGTTCGGCAAGCCTTTGGCCATTACCGTGGAAGTTTTTGACCGGGGTACAGATGGCGGTAAGACCAACCCGGCCAACAATGCCTGGACGGATTGGATTAAGCAAAAAGTTTTGGCTGACGAAAACATCGCCGTTACTTTTATCCCCGTTCCCCGCCATGAGGATACCCAAACGCTGAACACTATGATGGCGGCAGGTTCCGCGCCGGACATCTGCTATACATATTCGAGGGATTTGATAACCCATTACGGAGAGTTTGGCGGTCTGATTGATCTGGCTCCTTATGTTAATACACTGCTCAGAGATTACAAGGCATTTCTGGGTATGGATCCGAGTGTGCCGGGTGAACACATGATTTACCGCGGCCGCGATCCTGAAACCGGAAAAATGTATATGATTCCCGGCCGTTATATGTATACCGCTTCGCAGAATTTATTTATTCGCAAGGACTGGCTTGATAAGTTAAAGCTGCCGCTGCCTTCAACCAAAGAAGAATACTATAACGCGCTTGCGGCTTTTAAGAAACATGATCCGGGCAAGGTTGGTAAAAATCGTATTATTCCCTTTACCATGACAACTGATGTCCGCTGGACAGCGGGAATTATTCTGGATTCGTTTGTCGATCCGTTTATCAGCCCAAAGGAGCGCTGGATTAATACGGTAATTGACCGCTATATTCTTTTGCCGGGTTATAAAGAAGGTTTCCGTTTTCTTAATAAAATGTATAACGATGGTCTGATTGATCGGGATTTTCCGCTGTACACTTCCGGTGAAGCTATGGATAATCTGATAAAAAGCGGCGTGGTAGGATCGCTGGCGGGCAACTGGGATTATATTTATCGTGATAATACCAAAGTGCTGGAAGATTTACGCAAAAATGTACCGGACGCCCATTTGGTTCCCATAGACGCAATTCAGGGTATTGACGGCCTTACGCACAAACGCGGTTCTCCGCCGACATCCCTGTTCTGGTTCATTCCCAAAAGCGCAAAGAATCCGGAAGCGGCAATCCGTTATGTGAACTGGCTTTCCCGTTTTGAGAATTATAATTTCCTGCAGATCGGGCATGAAGGAATTAATCACGACATAGTAAACGGAGTGCCAAAAATTAAACCGGCAGCCGGCCCTTGGATTCAGAATTCCGCCGGTAACGGCGATTATGCCTTTAACCTGAACGGCTATGACCTGGGTAATCAGGATCTTAACGCAAAAGTGCTGGCCGGCAGTTATAACTGGCCGATGGAGATGATTACTGAAGCCTACCGGATCTCGTCAACTAACGCCAATCCCGATCCGTTTATACCGGTAAAGCTGCTGGCTGCGACGGCGGTTCAACAAACATTGACTGACAAGGCCCAGGTTTTATGTATCGAATCGGTCACCGCCAAACCGGAACAATTTGATCGTGTCTGGGATGACGGAGTAAAAGACTGGCTCGATTCCGGAGCACAGGCAATAATTGATGAACGCCGGGCAAAATACCGGGAACCTTAAAACAGGAGCGTAGTTTTGAAAGATCACGCGGCAAAACTTTTTAATTCCGGCTGGAAATTCCTGTTGGGGAACCCAAAAAACGCCCATAAAGAAAATTTTTCCGATGAAACATGGAAATATGTGTCGCTGCCCCATGACTGGGTGATCGGCCGTCCGTATCGGCGCGGTACACAAAATAGTTCATGGACACATCAAAATATGCAGGGTTTTTTCGCGTGGGAAGGCATTGCCTGGTATCGCAAGGAATTTGTTCTTGCGAATATTGCCGGAAAAGAAACATACATTTATTTTGGCGGCGCTTACCGCAACAGTACGGTGTATGTAAACGGGCATGAGGCAGGAGGCCGCGCTAACGGATATTCCAGTTTTGAACTCAATATCACTGAATTTGTCAAAGAAGGCGGAAATATTATTGCCGTCCGGCTTGATAACGGCTGTGAAGCCCCTGACCGCTGGTATTCCGGTTCCGGTCTGTTCAGAAATGTATATATAAAGGTTGTCCCTCCGGTTCACATCAAGACATGGGGCGTTCGGGTAAAATCAAAACTGACACATAACAAGCCCCGGGGACTGTCCGCTGAAATTGAAGTGGAAACCACCATAATAAACCAAAATCCTGCCGCCAAAAACAGCCAGGGCAGGGTTTGTCTGCGCATTTCGGGGCCCGCAAAAGACAGACATGCTCCGAATAAGGCAATGGAGAATTTTACACCATATAAGTTTTCCGCAAAAGATGAAATTATCGTCCGGCAGAAAATCGTCATTAACAAACCTGAACTTTGGTCGGCGGAAACCCCGCGTTTGTATACCGCGTCTGTGCGTCTTGAATCCTCTGAGGGGGAAGAAGATTCCTCCGTTCAGCCGGTGGAAGTCCGTTTTGGAATACGCGATATAGAAATTGCTTACGGCAGCGGAATGACCGTAAACAAAGCGCCCGTCAAGCTTAAAGGCGTGTGCCTGCACCATGATTGCGGCATTACCGGTTCGGCTTTTTATAGCTCAGCATGGCGGCGCAGACTCCTTGCCCTCAAAAGTATCGGCTGTAACGCGATCAGAACCAGCCACAACCCGCAGGCCGAAGAATTTCTGGACTTGTGCGACGAGATGGGATTTTATGTTATTGACGAATGTTTTGACAAATGGAAAAGCGGCTATTACGCCGCGCACTTTGACGCTGACGCGAAGCGCGACCTGGGTGAACTTATCCTCCGTGACCGGAATCATCCATCGGTATTTTTATGGAGCATCGGCAATGAAGTTGAAAATCAGGGAACGCCCGAAATGCTGGAAATTCAGAAAATGCTTGTTTCCATTGCGCATAGTTTTGACAGCCGCCCGGTAACCTGCGCCCTTGAACCGCACGTTCATCCAAAAATATTGATTGGGGCGCCCGCCGCCGAACTGGTAAAGATAACCAAAAAACTGGCAAAGGATGTGGATGTACTGGGCCTGAATTACCATGAGGATTTGTTTCGGGATTACAGCGCCGCCATTGACAAACCCATTATCGCAACCGAATGTTACGATTATTACAGCGGGACGGCAATTAATTATGAAGACATTACCGCAAAAAATCCCTGGCAGTTTGTTGTTGAAAATGACAACGTGATTGGTCAGTTTATTTGGGCCGGTATTGATTATCTGGGTGAAAGTTCCTGGCCCGCAAAAGGCTGGACCGGCGCAATACTGGACATCTGCGGTTTTAGAAAACCAAGCGCATGGTTTCGCACAAGCATCTGGGGCGATGAACCTGTGGTGTATCTTGCCTTTCATGATCAGAATATCAAACCGGATTATTGCCGGGGCCGCTGGTCATTCCCGCCGCTTTCTTCCCACCTCAATCATAATCATTTTAAGCGGCGGACAGTAACCGCCGTAATTTTTACCAACTGCGAAACGGTGTCCCTGTGGATTAACGGAAAAAAATTGGGTTCAAGAACCCCCAAAGATTTTGCAAACGGCATTATTGAGTGGACTTTTGAGTATACAAGCGGGGAAATAAAAACAGCCGGATATCGCGGCGGAAAGGCTGTTTGTGAATATTGCCTAAAAACAGCCGGACAAGCAAAAAAGATTCTGCTTGTCCCCGACAAAACAAGCCTTGCCTGTTTCGATGCCGCCCATGTTGAAGTAAACATTACCGATGAGAATGGAATTCTCTGTCCCAACGAAGAAGTACAACTTGACTTTACCCTTGCCGGCGACGGTGAAATTCTCGGCGCATGTTCGCCGGATCTTTCAAGCAGCATGGGGTTTACGCTGCCACGGACGGTTACATCCGGCGGAAAAGCGCTTGTTATAATCAGGGCCGGCGCTTCTCCCGGCCTGCTGGAACTTAACGCCTACTGCGAGACTCTTGAACCGGCTGCGCTTCGATTTAACATATTGGAAGCGTTGTGAAGATACCTTCCAATAATTCACTTTTTTTTATATAGTTGAATAACGGCGACACTAGCTCACGCGGATAGAGCAGCTGCCTTCTAAGCAGCAGGTAGGGGGTTCGAGTCCCTCGTGTCGCGGTATGCACACATATAAAACCAATGGGGTTTGTTCCAGCGAAATTCATTTTGAATTGCGTGACGGTAAAGTATACTCGGTTTCTTTTGAAGGCGGCTGCAATGGCAACCTGAAAGCGGTAGGTATACTTACCGAAGGAATGGATGCCGAAGAATTGGTCAAAAAACTGAAAGGACTGCGCTGCGGCAAGAGAAAAACATCCTGCGCCGATCAACTGGCAACGGCCGTTGCCCAGGCTTCAGCCGGGGCTGTCTAAAAACTCCCATGAGGCTGCTCTTTCACTGTTGCTGCGGCCCCTGCGCGACCGCCTGCATTGAAAACCTTTCCGCCGAAGGCATTACGCCGACGCTGTTCTGGTACAATCCCAACATCCATCCGCTCGCTGAATACCACAAACGCCGCGACGCCCTGTCCGCGTTTGCGGTTGCCAAAAATCTTGAAACGGAAATAATTGAAGAAGAATTTTTTACCACGGAGTACACGGAGGGACACGGAGGAGGAGAAGAATACGGACTGGAATTCTTTTTAAAATGCTTGGGTAGCAAAACGGAAGCGCCGGGACGCTGCTCAGTATGCTATCGTATGCGCCTGGAACGAACCGCGGCTTATGCGGCGGAAAAAGGTTTTGACGCTTTCAGTACCAGCCTGCTTATCAGTCCCTGGCAGCAGCATGATGTGCTCCGCAGTCTGGGCGAAGAACTGGCGGCACGTTACAGCGTGGAATTTATCTACCGGGACTTTCGGCCCCTGTTTCAGCGCAGCCGGATATTGGCCCGCGCCGCCGGTCTGTATATGCAAAAATATTGCGGCTGTATTTTCAGCGAAAAAGGCAGCCCCCGGAAAGCGCAGAATCAAGCGGAACTGGAAAAGGTGAATCCGCTGTTTCAGCGGCTTGCCCTGCTGACCGGCGCGGAGGCGCTGGAAAAACTGGCGCGGATCAGCGTCATGGTTGTCGGTATCGGAGGGGTGGGAAGCTGGTGCGCCGAGGCGCTTGTCCGTTCCGGCGCGGGTAAAATAACCAT
>Ga0268262_10007090_pt1 | contig 10554 bp, 13 predicted proteins | sample TergutNc150P3_FD_190354 | JGI IMG/M metagenome (GOLD analysis project Ga0268262, IMG submission 190354) | Nasutitermes corniger P3 segment gut microbial community from laboratory colony in Florida, USA - Nc150 P3 (SPAdes) (version 2) | ecosystem: Host-associated > Arthropoda: Insects >...
CTGCAAAAATAGCCATTGTACTCTTTTTCCGTCTCAACTTCTGAAAAATGCTCCCTTATCCTTAGTTTGTCCCTTCCCATCCCTTATTTTTATCATAGGCTCTTATTTTTGAAAATTGATTTCCGTGTTGCCTATTTAATTTCTTTTTGAGGTACGATATAATATAAATAAACTATACTTTAATAGACGGATAGATATAATTGAAAGATATAAGTGAATATAACAGCGGAATAACAGAACATGAATTTTTTTCTTTCATGTACGATAAAGTTATGTCCGGAGAGATAAAAACTTTTTCCAAACTTAAAGAAATAATAACTCCGGTCATACGTGAAAAATCAATTCATCCGGTTATAATGAAGGCCTTTCAGTTAATAAAAAGTTTAAACTGGGGATTTTTTGCCAATATAGGACCGGGTACCCACAGAAAACTCTGGAAAGAGCTTGTTGTGGAAGACAGGGATTTTCCGGAAGCCGGAGATCTGAAGAAGACTCTGCAAATTTCCAACCTTTATGTGGCCATGTGTGATATTCACGGTTATACCAAATTTTGCATGGAATCCAGAAAAAATTTGTCCATGATGCATACTCTGGACTGGGCTATTGAAAACGAGATACGGCGTATTTCCACTTCGTGCGGCGCAATCAGTCAGAGGGAACGCGGTGATGAAATGGTTATTGTAGCGGCAGGCGCAACCAATGTATTACTGGTTACATTATGTATTATTGACTATTTCGGAAAAACAAATATTGTCGGTGATCCGAATATTTCCACAAAACGTACCGGGAATGCGGAAGCCCTGCCTGTCTTTAAAATTACCGCCGGGATAACGGGCGGCAATACCCAAAGCCCGCTCATCATTACAGAAAGAGGAAATCTTTCGGGTTTCCTTTTGAATTCCGGCGCAAGGCTTCAGACAAGAGCGAATGAGCTTTCGCCGAAAGAATCAAGGGTCATGATCGCCAAGCAGGTAATGATGAATTATGAAAAGGAAAACGCGGTAAATAAATGTATTCTTGCGGAAAAGGATTCTTTATATTTCTTTGATACGGGACATATTGAATTTAAGGGAGTAATGATCCCGACATGCGAAGTTGTTTTTGATAAAAAGGAACGTTACAAGGAGAAATTTTCCCAGGAAATGACAAAATTGTTCGGTTCTATCCGCGATAATCTCTGGGAAGTGAAGATTTTCCAGGATTTAATAGAGCTTCTTACAAAAGTTATTCAATGTATGCCGAAGTTTTCAATAACGCCTCGTCAGCCGTTTCAGGGTATGCAAACTATCGCAAATGAATCCTATGTGCAGCTTTGCCGTGTAGCGTATAAAGCATATTGTGTAGATGAAGATTATTTTAAAGCGGTAGAATACCTGCGTTTTTTGATTGAAGTCAGCGAACTCATACCCGGATTTGACAGGCTTGTGCTTGATTATTTTAATGGCGTTGCGAATAAGTATCAAATTCTTCTGGATGCCTATGAAAGCCATATTGACAAGGAAGTTGATGAGAAAGCGGAGCATATTTTTCACGGTGATCACTATAAAACTTGGCTTGCGGCAAAGAACGGTACGCAGATTTATGAAAAACTCAGGGGAATAGGGCGAAAGAGCAAGGAGATCACCAAAAAGAAAAATCTGTGGTTAAGTATGCTTGCCGCAAATAAAGAGAAAATGGAATTTACCCTTTATTCGGGGAAGAAGTAATTTTTTTAAATATTCCGATATAAGAGTATGACCCGCAAGGCGTTTTTATTAATAGTCATATATTTTTCCGTTTTCTCGGGTGTTTTTGCGCAGGGGCATGAAGCCGGTAATCATCCTTACGTGATCCGCGGCGAAGTTTATGTGGATTTTGAACAAATTTACGCAGGTCATGTTGATGAGGAATACCCGCTTGATATTCCGGCTGCGGGACGGCGAGCGCTTGAAGAAACAGCTTTGTTTTATTCAGCGATGATTTACGGCTGGTCTTTTCATTATGATGTGGGAGAAAAAGCAAGACAAATAGAAGAAAAACTGGAACTGGAACCGGTTGCGATAATTGAATACGGCGATCCTTCCCTGAAAGTTACCGATACGGAAATTAACGATACGCGGCTTAAGGTGTGGACGGATTACCACTTAAGCGATGCTCAGCAGCGCAGAATGCAGGTTTGGCGTACCGGAATGACAAGAAATGCTCAGGGTATAGGTTATGGTCAAGCAGACATGGAAGAATATCCCGGTTGGCTTGCGGTTAAGAGAGCCGCGCTTGAGGATTCCGCTAGGGCTGCTCTGCGCGCGCTGCTTCGGGGCAGTGAGAGAAACCGCCCAAAAGAAGTAACCGGATTTATCAGTCTTGCGTCATTTCCCAGATATTTTATAGAAAGCGGACGCTGGGCTGTTTCAGCGCGTTTCAGGGTTCAGATAAAAGAAATTATTCCCTTTGCCGCTTATTAAAACCGGAAATTTCTAAAAACAGGTTGTTATGCCGAAAAAACTCTATAATTGAATTTTTGCGAATTACCTAACAATAGTTTTTTTCTTTGTTCTATGTTAGAATATTTTTATGGAAAGAAATAATTTGAATGTGTTAAGAATAGGAATTTTTTATGATGGATATTATTTTTACAAAATAAGTAATTACTATAAATACGAACATGAAAAAAAAGCGCGAATAAGCATCAGCGGCCTTCATGATTTTATAAGAAGCGAAGTTGCGGCGCTTACAAATACTGATATTCGTCAGTGCCGCATTATTGACGCTCACTATTTTAAGGGGCGTTCCTCCGCCAAAGAACTGGGTGAGAAAGTACAAAGCGAGCGGGTCTTTGAAGATATCCTGATGCGTGAAAATATTGTCAGTCATTATCTGCCGCTGCGTTTCGGCGATAATAACACAGTTCAGGAAAAGGGAATTGACGTATGGCTTGCGCTGGAAGCCTATGAGCTTGCCATATACAAACATTTTGATATTCTTGTACTGGTAGCGGGTGACGGTGACTATGTTCCTCTTGTCCGCAAACTCCATACGGTAGGCACGCAGGTTATGCTTATCTGCTGGGATTTTTCATATCACAATGAAAACGGAGATGTTGTAGAGACAAAAACATCCCGGCAATTGCAGGAAGAAGTTTTTTTCCCTGTGCTTATGTGCCAGCGGATTGAACAGAATGACAGTGATTACATAAAAGAACTGTTTGTAACAGAAAAAAATTATGATAAATTTCCTGTTGTAAATTTAAAGACTGAAATATTTCCGCTTCCAGAACAGGAAGAACTTGTTTCTACCATTTACAGTATTAATCCCAACGGCTTTGGTTTCATAAAGGATGAAGAGCGTAACAATGTCTTTTTTCATTACAGCAGGGTTACAAACTGTGAATTTTACGAATTAAAATTCGGGATGAAGGTTAAATTTACAGTAGAAGAAGACCCTGAGCGAAGCAAGAAGGACGGCGCTTCCCGTTTCAGGGCGACAAAAGTTACGGTTATAGATTAGCCCAATTCTACGGCGCGCCGCCATGCGGCTTCTACAGCCTTTATTACAGTTCCCCGGAAAGCTCCGCTTTCAAGCGCTGCAATACCCGCGATTGTCGTTCCGCCGGGTGATGTTACCATATCCTTTAATTCACCCGGATGTTTTTCTGTTTCTTTAACCATTGCCGCCGCTCCGGCTGCAGTCTGAGCGGCGTAACGAAGAGCTTTGTCTCTGGGAAGTCCCGCTCTGACGCCTCCGTCAGCCAATGCTTCAATAAAAAGATAGACGAACGCCGGCCCTGAACCTGAAAGAGCTGTAACGGCATCCATTAAATTTTCATCAATTCTGTCTATAACGCCTGCGCCTTCTAGAAATTGTTCCAAAACGGCAATCTGTGTTTTTTGAACTTCCGGCGAAGCCGCAAGAGCGATCATTCCCTTTCCTATCAACGCGGGCGTGTTGGGCATTATACGGACAACAGGCGCTATTGCGCTGACAGCTTTTTTTATTTTTTCAACAGACCAGCCCGCTGCCATTGAAACCAGCACCGGAGGAGAACCGGCGTTGATCCTTGTTCTTACGGTATCGGCAATTTCAGCTAACACCTGCGGAAGGACCTGCGGTTTTACGGCAAGAAAAATATAATCACCCTTGCTGACCGCTTCAATATTGGAACTTAATACTTCGGCTCCTAGTGAAGCCGCCGCGGAAGCCGCTTTCCCGGCATCAACATCGGTAAAAAATATTTTTATGCCGTCAGCTTTTGTTGATGCGCTTTTCATAAGCGCATATCCCATGTTTCCGCTTCCGATACAAACGATGTTATTTATCATATTAATCAATCCCCGCAGCTTTCCTGAAACGAGCGACTGTGGCGGCGGCAATAGGCCGCGCTTTCTGTGCGCCCTGCTCAAGTATTTTATCCAAAGACGGAATATCCGCCGTTATTGCGTCATAACGTTCCCTCATCGGCGCAAGGCAGCGGTTTACCACACGGAACAGCTCTTCCTTTGCTTCGCCCCAGCCCATTCCTCCCGCCCGGTATCGTCCGGCAAGAGCGTTCTGTTCTTCAGTATCTGTAAAAAGTTTGTAAAGCTGAAAAATCTGGCAGACTTGAGGGTCTTTCGGCTCTTCTACGGATTGGGAATTGGTTACTATGCGCATAATTGTTTTACGAAGTGTTTTTTCAGGCGCAAAAATAGGGATAACATTGCCGTAGCTTTTGCTCATTTTGCGCCCGTCAAGGCCGGGTACTACCGCGACATTCTCCTGAACGGCAGCCTGCGGTATTTTTAATATTTGCCTGCCGTAATTAGCGTTTATCGACTGCGCTATATCCTGCGCCATCTCAATGTGCTGTACCTGATCCTCGCCGACCGGCACTACGTCAGAATCAAAAATAATAATATCCGCCGCCATTAATACAGGGTAGGTAAATAAACCCATATTAATTCCGGCGTCCGTATCATCGCCTTTTTTATTATTTTTTTGAACGGCGTCTTTATACGCGTGGGCGCGGTTCATCAGTCCCTTGGAGGTAAACGCCATGAGCATTGTGGTAAGTTCAAAAACTTCGGGGATTGAGCTTTGCCTGTAAAATATAACTTTTTCCGGATCCAATCCCGAAGCAAGCCAGCCTGCGGCAACATGCCTGATTGTGGAATTTAATTCCTCAGGATTTTTCATTGTGTTAAGAGCGTGATAGTCGGCGATAAAATAGCGGGCGTCATATTCATTTGCAAGTTCCAGAGCAGGTTTTATTGCGCCGAAATAATTTCCGATATGTAAATCACCGGTCGGTTTTATCCCGGTAAGTGATATTTTCTTCATAATAGACAATTTAACGTTTTAAACATGGATTGTAAAGTATGGTTGATTTACTCTATGCTGTTAATGATGAAACTGCCGATAAAAACGCTTGACATATTAATAATCATTTTAGCTTCGGGAATAACTTTTTCTTCAGTGTATTTGGTATATTTGAAGCCGCAAAATTCTCAGCGTGTATTGATAAAAGGGCAGGATAGTGAATGGATTTTTCCGTTGAATGTTAATGAGACAATCGCTGTTCAAGGTCCGTTGGGAGAAACAGTTGTGCGTATCAATGAAGGAAATGTTTGGGTTGAATCTTCCCCGTGCAAAAACCAAACATGCGTTGCCGCCGGTATTTTACAACGGCAAGGAAACTGGTCTGTGTGTCTGCCGAATAATGTTTTTGTAATGATAGAAGGAATTGACGAGGAAAGCGATGTCGACGCAATTGTACGGTAAAAAAGCTCTTGCGCTGCTTGGAGCCATGTGCCTCTTTCTTTCAGTAGTTGAATACATGATTCCAAAGCCATTACCTTTTATGCGAATCGGGCTTGCCAATTTGCCTCTTTTGCTTGCCGTTGACATTCTGCCTTTTTCATCATTTTTGGTTTTAACCGGAATAAAGATTTTCGGACAGGCATTAATAACAGGGACGTTATTTTCATATATTCTGCTGTTTTCAATCGCCGGGACTCTTTTTTCAGCGATGATTATGTTCGTCTTGCGCCGTATATTCGGACATACCCGCATAACTTTTGTCGGTATCGGAACCGCAGGCGCAATGGTTTCCAATACGGCGCAGCTTGCTCTGGCTCAAATTTTTATTCTTAAGGAAAACATGCGTTATATTGCGCCGCCGTTTTTGGCCGCAGGTCTTGTAACAGGAATTGCGCTTGGGATATTTTGTGAAGTTTTTTCCCGTCGATCGCGGTATTATCAAATGAATGTATTGCATAAACAGTGAAAGGACATGTTGAATGAAACGGCGGGAATTTTACGCAAATGTTTTTGGTACAAAGGCGTTGTTTATAACAGGGCTTGTTATAATGCCCGCATTGTTGTTTAATCCAAGTACTGAATTCAGAGTATTTCAATTCCTGTTCTTTTGGTTTTTAGCCTGGCTTTCGGGGAAAAAAATAAATGCGCTTCCTGTAATTTTTGTTATTTTTGGTATTGTTGTCTTTAACATGATTATCCCGTACGGAAAAATACTTTTTTCAATAGGTCCGTTTAAAATTACACAAGGCGGTCTTTTTGCGGGCATTAACCGCGCGGTAACTTTTGAAGCGCTTGTAATACTTTCCAAAGCAACCGTCAGGAGCGATATAAAATTACCGGGCGTTTTCGGCGAAGTACTGGGAGAATCCCTGCGTATTTTTTCAGTTTTAATCGGCAGAAAACATCACATAACAGCGGGGAATTTAATAACGGACATTGACAACTTGATACTGGAATTAAGCTGCGAAGATGCCGGTACAGTTGAATTTCAAGAAGTACGGACAAAACCTTTAGGGTATATTATTCTTGCGGCTGTGATCGTTGTGTCATGGCTGCCCTTTGTTTTAGCTGTTTAGGTTAATCCATAAGACGATATGAATTATCGGTAACGGTAAAATTTACTCCGGCAGTTTTGCGGACACTTCGGTCTTCAAAAATAAAAATTGCCTCTGTTTCGGGAAGAGCTTCAACAAGTTCCTTTCCTTTATCATAACCAAGGACAAAGACAGCGGTTGAAAGAGCGTCGGCATTCATCGAGTTATGCGCAATAATGGTAACAGATAACAAGCCGTTATTAACGGGAAATCCGTCAGAAGGGGAGAAAATGTGGTGATACCTTATTCCGTCTTCTTCAAAGAAACGCTCGTACACGCCGGATGTTACTATGGTTTTTTCCGTTGTCTGCAGTATCCCCATGTATGAACCTCTGTTTCCGCCGGGGTCCTGAACGCCTACTTTCCATAGACTTTTGTCTTTTTTTTCCCCGAGGATCAGTATGTTCCCGCTGAGATCAATAATAGCTCGATCAATATTTACCTTTTTTATAATTACAGCCGCTTCATCTGCCGCATATCCCTTTGCTATTGCTCCCAAGTCCAGCGACATTCCCTTGTTCTTTAAGTAAACGCTTTTTGTTTGCGGCTCAAGTTCAATGTCCTGCCGGTTAATAAGCGGCAGTACCTTATCAATTTCCGCCTGTGAAGGCACTCTTTCGCTATCGCTGTCAATTCCCCAAAGTGAAACCAGAGGTCCGATTAAAGGGTCAAAAGCGCCGCCTGACAATTGCGCATAATATAAGGCACGCTCAATTACCTTAAATACGTCATCATGAACCTGTACCGGTTCAACTCCTGCGGCGGCGTTAATGCGGCTGACATCCGATGACGGGATATTCACGCTCATAAGGTTCTCTATTTCGCGTAACCTTGAGAAAATATCCCTGTAGACACTGTTCCTGCCCTGTTCAAAAAGTGTTATTGTGCAGACAACGCCGCCAAAGACTAATTCCGTGCGGGAGGATTCAGGTGAGCTGCATGCGGCAAGAGAAAATAAAACCGAATGAATTAGCAAATAACGTGAAAATATATGAATTATTTTATTGATACTAAAGCCCAAAACGCTCGGTAAGTTCCTTGATATGGCTGCCGATAAAAAATACGCAGTATGATGTAAGCACAATGCCGGCTGTGATGCCGAAAGGAAGTAGGAATGATATTCCGGTCTCGTCCGCAATTTTTTGAAAATCAAGCCCGAAGAAAGATGTGCCAAGAGATACAACAATGATAAGCCCCGCGATAATCCAGCCTCTTGTAGATAAGCCGCCGGGAACGGCGTAGGGAACATTTTCCGGCAATTCTTCATCAGACGCAATTTTTAACATGACAGAGTCTTCAAGGCGGGGAGAAGGCGGTAAAAAGTCATTGCGCATAATTTGTCTTGCAGTCTCGTAACGTTCTATTTTTTCAGCGCAGTCCCGGCAAAAAATTGTATGCAGGCATATCTGTATCTGGCTTAATATAGGCATTGAGTCTTCTGTTCCGTCATTATCTGAATAATGATAAACCATATCCAATATTTTAGAACAATTCATCCTGTACTCCTCTTTTCATTCCGCAAAAAATTCAAGTTTTTCCCTTAACAGTATCTTCGCCCTGAAAACATGAGACTTGATTGTATTTACCGGAATTCCGGTAATAACCTCAATCTCCTGATACGAACGATCATAAAAAAAGAACAAATCAATACACACGCCGAAGCGTTCAGGCAGTTCTTTTATTGCCGCATTAACAGCTTCTTTTGCGGCGTTGCGAAGCGCTATTTTTTCCGGAGTATCGCCGGAATTAATCAGCTTGTCCGTATTTTCATCAGCCAGACTGAGATATTCCTTCCTCCTGTTTACCTCATTCAAAGCTGTGTTATATGCAATTTTGTAAAGCCAAGTTGAAAACCTGCTTCTTCTCTCAAAGCCCGGAAGATTCCGGTATGCTTTAAGGAATACTTCCTGGGTAAAATCGGAAGCATCCTCCCCGTTACGGAAAAAGCTCAGACCCATTCCGTATACCGCCCTTTCATGCCGGCGCACCAGAAGACGGAACAGATCCTTCTGTCCCGAAACAATCTGACTGACAATTAACTGATCGTTAAAGTCAGCTTCGCCGTCCGCCGCTGTGATTTCATCAGCCATTAATCTTTTCGTGGCGTTTGATCACATAATGAACAGTCAGTCCCAGACCCATGGACAGGGGAATTATCCCTCCCAGTAAACCGTAAGAAGCCCCTTCCAGTATTGACAGCAGTACAGTTAAAGCTGCTCCGACGGAAGTTAAGAGTATACCCGACAGCAGACTAAACGAAAGAAGATTAAATTCCTCTTTTTTATATTGCCCGGCCTTTATTAACAGTGTTTTTTGCCGGTGATTCCATAAAAGGTAGAAAAAGATAACAATCGAACCCATTACAATCGCCGCAATGGGAATTATCGCTATTAATATCTGAGCGGCGGATGATATTCCTCCCATTTACTCACACTCTCCTGCCTGTCATTTTATTACTTCTCCTTGCCAAAGTCTACGCCTGCCTTTGCCGTCTTTTTATTTTGACACAACAAAAAGATTGAAGTTGCTGATTACCGCGCAAAACGCTCCGGCGGCGGGGAACGTTTTCAGTCGATTATCATCATGTCGCTGAAGTAGAGGGTTTCTATGCGCCCGAGCCGCAGATTGGCATTGTAAAGCGATAAGATTTCTGTTTTAGCGGTTTCTTCGTCAATTTCAACTGTTTTCTCGGCGGGAAGGGAAGAAAAATAGTCGGCCGCTATCGTCCTGAAATCGCCGATTTTTGCGGCTAATTCTTCCGTGAACTGAATGTCGTCGGCAAGGTAGGGAAACGCTATGGAAAGAACCAGTGTTGAGGAGTTTGAGAGGGGGATTCGAAGCCTGCCAAGCCCTGAAAAAACCCTGATGTCGTCGTTTTCCGCTGTCCGTGCTGCTGCTGCCTGCGGCTTTCCCAGTTTGATAATGGGGCCCGCCGCCGGAGAGCGGACAAGGGCAAAAACAGTGCCGATTAACAGCAGCGCAACCATTGCGCCCGAAAGCGAGAGCAGCGCCGTGAAAAAACCTCGCTGCATAATTGTAGCGTTGTCAGGGATTAGTTTCATTATTATTACGATATAACAAAAAATTGAAGAAGTCGAGGGCAAGGCGCCTACTGCTTGCAAGAAATAGGTGATTAATACAGGGAAGAAAGATTGAAAATTACGTGCGTTTACAATGAATAAAAAGGTGGTATAATAACTTATGCTATTTAAATCTCTTATAAAAATGATGAAAACTCATACAATAACCAAACCATACTTCTATGTGGGTTTCGTCTTGGCGGCATTTTCGTTTATGGTTGTCTTAAGTTCCTATTTTATGAGTAAAATTGTCCGTAACCAACTGATATCCAGCGCTCAAGCGGAACTTGCCTTATTGGAGAAAGTCATCATGGCGGACCTCAAGGAGCCCAGAACGGTATTGGGGAACCAATCCGAGATTGTGCGTAACATGATCCTGCGAGGCAACGGTGAAGGAGAGGTACGCGACTATATGGTAGGTATCACCAAATATATAATGGATAATGAAAAGGATCAACTATCGGGCTTTGCAGGTATTTTCGGTTGTTTTGACGTATTTGGGGGTGTGTTTATCGACGGACAGAATCGCCGGATACCGGAAGACTTTGTAGTTTCGGAACGCCCATGGTATAAGAAAGCTGTGGCGGCGGGCGGTGAAATATCATTTT
>Ga0268262_10007091_pt1 | contig 10553 bp, 9 predicted proteins | sample TergutNc150P3_FD_190354 | JGI IMG/M metagenome (GOLD analysis project Ga0268262, IMG submission 190354) | Nasutitermes corniger P3 segment gut microbial community from laboratory colony in Florida, USA - Nc150 P3 (SPAdes) (version 2) | ecosystem: Host-associated > Arthropoda: Insects > Digestive...
TTTTTGTTTCCAGAACTCAAAGAGTAAGGCATTTTTTATTAAATCTATGCCGAAAATCTTGCGAATAATCACTATATTTTTTCATAATAATTTTGAATAATATTTTAAGGAGGAAAATAAAATATATCAATCTTACAACATACCTATTTTATTAATTGTTTTTAAAAGGCTTAATACTACAAAACAAGTATTCTCTGTTTTACAACAAATAAAACCAAAAAAATTGTTCATAGCCGCCGACGGTCCGCGATCTAATGTAAAAGGAGAAGATGAACAATGTGATTCGGTACGAAAATATCTTATTGAAAATATTGATTGGGATTGTAAAGTTGAAACTTTATTTCATAACGAAAATTTAGGCTGCGGGAAAGCTCCGGCTCGGGCAATAACATGGTTCTTTGAACATATTGATATGGGAATAATTCTTGAGGATGATTGTGTCCCAAATTTATCATTTTTTAAGTTTATGGAAGACTTGTTAATTAAATATAAAGATGATACTCGTATAATGCAGATTTCAGGAACAAATAGACTTGAAAAATTTGATACAAATAATAGTTATGTTTTTTCCAATTGGGCTTCAATATGGGGCTGGGCTACATGGCGGAGAGCGTGGAAATATTATGATTTTAATATAAGATTTTTTGCTGAAAAAAATGAAAAATCAAAAAATATCTTAAAATATATTTATTATAAAGAACATTGGTCTAATGATATATATGATATACTTATGAAAACTATAAATAATCCCGATATATCATGGTGGGATTATCAATGGGCATTTATTATGAATATTAATTCCGGATTGTCTATTATACCGAAATATAATCTTATTGCAAATATTGGTTTTGATGAAGATTCAACGCATACTTTTGATAAAAGTTCATATTTGTTTAATATGCCATGTTATGATCTTGAGTTTCCTTTGACACATCCCGATTATATTCATTGTGATTTAGATTATGATTTATTAATACTTGAAAAACATTTTCCTTCACCGCAAAATTTTTCTTTTTTAGGAAAAATAAAAATATTTATAAAAAGAAAAATGCCTTTTGTAATAAAAATAAAAAGATTATTAAAAAAATAATATGGAAAAAATAAATATAAAAGGGCGGGAATTATCTTATTCTCCGGAATATCTTTCCTATGAAACATCTGTTCCATTAAATTTGGAAGAAGCAAAAAAAAATCTATTGGATTTTAAAAAAATAGCCGATGAGAATAATCTTGTATTTATTCTGGCTTACGGAACACTACTTGGCGCAATAAGAGAGCATAATTTTATTGAACATGATATTGATATTGATTTAATTGTTTGCGATGAAGAAAAACTAATTGATACAATCCCTATGTTACAAAACATTGGATTTGATTTTATTCGTTATGAAATAAATCCCTTGTATTATTCATTTGAACGTAACAGCGTTTACATAGATGTTTATATCGCCAGCATAGTTAAAAATAGTTATTATCTTTTAAATAATAAAATAAAATCATCATATATTACTGATACTCAACCTTATTTATTTTTAGATGCTTCATTCTTAATACCAAAAGAATACAAAAAAATATTTATTGAACTTTATGGTAAAGACTGGCATATACCACAAAAAAACAAATATGGAGATTTTCAAGATCATGATATTTATAAAAAAATATCTACTTATATAAAGAAATTTATTCCTAAAAAAATAAAGATAATGATAAAAAAAATATTGGGATATAAAATTCAAAATTCTAAGGAAGAAAGATGAAACTCTCCATAATAACAATAAACCTCAATAATGCCGCTGGTCTTGAAAAAACAATTCAAAGCGTTATTAATCAAACATTTAAAGATTTTGAATATATCGCAATTGACGGCGCTTCAACTGACGAAAGCGTTGAAATAATTAAAAAATACAGTTCCGGTATAAATTATTGGGTTAGCGAGCCGGATACAGGCATTTATAATGCTATGAATAAAGGCATACGAAAAGCTCAAGGGGATTATTGTCTTTTTTTGAATAGCGGCGATTATCTGATTTCCTCAACAACACTGCAAGATGTATTCGATGAAATAAATAATATTGCCGCAGTAGATATCTTTTATAGCGATTGTATTAAATCAGATAATTCTATTTTTATTTACCCGGATAATATAACAATTAATGATATAATAAAGATCGGAATAAGCCATCAGAATACATTAATTAAGCGTTCATTGTTTTTGGAACATAGTTTTTATAATGAAAATTTGCGTATTGCATCAGATTTAGAATATTTTTTAAAGGAAATTTGGACTTATAAAAGTAAATTCACAAAAATAAAAACAAATATTTCCGTATTTGATATAAATGGAATAGGCACTCAATTATCTCCTGAACGATTCGCGGAAGGTATTATTGTATATAAAAATGTGTTTCAAGAATTATCAGAAATTATTATAGAATTAAATAAATATTATGGATCAATATATTATAATATTATTAAAAACTATGGTGATACAAAATTATTAGTTTTTTGGTTAAGAATATACCGGTTTTTTGTTTCCAGAACTCAAAGAGTAAGGCATTTTTTATTAAATCTATGCCGAAAATCTTGCGAATAATCACTATATTTTTTCATAATAATTTTGAATAATATTTTAAGGAGGAAAATAAAATATATCAATCTTACAACATACCTATTTTATTAATTGTTTTTAAAAGGCTTAATACTACAAAACAAGTATTCTCTGTTTTACAACAAATAAAACCAAAAAAATTGTTCATAGCCGCCGACGGTCCGCGATCTAATGTAAAAGGAGAAGATGAACAATGTGATTCGGTACGAAAATATCTTATTGAAAATATTGATTGGGATTGTAAAGTTGAAACTTTATTTCATAACGAAAATTTAGGCTGCGGGAAAGCTCCGGCTCGGGCAATAACATGGTTCTTTGAACATATTGATATGGGAATAATTCTTGAGGATGATTGTGTCCCAAATTTATCATTTTTTAAGTTTATGGAAGACTTGTTAATTAAATATAAAGATGATACTCGTATAATGCAGATTTCAGGAACAAATAGACTTGAAAAATTTGATACAAATAATAGTTATGTTTTTTCCAATTGGGCTTCAATATGGGGCTGGGCTACATGGCGGAGAGCGTGGAAATATTATGATTTTAATATAAGATTTTTTGCTGAAAAAAATGAAAAATCAAAAAATATCTTAAAATATATTTATTATAAAGAACATTGGTCTAATGATATATATGATATACTTATGAAAACTATAAATAATCCCGATATATCATGGTGGGATTATCAATGGGCATTTATTATGAATATTAATTCCGGATTGTCTATTATACCGAAATATAATCTTATTGCAAATATTGGTTTTGATGAAGATTCAACGCATACTTTTGATAAAAGTTCATATTTGTTTAATATGCCATGTTATGATCTTGAGTTTCCTTTGACACATCCCGATTATATTCATTGTGATTTAGATTATGATTTATTAATACTTGAAAAACATTTTCCTTCACCGCAAAATTTTTCTTTTTTAGGAAAAATAAAAATATTTATAAAAAGAAAAATGCCTTTTGTAATAAAAATAAAAAGATTATTAAAAAAATAATATGGAAAAAATAAATATAAAAGGGCGGGAATTATCTTATTCTCCGGAATATCTTTCCTATGAAACATCTGTTCCATTAAATTTGGAAGAAGCAAAAAAAAATCTATTGGATTTTAAAAAAATAGCCGATGAGAATAATCTTGTATTTATTCTGGCTTACGGAACACTACTTGGCGCAATAAGAGAGCATAATTTTATTGAACATGATATTGATATTGATTTAATTGTTTGCGATGAAGAAAAACTAATTGATACAATCCCTATGTTACAAAACATTGGATTTGATTTTATTCGTTATGAAATAAATCCCTTGTATTATTCATTTGAACGTAACAGCGTTTACATAGATGTTTATATCGCCAGCATAGTTAAAAATAGTTATTATCTTTTAAATAATAAAATAAAATCATCATATATTACTGATACTCAACCTTATTTATTTTTAGATGCTTCATTCTTAATACCAAAAGAATACAAAAAAATATTTATTGAACTTTATGGTAAAGACTGGCATATACCACAAAAAAACAAATATGGAGATTTTCAAGATCATGATATTTATAAAAAAATATCTACTTATATAAAGAAATTTATTCCTAAAAAAATAAAAAATAAAATTAAAAAGATATTAAAACAAAAGGAGCAAAAATGAAAACAGCCCTTATATCAGGCGTTACCGGTCAAGACGGCGCCTACTTGTCGGAATTCCTTCTTAAAAAAGGATATACCGTTCATGGCATTAAACGCCGTTCATCCAGTTTTAACACAGAACGCATTGATCATCTGTACCAAGACCCCCATGAAAAAAATAAAAAATTTTTTCTTCATTACGGCGATCTTACGGATACTTCCAATCTTGTGCGTATTATTCAGGAAGTTCAGCCTGACGAGATTTACAACCTTGGAGCGCAAAGCCATGTTCAAGTTTCTTTTGAAGTTCCCGAATATACCGCAGATACGGATGGAATAGGAACATTAAGAATTTTGGAAGCTATCAGGATTTTAGGCATGGAAAAAAGGGTAAAGTTTTATCAGGCGTCCACCAGCGAGTTGTTCGGCAAAGTGCAAGAAATTCCTCAAAAAGAGACTACTCCCTTCTACCCGCGCAGTCCCTATGCTGTAGCAAAACTTTACGCTTACTGGATAGTTGTAAATTACCGTGAATCCTATGGTATGTATGCATGTAACGGTATACTTTTTAATCATGAAAGCCCAATCCGAGGGGAAACTTTTGTTACACGCAAAATTACCCGCGCAGCCGCTAGGATAAAGCTGGGACTACAAGAAAAACTTTACATGGGCAATATTGACGCAAAGCGCGACTGGGGCTATGCCAGCGATTATGTAGAGCTTATGTGGCTCATGCTGCAGCAGGAAAAACCTGATGATTTTATTATGGCTACAGGCGTTACAACTACCGTGCGTGATTTTATTTCGACGGCATTTTCAGAAGCAGGAATAACAATTACATGGGAAGGCAAGGGCGTTAATGAAAAAGGAATTGATAAAGATACCGGCAAGGTTCTTGTTGAAATAGACCCGCGTTATTTCCGTCCCGCTGAAGTAGATATATTAATGGGAGACCCTTCAAAGGCTTATTCTCAACTTGGTTGGAAACCAAAGGTACAACTCCCCCAGCTTATTAAAATGATGGTTACCCATGATATAAAACTTGCTGAAAAGGAGTGCCACTTAAAAAACGGCGGATATAATATTAACAATTACTACGAATGAAACTCCTTAGCGGAAAGGTTATAAAAACTTATTCCGTTTTTTAAATGATATTTTCAATAATAACAGTAAATAAAAATAACGCCTCTGGTCTTGAAAAAACAATCCAAAGTGTAATCTGTCAGACATTTAATAATTATGAATATATAATTATTGACGGAAATTCAACTGATAAAAGCGCCGAAGTGCTTAAAAATAACAGTTCCCATATTCATTACTGGATTAGCGAACCTGATTCGGGTATTTATAATGCCATGAACAAAGGTATACGTAAAGCGCAGGGAAAATACTGCATATTTTTAAACAGCGGCGATTGCTTAATTGATAATACAACCTTAACGGAACTTTTTAATGAAATTTCACATTCAGAGGAAGCCGGTATTTACTATGCAGATTGTATAGCGACAAACCATCCTTATTTTCAGCCGCCAAAGATGATCGATATAAATTATTTTATTTCTAACAATTTAAACCATCAAAATACGCTTATAAAACGTTTTCTCTTCCTTGAGCATGGATTTTACAACGAGAAATTACGAATTTCCTCTGATTATGAATTCTGGTTAAGGGAATTATGGACTTTCAAAACAAAATTTATTTATATAAAAACAAAAATCGCGATTTATGATTCTTTTGGAATAAGTTCTACCGCTAATTTTGACAAGGAACTGGAAGATTCTATCCTTGCGGTCTTTGGCACCCTGGGTGAATCACTTGTCAAATTAAGACGTTATAATCACAGTACTTATGGCATGATAATTGAAACTTATGGATCTTCAAAACTGCTTGAATATTTGCTGAAAATATATAAATTAATTATAAAGACGATAAATATTCTTTTTAAGAAACGGAAAACCATAATTGTTTAAAAAATTAGTTAAATACGCTAAAATATACTTCACTTACTTTTTTTGTTTTGGCCCGCAGGTTGCTGTAAAACTGGCTGTAATTCACCTGTTTTTAAAAAATAAACCGCCCTATGATATTAATAATTACAAACACAAAGTTATTAAAGAGTACTTAAAAAAGAGATATATAAAAGTTATTAATGATTTCAGGGAAAAACATAATAAAACAGACCCTTCTTTTGCTGAAAATTATCCTGTTTGGTTTTTATGGTGGCAAGGCGAAAGTAATATGCCACCCATAGTTAAAGTTTGTTATCAAACGCTCAAAAAATATTCAAACGGACATGTAATAAATTTGCTGACGAAAGACAATCTTTACGATTTTATTAATCTACCGGATTATGTAATCAAAAAAGCGGAAAAAAACATCATTTCGTTAACGCATTTTTCTGATATAATACGAGTATGTCTCTTATATGAACATGGAGGTTTATGGCTTGATTCAACAGTCCTTTTAACTGCTCCTTTGCAGTCATTACCTCAAATTTGTTCACAATTTGGTTTTTGGACACCAAAAGATGACGGGGTTATTCTTGAATTGTGCTTTAAAGCAAGAAACTGGATAGTCAGAGAAAATAGATGGTTAACATTTTGTATTTATTTAAGCAAACATAATATTTTGGCGGAGTTTCTGCGTATCGTGTTTTTTTTATATGTTAAATCAAAAAATCATTTTATTGATTATTTTCTTTTTGATTACTTTATCTCTATTGCCTATGATACTCTTCCTGAAATTCGTATTATGATAGATTCTGTTCCTGAAAATAACCCCAAGGTTCATGAAATATACCATCGCCTTAACCTCAATTACGAATACAATAGTGTATTATTTGAAAATATATGCAATGATACTTTTTTCCATAAATTAAACTGGAAAGAAGATTTCAAAGAATATACTGAAACCGGGAAATTGACAAATTATGGTTATATCATAAAAAACTATCCTCCAAAATAATTCTTGTTGATAATATATAAATGTTGCGGAGATTTTATGAATAAACACGATAAAATTTATTTAGCCGGACATAACGGGCTTGTGGGAAGCGCGATCATGCGAAAACTCAACTCTTGCGGTTATGACAATATAATAACAAAAACCCACAAGGAACTTGATCTAATAGATCAAACCGCGGTTGAATGTTTCTTTTCCGAAAACAAACCGGACTATGTTTTTCTGGCAGCGGCAAAAGTGGGCGGGATAGGAGCAAACTCCCGCTATCCCGCCGACTTTATTTACAACAATACTATGATTGGTTTTAATGTTGTAAATTCCGCTTATAAGCACGGAGTAAAAAAACTGCTTAACCTGGGTTCTTCATGTATTTATCCCAAAATGGCTCCCCAGCCCTTAAAAGAAGAATATTTGTTATCAGGTTCACTTGAACCTACCAATGACGCTTATGCCGTAGCGAAGATTGCGGTTATTAAACTTTGTAATTCGTATAACGTGCAATACGGGGCTAATTTTATCTCTGTTATGCCGACTAATCTTTACGGACCGGGTGATACCTATGATACCGAAAACGGTCATGTACTTCCCGCTATGATAAAAAAGTTTCACGAGGCAAAAATAGGCGGCAAAGATAAAGTAACGCTCTGGGGCGACGGCTCGCCTTTTAGAGAATTTCTTTTCAGCGATGACCTGGCGGAAGCTTTGTTATTTCTGATGGATTCCAAAAACGCCTCTGAAATCGGAGAGCTAATCAATATTGGCACAGGTACTGATCTAACCATAAAAGAATTGGCTAAATTAATTAATCAAATTGTATACGCCGGTGAGCCGGACAAACATTGCGCGATAGAATGGGATACATCCAAACCAAACGGAACTCCGCGTAAACTTCTTAATGTTGATAAATTATCATCTTTAGGTTGGAAAGCAAAAACTAGTCTGAAAGACGGAATTAGTATTGCGTATAAAGATTTTTTAAAAACATAAAAAAAATAATTATTATTAAATTATTTAAAATAAACAATATATCAATCAAGTGAATAATACCAACCATCCAAAAATCTCAATAATTATTCCTGTTTATAACTCAGAATCCTTTTTAAGGAGATGCCTTAACTCTATAATCAAACAAACGTTTGCAGATTTTGAAGTTATTCTAATCAACGATAATTCATCTGATAATTGTCCGGCAATTTGTAACGAATATGCAAATTCAGATAATAGAATTAAAGTTATTCATAATTCAATAAATCTTGGTTCATCATTAAGTAGAAAAATTGGACTGGATAATGTTTCCGGCACATATATACAATTTATAGATAGTGATGACTGGATCGAAAATAATATGCTTGAACGTTTATATTTTACCGCTATTTCAGATAGTTATGATATTGTATGGTGTGATTATTATGATAATTCTATTTATTGTGAGGAAAAAGCAGATTATCAGGAAAAAATTGATTTTTATAAAAAAATATTAGATAATGAAAGTAAACTCACATCTTCATTATGGACTAAATTTATAAAAAAAGAAATTTTGTTAGGGATAAATTTTCCAAAAGCCATGCAATGGGAAGATTTAGTTATTACAGTACAACTAATTAATAAATCAACTACAATAAAACATTTATCTGAAGCATTTTATCATCATGTTAGCAATTCAAATTCTATTACTCAGTCAAAAAAAAGAAAAATTAGGGGGCTAACTGAAATTGTTGAAAATTTAACAATTACCATTAATTATTGCCGTGAATATCTTGGTACTAATTTTATTAAACTAGAACCGGAAATAAGCGCATGTATAAACCGTTTTAAATTTGAAAGTTTATTTTTAAAAGGATTACGCAACTCGGACATATTTTTACAATTATATCCCGATTCAAATAACAATATATTTTCTAAAACATGGAAGACTAAATTTTACAAAAGATTATTTCTTTATGCATATATAAAGAATATTCCTGGTTTTTTTTTGCTTTTTGACTTATTAAAATGCGTAAAGTTTTAATAAACGGTGATTTCTTCTGCCGCCGCCTTACAGGTATTGAGCGTTATGCGTATGAGATTACCATGAGGCTTGATAAAATCAGCAAACCAGATGAAGCCGCGATAATAATACCAAATAACGCGGTAAATGTGCCTGAGTTTTCAAATTTGAAATTGATTCGACATAAAAAAAACGTAAAATCCCATCTTTTGTGGCAAATGATTACTCTTCAATGGTTTCTTATCACTCACAGGGAATATACCGTCCTTGAATTCGGTAACACTTCCCTGCCCTTTGCTCAAGGTATTGTTTTTTTACATGACATTTATTGTGAATTTTTTATTGAAGACTTTACTACTTTCAGAGATAAAATTATACGTTTATATAATCGTTGGCAGTACAGGCTAATAGCAAAAAAAGCAAAAAAAATAGCAACTGTTTCACACTTTACAAAAAATCAAATTGTACAAGCTTTTCATATTAATCCTGACAGAATTACCGTTATTTACAGCAGTTGGGATCATTTCAGAAATATCAAGACGGATTATTCTATTTTTACGGATTTTCCAGTACTTTCAAAACCGTATTATTTTTCTTTAGGGAGTCTTTCAAAACGGAAAAATATCAAATGGATCATTGAATATGCGCAAAAAAATCCTGACGCGGCTTTTGCCATTTCAGGCGTAAGTCTTCCTACTGTTAAAGTTGATGAATTAAATGCTTCTACTCCCCAAAATATAATCATGTTAGGTTATCTTGACGATTCAAAAGTAAAAGCCCTAATGACAAAATGCAAAGCGTTTATTCTTCCCTCCTATTATGAAGGCTTTGGTCTTACTCCTCTTGAAGCTCTGTCCTGCGGAGCGCAAATAATTATCGCAAAAGCTGCAAGTCTTCCTGAAATTTACGGAAACACAGCACACTACATAGATCCATACAGTATCGACATTGATCTTGACATTCTGCTGAATGATCCTGTTGAAAAACCGGACGCGATTCTTGCAAAATATTCTTATGATACTTCGGCTGAACAAGTATATAATTTGATAAAGGGATTTACGCGATGACCAAAAACACAAAGACCGTATATCTTGGCATGCGCGGCGATATTGTTCATCCCGGAATAATCAACATCATCCGTAAGGGCGCAATACTCGGCGAATTAACGGTTGGACTTTTAACAGATGCCGCTATCGCGTCGCATAAACGCCTTCCCTATTTAACCTATGAACAGAGAAAAGATGTAATCGAAAATGTTAAGGGCGTTGCTCAAGTAATCCCTCAGGAAGAATGGAGTTATGTACCTAACTTACAAAAATTAAAACCCGATTATATAATCCACGGAGACGATTGGAAAAGC
>Ga0268262_10007092_pt1 | contig 10551 bp, 10 predicted proteins | sample TergutNc150P3_FD_190354 | JGI IMG/M metagenome (GOLD analysis project Ga0268262, IMG submission 190354) | Nasutitermes corniger P3 segment gut microbial community from laboratory colony in Florida, USA - Nc150 P3 (SPAdes) (version 2) | ecosystem: Host-associated > Arthropoda: Insects >...
ATGTAGGTTTATTGGTTATAGCACAAAGAACAGCAAACGTTTCAAAAACTATTCTAACACAATGCAATACAATTATTTCATTTCAAGAATTTGATAAAACAAGTAGTGATTTTTTGGCTAATTATTTTGGCGATGGAATAGCCAAGATCTTACCGACATTAAAATTCAGACAGGCAATAGTTGCAGGTAAAGCGTTAAAATCTAATGTCCCTGTGATTTTTGAAGTACCTGAAATTAATGAAAATGTGTAATTATTAAATATAAACAGCATATGAATTACAATATAAAATTCAATTTTGGCAACAGCGATACAATGTATTTAACGCATTCTCTGCATCCTTACCCTGCAAAGTTTCCGCCACAACTGCCGCACACGATAATAAAACAATTTACACACAAAAAGGCAACTGTTTTAGACCCTTTTTGCGGTTCAGGCACAACACTTGTAGAGGCGCGATTGTTGGGCTGTAATGCTATTGGAGTTGATGTAAATGGTTTATCTTCTTTACTTTCCAAAGTAAAGGCAACCCCACTTTCCGAAAAAGAACTTACACAAATCAAATCATTTCTTGATTTAATTACAAACGAGGATTTTCAGTGGAAAATGAAACGCCCGACAATCAAAGTTAAAGAAATAGACGGTTTAGAGCATTGGTTTCAAAACAATGTAGCGGAAGAATTGACACACATTTTAAATCTTATTGCTGAATTGAACGATGAAAACGTACGCGATTTTTTGAAAATCGTTTTATCTTCAATCATTGTCAGAGTTTCCAACCAAGAGAGCGACACGCGCTTTGCGGCAAAAAACAAAAACATTACAGACAATTTTACTTTTGGTTTATTCCTTACAAGAGCAAATGAGTATTTAATACGAGTTGCGGAGTATTCTAAGAAAGTGAATGGAGACGGTTATTTGAAATTGCTAAATGCCGATAGTCGTAATTTATCAATGCTTGATAATGAAAGCATTGATATTGTGATTACTTCGCCGCCTTATGCCAATACTTATGATTATTATTTGTATCATAAATTCCGTAAACGCTGGCTTGATTTAGATGTGCAATACGCACAATACAACGAAATCGGCTCACGCCGCGAATATTCGAGTTTGAAAAAAACAGCCGAGCAATGGACTATTGATTTGAAAAAATGTTTTTCCGAGATGTATCGACTAATAAAAAAAGATGGATTGGCATTTATCGTTATCGGAGATAGTGTGATAAGAAAGGAACTCATAAAAATAGACAATGTGATTTCAGAGTTTATGCCTGAAATTGGCTTTAAAATTTGCAATATTATTTCTTCTGATTTGTCGGAACATTCCCGAATTTTTAACCCGACATTTGCACAAAAAAACAAAAAAGAACATCTTATTATTTTGAAAAAATAAGTTGTTATTAACGTTCACCCTGCATCAACAAGGCAAGCGTTAATAAATAAAATATCTACAACACACACATTATTTACAATAAAAAAATATATACAATATAATGGATAAATACAACATATACAATATTTACAATAAACAAAATATTTACAACAAATGCAATGTTTTATTGTTTTCAATACTTGGCATATAATATATTTGTGTTGAACAACCAAAAAAGGAATTTTTTTTATGGCTTACACCATTGCTGTTGCAAATCAAAAAGGCGGTGCAGGAAAAACAACAACCGCAATAAATTTAGCAGCGGCTTTTGCAGAGAAAAAAAAGAGGGTTTTGCTCATTGACGCTGACCATCAAACAGCAAGTTCAAGTTCTATCCTTGCGCCTAATGAAAAAAATTGTGCGCTTTCTGCCGCTCTTCTCGGTGGAAACACTGAAACTGTAAGAATCAATAATAAGTATGACTTAATTGTAAGCACATTAGATTTAGGTAAAACAGCAGACGTTTTGAATACTATTAAAGAGATTTCTATTCGATATAAAAAATTAAAAACGGTACTTGAACCGCTTCAAAATAAATATGATTATATTTTTATCGATTGTCCTCCGTCTTACAACGCACTTACTTACAACGCGCTATGGGCTAGTGATTATTGTTTAATTGTAGGAAAACCGGATAATCTTCATTTGATTGCTATTGACGATATGCTTGACGTTTGTACTATCGCGCAAGAAAAAGGCGCAAAAATTATTCCGCTTGCTATTCTTATTGTGTCGTTTGACGGAAGAGTGTCATTGCATAATCTTACAATTGATATTATTAACAAAAAATACCCGAATATGTTGCTTTATTCAAAAATTCGCGACAATGTTAAAGTGCAAGAAATGGCTACGGTTCACAAAGATATATTTTGGCACGCTAAAAATAGCAATGGCGCTAAAGATTATATGGATGTCGCCAGTGAAATTGAGAAAAGAATAAAAGCAATAAAAATAGAGCGAGGAGATAAAAATGGGTAGTAATCTTGATAAACTTCGCAAAGCGGCAGAAAGTTTTGGAGAAGGTGGAGAAAATGCTGCAAATGTGGAAAAAATGACTTCAAAAATTGTTAAAGATGCAAACAATTCGAAAATAGTAAAAAAAGCAACGAAATATTTTTCTATGGAGATAATGCTTGAAGATTGGCCACGACTTGAAGCGGCAATGGGGAAATTATCAAACAGAGATAATACGATGTACAAAAGAAAAGATATATACATTGCAATGTCAAAATATTTTCTTGATGCTGTTGAAAACAACATTGAAAAAATTAAAGTTGAAAAACTTTAAAAGGAAAAATGAATGAAAAAAGAAGTAAAAATCGATTTAATCGCTTTTGCAATTAGTGTTTTTTTGTGTTTTGTTATTTTGATAATTAGAATAAAAAATGAAAATATATTTCCGGAAGAAGAAAATTCCTTACTTGATATATTAAAAGCACTTCTTTATCCGCACCCAAAAATTTTGTTAAATGGAACGGGTTATATTTTATTTCTTCACGTAGTCTTTCCGGTAGCAATTTTTTATTTCTCCTTTTTATTTTTTAAACGATATTTACCTGTTTCGGTAGCCGCATTGTTTCACAAGCCAACGGCTTGCATTCCTTAATTTTTGCATAAGCAAAAATTCTGCCCGTCAGGGCATTCGTCGCAAAGCGACGATAAATTAAAAAAAAGATTTTTTAATTTGACTCCTACTCCTACTTCCTGAATAGGTACTTTTACGTCTTTCAGTAGTAGTAGTACTTATTTAAGATGTTTAAATACATTTAAAACATTTTGAGCAACCGTAAATCCGCTTCCCAAGCAGAATTCAAAACCGAAATGTGATAAATACTCGGCGAAATGTGATAAATACTCGGCGAAATGTGATAAATACTCGGCGAAATGTGATAAATACTCGGGTGAAATGTGATAAATACTCGGGTGAAATGTGATAAATACTATTACATTTATCACATTTCGCGTGTAGCGAATATTATTTTATGTAAGAATGACACAAGGAGAAATTATGTACGAGATAAAAAAATCCGAGAAAATGGCATTAAAACCCAATAAATTAATTATGGCGGGGCAACAAATGTTACCGTATCAACAAAGGTTATTTTGGGCTTCGTTATCGGTTCTTGAATTTACTGTTTACAACGATGCGCATTATGGCAAATTAAACGACAACATAAATAATTTTATTGAACAAATTAGACTTGCAAGAACCACATTCAAATTCCCTGCAAGTAAAGTTTTTGAAGATTACGAGTCCCTTAAATTGAGCAATAATTCGGAGTTCAAAAAAGATATAGAAAAAAAAACAAGCGATATTGTTCGACAAAATTTACTCATAAAAGATGAAAAAACAACGACGGCTATAAATATAATGGATTATGCAAAATTCGACTATGAAGAACAAATGATATACGTTCAATTTAGCAAAGCGGTTATACCAATTCTTTTTGAAATGTTTGAGAAAGGATTTACGAAAATTCATTTAATAAGTTTTTTACGACTCAAATCAGGATATTCTATGCGACTTTATGAAATATTGATGTCTGTAAAAAATATAAGTAAAAATGGCTATACCATATCGTTAAAAGACATATATTCGTTATTTGGAATAGATAAAAATAAAGAGTATAAAGAATATAGAGATTTCAAATCTATGATTTTATTGCGCATACAAAAAGAAATAAAAGAAAAAACAGGATTGTCTTTTGAATTTGAAGAGATAAAAAAAGAAAGAAAAGTAGATTTAATAAAATTCAAAAACATTTTTGAGGATTCAAACTTTAATAAGTCAACGAAACAAATTTCTATGTTTGAAAACGAAGAGATGACGGAAAAAGAAATAATTTTATCTACTAAACCCAATGAAACATTTTTACTCGATGTTTTAGATAATCCTGAAACATATATTGCACCTAAAAAGAAAATTAACCCGGAAGATTTACAAAAAATATTATCGTCTTTTAATGAACACGATAGGCAAGTAATATTATCATTGCTCGAAACGGATGATGTACAGGAAATTTTGCCATTGCTTGAGAAAAAACCGGAACCGATTATATTGTTTGAAGATGGAGAAAAACAGAAATTTACCGAAGAGCAATCAAAAAAATTAGATAAATATCTCGAAGGAATTTTCAGCGCGGACGATATAAAATCAAAATATGAATTTGATTACATCAAGTTTTATTATTATAAAGTTAAGGAAAAAAACGACAAAGGAACAGTTAGAGATTTTGCCGGTTTTTTGTATAAGGCATTAACGGAAGATAAATACAAATATTATGAACAGAAAGAAAAAAAGAAATGTCAAGAAGAAGAAAAAATATCAAAAGAAAAATTGGAGTTGGAAAGAAAAAGAAAACGGCAACAGGAAGAAAAAGAATCTCAGGAAAATCAAAATAGAGAAGAAAAAAGATTTGTAAAAATGTTTGACGACCTAAGCGATAAAGATAAAAAAATATACTTGGAGAAACTGTACTCGAAGAACGATTTTTACAAAACAGCCGACATAAATGGTATCAGTCATTTTACAAAATATGCAATCGGAAAAATGATTGACGAAGAGCAAGCCGACAAAAAAAATAATATCTAAATCGATATTAGATATTTTTTTGTCGCAACTTTCATTTTTGCAAAAGGCAAAAATGCATCACAGCGCAGCGCATCAATATTTCATTCAATACTAATTTTTCATTTTTTGCATAAGGCAAAAAATGCCCGCATAAATGCGGGGGAAATTTCGTTTCACACCAATGCACCATAGGTGGTTAATACATAACGGTTATCATAGTGATTGTTGAAATCCTTGATAATAGTAGGTTTTTTGATAATTTTGACGGTTATTTTACTCAAAAACATATCATTTTGGGTAAAAAACGGTGATTTTTTAACATTTTATTACGCGGCGAAAAATTGATATATTAAATGTAGGCAAATATTATTTTCAAACAAAGGAGAATAAAAAGTGATAAACAAAAAGGCATCTTTATATTTGGACACGTCGATTTTTGGCGGGTATTACGATGATATTTTTTTACAAGACACTCGGCTTCTTTTTGAAAAAATAAGAAGCGGAAAATATAAAGTTTTTATTTCAAATTTAACACGAACAGAATTAAAAAATGCACCTGAAAATGTAAGAGAACTATTAAATACGTTTAACTGGAAATCATTAACGGCAACACCAGCCTGTAAATCTTTGGCTAATGAATACATCAAAGAAAAAGTCGTTGGAGAAACAAGTAAAGACGATTGTGTTCACATTGCAACAGCAACAGTTAATAATATCGACGTTTTAGTCAGTTGGAATTTTAGGCACATTGTGAATATTGAGAGAATGAAAGGATACAATTCCGTGAATGTGAAGCACGGATATAAACATTTAGAAATTCACTCACCGAAAGAAATGGGGCTTTATGATTGATGATAATTTTCGTTGCGATGCCATTGCAATGACGCGGGCAATTAAAGACAAAATAAGCGCCGAATTAAACGCGATGACTCCGAAAGATCAAGATTTGTATTTTGCAAAGATGGATGCTGAGTTTGCAAAGCAAGATCGCGAAAGAGAGAAAGCGAAATGATTGATGATAATTTTCGTTGCGACGCTATTGCGATGACGCGAGCTATTAAGGATGAAATAAGTGCCGAATTAAACGCGATGACACAGGAAGAAAGACATTTATATTTTGAACGCATAAACGCGGAAGCACGAGATTATTTTGAAATGCGCAAACAGGCGAAACTTCGCGAAAGAGAGAAAAAAATGACTGATGATAATTTTCGTTGCGATACTATTGCGATGACGCGAGTAATTAAAGATAAAATAAGCGCCGAATTAAACGCAAAGCCATGCGATTTATTTACGTTTTTGCAACTTGGAGTATATATCTAGTGAATTATATAATATTTTATCATTGAAATATTTAGAAAACGGGAAAGAAATATGACTTTTTTAACTTATCTTGTTCAGAAATGAGATTATAATGAAACAAATTAGAATATATTACGAAAGTTTGGAGCAAGCAGAAAACTATGTTAAACCATTGATTGAAAAAGTTGTTGATAAAAAAACAGTTGAAATTCTTTTAGTAAAACGTCCAAAATCGGCAAAAGATTTGAATAAAGGTTCGATTGCGGCTATTCAAACAATAATAATCCCCGATATTCTGATTACAGGCATTTCAAACGAAAAAGAATATCCATTAATTCTCGTAGAGTTTACGGAAGCGGTTACAACAGAAGACCACGAGTTGCAACGTACATATGGAGCGGTTGCGGCATATCTTTCAGGTGCTTATTACTTGAAATTATCAGGGGAAAAGCAATCAGAAAAAAAGTTCGGTGGTGCAAAATACGATGCGTTATCCACACCGAAAATTTTCATTGATGCAGTGAAGTACGAAGGTTATATTATTGCTGAATGGAAAACCGAAAAGAACAATAAATACACATTGCAGCGCAATTCAAAATGTCCGTCTTGCCCACCCGACATTGAGATTTTTACGGAAACTTTACAAAAAGTTGTTTCTGCTTTTACAAGATCAGAAAGTGACTGGTTTAATCGTAGTTTGGTAGAATTAAAAAAAGTGCAAGCATACAAAATATACCGCAAACAAGTAGATGTAGCGACAGGTACAGAAGAATTGTTGGAAGTGTGGAAAAATCGTAGAGATAACAACTTAAATAAATTGCGTTTTTTCGTAAAGCCCGACTTAATTGCTGCAAAAATCAACCGTTTCAGCCACGCAATGGATCCAGACAGAGGTATTTTGACATTTATCTCATTTCTATTTTCTGAAAAAAGACAAGTTTTTGGCGTTTATGCGCTTGTCCGTCCAAGAGGAAACGATATTATGAAACAGGATATGATAACACTTGATTTAATGCGACAAAAACTTGATAACGCCCTTGAAATAGATAAAGGCGGATTACCAGAGTGGTTAATCGATGAGTTTAAAAAAGTTGCCAAAAACGTAAAATCTTTAACAGATGTTGTAAATTTTCATCCTGTTTGGGAAAAACACAAAGCACAATTAATTGAAAACAAAGTCGTTATGACACTTGCCTATTTTTTAGATGGTATATATCTAAATCATAACGGAATATGTTTAAAATGGGATAAAAGAAAACTAGTAAACTCCACAAACAAAAATTTCTTGCCCGCTTTTTCTACATATTTTGGTTTTTCCAGTCATACAAAGCCAACTCCAATTATTGAAATTGCAAATGAAGTTAACGAAGACGAAGTAACATATACTATCGTTCATAACGTCCTTATTCCAAACGGTTTTCAAATTGTATATATTTCTTATCCCGGCTCGCAAGGCGGTGGTGCTGTCTTGCCTGCTCCCGAACTGGGTAAATCACAGCCACGTGAATATCCCGATATAATTGCATTACCGCCGCCGAACTCTCAAATTGACGTTGTGCTGAATGAAAGCAAAGGAATGTTCTCAAAATCAGAGGTGGAAAAGGATTTAGAAAAGGTTTTGCGATATAAAACCGACCCAAAACTAAAAATGGCATTAAAAGAAACATTGCTTGTCGCACAAGTAATCGACAGGAACAAAGAACTCAAAAACGTTGTAATTGGAGTTGCGTTTGGAATTAAAAAAGGCACAATAACAGAATGGCAACCTGATAATGTTGATTTCATTTTCCGTATCACCAATCGCAATGAGTGGGCAATCGGTATTTTCAAACAAGAAATGCGCGATTTGATAAAAAAGATTGAGGGTAAAACAAATTTTCCCATAGTTTATCGATTATCAAAAAAATCAGAGTTGAAAACATCGTTGTTTGTTGCGGTAATTTAAGATAGTTTTAAAAGTTTTTCTTTTTGACAGTTTAAGCAAATATTATTTTACTTAAAGAAATGGAAAAAATTCCGAATCCAAATAAACATTTTAACCGGATTAAAACAATTTGAACAATAGCGGATGTAGAAAACTCGTAAGCGAAGAGAAAAAACAGGAATTAGGCTTTAACGGATTAACGCCGAAAGAATGGGCTTTGCTTTCAAAAAATGTAATCGTAGAAGAAGATTTGCTAAACCCTGTTTGGAGCGATTTATCTTCACCCAGAAACAAATACCAAATAGAACACGGTGCAGTTTATCCAATAAAACTTTGCGAACGTTTAATAAAAATGTATTCAACAGAAAACGACACCATTTTTGACCCATTTTTGGGAATTGGCACGACAATGATTGCAGCACAACAACTTAATCGTCACTGTGTTGGTACGGAACTAAATCAAAAATTTGCCCGTATCGCCCAAACTTGGTTAGATAGTGCGCAAGGAATTTTTGAAAATAGTATGTGCTATAAAATTGTGAATGATGATTGCAGAAACTTATTACAGCACGTTAGAAAAGACAAGGTACAATTAACAATTACTTCGCCGCCTTATGCTGATTTTATACAAAAATCCTTGAAAGACAGGGAAACAACTCACAAAACCTCTGTCATAAAATTCGGAAATAACAGCACCGTTAAACAGTATAGCGAGGAGGAAAACGACTTTGGTAATTTGCCTTACAAAGAATTTTTAGAACAAATAAAACACGTTTTAAAAGATAATTTAGTCGTAACAAAGGTTGGCGGTTATTCGTGCTGGGTTGTGAAAGATTATCGCGACACAAAAAACAAAATACCATATATCCCATTTCATTCAGATTTAGCAAGAGCGGGCGAGGAAGTAGGGTGGAAATACCACGACTTAATAATTTGGGACCAGACAGGGCAACGCCGATTAGTGCTTTTGGGCTATCCGAGTGTTTTATATACTAATCAAAATTGTTCGTTTATTGTAGTGTTTAGAAAAGTGAAATAAAGAGCAAAGAAATATGGATAGAAAAACAAGGTTAATATTTTTAGGACTTTCACTAATTATTTTGACTGTGGTAGGGTATTTTGTAACTGAAAATTTTGACTTTCTGTTAAACGATTTTTGGTTTACTTCGGGGTTCTTGCTTTTAATTTTACTTTCATTGATTGATCAACCACATTTTTCCAAAGATTCAAATGTATTTGTCAATTCAATAACTGCAGGAATATCGTTACTGCTTGTTCAATCAGAATATCGTAACTGGATATTTTGGTTATTTTTAGGATTTACATTTTATTTAGCAATAAGTAGTTATATTTTGATGTGGATACGAAATAAGTCGTTACAAAATGAAAGCAAATTTACGCAATTTGTTTCAAAAATTAACAGAGAAATTGGAAAGCCGCAAACACTTTTTTCGGCATTTTTCCTTTGGGGTGCTATTAGCAAATTTGGAATAAACAGTAATGGTTTTAATGCTTTGTTGCTTTATTGGGTAATCTTTATGATATTAAGTATTCCCTCTATTGCTACAATAATAAGTGGATTGTTTGAGAAAAAAGAAAATCCCAAACAGGAAAATGCTTTGGGTAAAATTTTTGGAGTTCAATCTAAAAATACATTTCTTGTAAAACTTTTTCCCGAACGGAAAGAAACTATAAAAATATTCGACTTTGTAGAGTTTTTATATTCAATAGATGAAAAACGAACAGTTAGAAAAGGTTTGATATTGGATACTTATTTATTGAATGAGCAGCAGTGGATCAAAGTGCTTACTACAAATGAAATAACACAGATTTTTGGCAAAAAGAACTGTTTTAATAATCACGCAGACGATATTGTTTACAAAATTCAAGAAGTTCCAGACACAAAATATTTGAATACATTCATAGGCATTGTAACGGAAAATTCCACAATCGAAAAGATAAAATTTATCTATAATTCCAAGAATGAAATTACAGAAGGAAGTCTGTTAGAAGTAAAGATTGGAGTCCATACAATTTATTATCAAATAATCGAAGGTATTACTAAAATTGAGCAGTTAGAAAATAAAAATGAAACAGGCTTTATTATTGGCGAAGCTATCCAGTTAGGTACATGGGAAAAAGAAAAAGTAAAATTTGAGCATTTTGGTTGGGTGCCAGAAATTAACTCACCTGTTTATATTGCCTCTCAAATTGAAAAAATAAAATGTGAAAGAAACGAACTTATAATAGGAGAGATTCCGAATACGAATTTTCCTATAATTATCAATAAAGATTTAGCATTAACCCACCATACTGCAGTTA
>Ga0268262_10007093_pt1 | contig 10551 bp, 10 predicted proteins | sample TergutNc150P3_FD_190354 | JGI IMG/M metagenome (GOLD analysis project Ga0268262, IMG submission 190354) | Nasutitermes corniger P3 segment gut microbial community from laboratory colony in Florida, USA - Nc150 P3 (SPAdes) (version 2) | ecosystem: Host-associated > Arthropoda: Insects >...
AGCTAATGACCGACATCTCCAAGACCAGCAGCCTGACCAGCGAGTCCGCGACCCTCAGCCACTCGGCCATGGACGAGACATCCGCCTGCCTCAGCAAGATGGATGAATCGCTCAACGCGATGAAGGAGATACTGAACAGCTCGGACAAGATAGGCAAGATAACGGTGGTCATCCAGCAGATAGCCAAGCAGACGAACCTGCTTTCGCTGAACGCCGCGATCGAGGCGGCCAGGGCCGGCAAGTTCGGCAGGGGCTTCACCGTGGTGGCCGAGGAGATACGCAAGCTGGCGGAGCGCTCGGCCGGCGCGGCGCAGGAGATCTCCGCGCTGATCAAGGAGAGCAACGAGAGGGCGCAGAACGGGTCCAGGAGCGTGGGCGCCCTGAACGAGAAGATCATCAGCATCGAGGGCAAGGTGCGCCAGTGCGCCGATATAGCGCAGACCACCTCGGTGACGCTGAACGAGCAGGTGGAGTTGGGCCAGCGCTCCATCGGCGAGATGAAGCGCGTCTTCGACGTCATAAGGGACAACTCCGAGTCGATCTCCAAGATGGACGAGTCCCTGAACCAGACCAACCAGATGATCGGCGAACTGGCGAAGTCGTCCGAACAACTGGACGCCCTGGCCAAAAACTTCAAGCTGTAGGAGCATGGCGGGACCGAATTTTTGCAGCTATCTCACTGACACAGCCCCGAATCCATGGTATAAACCATCGTCTTGGCATTCGTCGATGTCGATGTGTGTCCGTCCAGGAGGCGCGAATGGCAAAATTGGGGAAAAAGTGGACATGCTTTGCGTGCGGCACCAAGTTCTATGACCTTTCCAAGCCAGAGGCGATCTGCCCCAAGCCGGAGTGCAGGGCCAACCAGAAGGACGCGCCGGCAAAGGCCAAGGCCCCGAAAAGGGTCAAGGCGGTGGTCCACATCGAAGACGACTTCGCCGCGGGCGAGAACGAGCAGGAAATACAGGACGACGGCCTGGAGGAGAGCTTTGGCATAGCGCACGCAAAAGTCGAGGGGGTCGACCCGGACATTTCGATGGACGACTACGACGAGTGATTGCGGGTTGCCGAAAGGAGCCACCGGATGAGGCTACGTGCGTTTTCCTTGGTCATGGCCGCGCTGGTGAGCGCCATCGGTCTCTGTGCCGCTGCCCCAAACGTGTACGTGGCCGGCTTTGAACAGCACAAGCGGCAGGGCCGCATGTTGGCCACGCTTTGGGTGAACGGCGTGGCGCAGCGGCTGAGCAATGGTGAGCGGGACGCCGCGGCGAAATGTGTCTTTGTCTCGGGCGAAGACGTTTACGTCGCCGGGCACGAGTACACCGCCAAAAAAAAGGCCGTCGCCACTCTCTGGGTGAACGGCGCGGCGCAGCGCCTGGGGGATGGAAACCAAGATTCCGTTGCCTTCTCCGTCTTCGTATCAGGCAAAGAAGTGAAAGACGTTTACGTCGCGGGGCGCCAAAAGAACGACAAGAAGAAAGATGTCGCCGTGCTGTGGAAAAACGGCGAGGCGCAGGTCCTGACGGACGGCAGCCGCGACGCGGAGGCCGATTCCGTCTTTGTGTCGGGCGGCGACGTGTACGTGGTCGGCTGCGAACTCAGCGCGAAGAACAAAGACAACCACATCGCCATGCTGTGGAAGAACGGCGGTGCCAGGCCCCTGACCAATGAGGATGTTGACGCTTTCGCGTCTTCCGTCTTTGTGTCAGGCGGGGACGTGTATGTCGCGGGGGTCCAAACCGCCAAGAAGAAACAAACGGCAATGCTGTGGAAGAACGGCGAGGCACAGTTGCTCGGCGACGAGAAAAGGCCCTCAATGGGCAGTTCCGTCTTTAACGAGGAGAGGCTCTCAAATGCCAGTTCCGTCTTTGTGGCCGGCGATGACGTGTACGTGGCGGGCGGGGAAACGTCCAAGGCAGGCACCAAACTTGTGGCCACGGTGTGGAAAAACGGAGTCCCCAACCCCATTAGCAACAAAGCCAATATCAGTGAGGCGACCTCGCTCTTTGTATCGGGCGGCGACGTGTACGTGGCGAGGATAGACACTGGTATAGAAATCCGAGGGTTTGACGTTTACCCAAAATCCCGGGCGGCCGTCCAAAAAAACCACGTTTTCGCCCCCCTCGGTGACCCTGGCTACTATTCCGCCGCCTATTCTGTCTTTGTGAAGTAGCCCGGCCTCTTCCGCAGTGGACTACGGGGCGTTAGAATAGTCTCGGTGCCGAAAGGAGTCCAGATGAGACAGCGTGCATTTTTACTGGCCATGGCCGCGCTGACGCTGGCACTCGCGCCCGTTGCCTGCAAAAAGAAGACCCCTGCCCCAAAACACGATGTGTACGTGGCGGGCTACGAAGACGGCGTGCAGGAGAACGGCATGGCGACGCTGTGGGTGAACAACGAGCCGCAGCGTCTGACCGACGGGTTCAGCAAAGCGGCCGCCAGCTCCGTCTATGTGCTGGGCCAGGACGTGTACGTGGCCGGCTACGAAAACGCCACGGACGGCAACCCAGTGGCCATGCTGTGGGTGAACGGCGAGGCCAAGAGCCTGGACCAGGGCGACGGCGCGGCCGAAGCGAATTCCGTCTTTGCGGTCGGCCGGGACGTGTATGTGGCGGGGTACGAAAAGAACGCGCGCGGGATCAAGGACGCGGTGCTGTGGAAGAACGGCGAGGCCCAGTACTTGAGCGACGGGGGCAGGAATGCCCGTGCCTACTCCGTCTTTGTTTACGGCGGGGACGTTTACGTGGCAGGGTACGAGGACAACGAGCAGGGCAACGGCGTGGTGATGCTGTGGAAGAACGGCGTGGGTGAGCCCCTGACCGACGGGGGCAATGATGCGGCGGCGAGGTCCATCTTTGTGTCGGGCGGCGACGTGTACATCGCCGGCTATGAAAACAACGACAGGAATGTCAGCGTGGCGACAGTCTGGAAGAACGGTGACCCGGAAAGGCTGTGCGCCGGCGACACCAAGTCGGGCGCGTACTCCGTCTTTGTGTCCGGCAATGCGGTTCACGTGGCGGGCATCGAGGACAACGCCCAGGGCAACGGCGTTGCGACGCAGTGGGAGAATGGCAGGGTCAAGAAACTGAGCAACGGCGGCTTCGACGCGTGGGCATCCTCCATTTTCGTGATCGGCAAGGACGTGTACGTGACCAAGTACGGCGAAGAATTCGCCGGGAATGCCAGGATCATGAGGGCCTCCATCTGCCTGAACGGCCACGCCCACCCGCTCAGCGGCGAAAAGACTGCGGGTGCGGCACACTCCGTCTTCGTGAAGTAGCCCCGCTGGTTCTGGCTGGGAGTGCTGGAATTGCAGAAGCACACAAGGGAGTCCGACCCATGAAAAGACAGTCATTGTATTTGGCCATGGCGGCGGCGCTGCTGCTCTGCCTTGGCGCGGCGGACGGTGACGGGGAGGACGGCAAGGGTCCCGATGTGTACGTGGCGGGGATCGAAGTGGACGTGCAGAACAAAAACAGCACAGCAGTGCTGTGGAAGAACGGCGAACCCCAATACCTGAGCCGTGAGAGTCATATCGCCATAGCAGCTTCCGTCTATGTCTCAGGCGATGACGTGTTCGTGGCCGGGACTGAATCCAATGGGAAAAACAGCACCGCCGTGCTTTGGAAGAATGGTGAGGCACAGCAACTCGTGGATGCCGCCAAGGCGAATTCCGTCTTTGCGGTTGGTCGGGACGTGTATGTCGCGGGGGGCCAAAGGAACGCCAAGAAGAAATACATCGCGACAGTGTGGAAGGACGGCGAGGCCCAGCCCCTTACCGACGGCAAAAGGGACGCGGGGGCCAGTTCCGTCTATGTGTCCAGCGGGGATGTGTACGCGGCGGGCTACGCAAAAAACGCAAAGAAGAAAGATGTCGCGATGCTGTGGAAGAACGGCGAGGAACAGCCTCTCACCAACGGCGAAAGGGACGCCAGTGCTTCTTGCGTCTTTGTGTCCGGCGGGGACGTTTGCGTGACGGGCTTTGAAACCAACGAATTGGAGGCCCGCGTGGCGATGCTGTGGGTGAACGGGCAGGGCAAGCGACTGAGCTTTCAGAACTATAAGGGGTGTGACGCCGATGCAATGTCCGTTTTTGTATCGGGCGGCGATGTGTACGTGGTGGGCTACCAGGATAGGTTTGAGGCAACGGGGACGGGAAATATCTTCGTAAAAAGAAGAGCACCTGTGCTTTGGAAGAATGGCGACATCAACCGCCTTCCGAACGGAAAGATGGGGGCTCCCGCCATTGCGGCTGGTTCTGTCTTTGTGTCGGGCGGGGACGTTTACATAGCTAGGCAAGACCTTTGCCCTATAGAATCTAAGCTGGCAGCGGGGAAGATAGGGGCAGAGGCATTTACGCTAAGTGCGTTCATCCAGAAAAACGGGGTTTCTCAGAGGCTGGGCGGAAGCGAGGAGAAAATGTCAATGCCGCTTTCCGTCTTCGTGAAGTAGCCCCGCCGTTCTGGCCAAGGGCGCAGTGCGCTAGAATCACTGTGGAGTTGGGGAGGTCACGCCATGAAAACACGCCACGTATCACTGATTGCATCGCTGGTGCTTTTCCTGGCCATGTCCGTTGGCTGCCACTACGTCAACAGAATCAGCGGGTGGGGCAACGGCGGCGTGTACGTGGCGGGCAGCGAGGGCGCCGTGGCAATGCTGTGGAAGAACGGCGCGGCGCAAGTCCTGGGGGACAAAAAGGGCTACTCGTCCGCGGCGTCCGTGTTCGTCACATTCAGGCACGTCTATGCGGCCGGGCAGGAGGAGGACATCTACGGCAAGTACATAGCGACACTCTGGAAAGACGGGGTGGCTGAGCGCCTGAGCAACGGCGATGCGGATTCCTATGCGCACTGCGTACACGTCTCGGGCGGCGACGTGTACGTGGCCGGCCACATAGAGACCTGGCAGGGCAAGAAGATGGCCACGCTGTGGAGGAACGGCACCGCAGAGCGCATCGGCGGCGAGGACGCAAACGCGGTGGCCTGCTCGGTCTATGTGTCCGGCAAGGACGTTTACGTCGCCGGCTATGAAGAGACCGCCAACGGCAACAACGTGGCCGTGCTGTGGAAAAACGGTGCCCCCCAGCAGTTGAGCGAGGGGACAAGCGCATACGCCCGCGCCAATTCGGTGGTGGTGACCGGCAAGGATGTCTATGTCGCCGGGGTGGAGGACAACACTATCGGGAACAACATCGCCATGATGTGGAAAAACGGCTTCGCGCTGCGCCTCAGCGACGGCACCACCAACGGCGTCGCCCTGTCAATCTGCGTCCCCAAGAAAGAGGCCTTCGTCTCCGGCAGGTTCGAGACCCCGGCCGACAAGCGCGTGGCCATGACGTGGAAGGGCGGCGAGGCCGTGCCGATCTGCGGGGACCTTGGGCCCTGCGTGGCGAACTCCATATTCGTCTCCGGCGGCGACGTGTACGCCGCCGTGACCGAAAGCGACGGCGAGCAGCTCAAGTACGCCGGATACATCGTCAAAAACGGCGAGGCCACCCGCCTTGGCGACCCCGACAAAGTGGTCGAGGCCCTGGGCGTGTACGCGAGGTAGGGGCCAGGAGGCGCCTTGACCGAGAGAAGAAGCGTCTGACAAAGGGGGCGCATTGACGACAAGGGCACAGACCAACTTGGCGACGGCGGACCAAGTTCCGCTATTCGACGATCACCCGACCTTTCGCTGCGTTCCAGCGTCTGCGTCATCCAGATGGGACTGTTTTCCCTTCATCGATTTGTTTGCAGGCATAGGCGGGATCAGACTGGGTTTTGAAAGCGTGGGCGGAAAATGCGTGTTTTCGTCCGAATGGGATGCGCAAGCCGCAGCAACATATACCGCCAACTTTGGGGAATCGCCGAAGGGCGACATAACAAAAATAGAGGCAAGCGAAATCCCGGACTTTGACATTCTGCTCGGTGGGTTCCCCTGCCAGCCCTTCAGCATAATTGGCGACAAAGCTGGCTTCAACCACGAGACGCAGGGGACGTTGTTTTTTGATATTGAACGAATACTAAAAGAGAAGAAACCAAGGGCGTTCATGCTTGAAAATGTTCGTAACCTAACGTCTCACGATGGCGGAAACACGTTTAAAGTTATTATAGACCACATTGAAGCAATTGGGTACAAGGTGTACGCAAAAGTTCTTAATGCACTCGATTTCGGTGTTCCACAAAAAAGGGAGAGAATAATAATTTGCGGCTTCCTGGATGATGTTCATTATGAATTTCCAACCCCTGTTCCAGAAAGGCACCGTTTATCCCTATCGGACATTTTAGAAGATGACTGCATTGTGGACAAACGGCTTTGGGTAAAAGACACCATTAGACTCAGCAGGATCGAGCGCATGAAAGCGGAAATCGAGCGCCCGTACATCACCCATGAAAATGTGGGCGGTTCGATCACTCCGCACCACTATTCCTGCGCCTTGAGGGCGGGCGCGTCCGCGAATTACATACTCATCAACAACGAGCGAAGACCATCGCCCAGAGAGCTATTGAGAATCCAAGGGTTCCCCGAATCATTCATGATCGATGCGCCCTACAGCAGCGTCCGCAAACAGCTTGGCAACAGTGTGGCGGTGCCAGTCATCAAAGCCGTTGCGTCTCAAATTATAAAAGCCTTGGAAGATTTTGAACGGAACGGCAAAGGGGCCTGTTCAACGGGGGGCTGCCGGAGGGATTATGCAACAAAGCCGACGGTTTTTGGCAAAAGACGCATTGCGTCGGACAAGCGCGACGCCAAGTTGTCGGTGTCGATTCCCTAGGTCAACCGCAACAGAAAAAGGAGGGTCTATATGACCAACGTGTTTGAAAGCGTCAGGGAAGTCCTGCCCAAGGGCTTCAGCATATTTGAAATCCTCATGCTGGTCTGTTTCGCCGCTTCGTGGCCGGTGTCAATCTACAAGTCGTGGAAGTCGCACACGGACAAGGGGAAGAGTTTTTTGTTCGAGCTCCTGCTGTTTGTCGGCTACATCTTTGGCATCCTGCACAAGTGCTACCATTCGCCGGACTTCGTCATTTGGCTGTACGTGTTGAACCTTGTGATGATTTCGATGGACATGGCCCTTTATTTCAGAAACCTAAAGCTGGACGAGGCAGGCGAATAGAAACAAGAGTGATGTCCGTTCAGCGCCATTTCATGTAATAGAAATGGTCAGATAAATCGAATATCCAAATTCAGCTTAATTCGAATTTCGCCATCTTGCTCGTAAAGACTTCCGTACTCATGACGCGAAGTGCTTCCAGCTTCAAACTTGGTGTTGTGTAACAAATAGCTTTTAAAAGCATCACGATTATAAATGTGGTAGGCCAATACATCTCCGTCTGGTCTGATTCCATTTCTAATTCAAAATTGCCTCCATGCAATTTTGAATTAGTCGGCTGCGGCGAGGCGTGACTCGCCTTGCCTCCCGAAACGCTTCGCGTTTCGAGCGCGACCTCCGTGTCGCGTATTCCAATTCCAGATAGAATTGCCACGCGTTCTATCTGGAATTGGAATGACAATGATGTACCCCCCAGAGGCTTCATCTGTGCCATCCCACGTTGTACTAGGCTTCATGCCTAAGGCTACAGCGCAAAGCAAGTCTTTTATTTTGTGTTGATAGAAATTTGGATTGTTGACACCAAGAGGGTCTATACTACTTACATGTTCAACTAACTCTATGCATTTTGAAGCGATGCCACAAAAATATCCAACAAGCATTTCGGCAATGATTTTTGGCATTTGACTGTCAATCATCATAAGGTTGTTTGTAAAACTTGAATTGTCTGTAAAGAGGAAAACAAATTTGGCACGTTGCGAAATAGCTGCCATTCTATCTTTAATTTTTCTTGAAGACTCAATATTGTTGATTTCTGTAATCATCTGCGAATCTAGTTCTTTAACTCTGAAAACAAAATTCGTTGTTTTTCCTGCATTCAACAATGTTGGTGGCATACCAAGTTTGCTCTTTATGCTAAATCCCACAATTTGCTCAAAAGTGGTACGAATGTCATGTAATTGCATAATTATATCAGATTTATCAGAAGATCGTGCTTTAAGTTTGTTAATAAAAATTGAATTTAAAAATCTCTCTGTATTAGGAACATCAAAAGCACCCTTTCCTGTATTGTTTGTTCTGATTTCTGACAAAAGCCTAAGGGCTTCTTCATTGAATCTTGTCATCGGCAAACTATGAACTGGATTGCCATTGAAGTATATCTGTACTTCGTCATTGTTGGCACTCGGACAATACTGATAAGGCTTGCCAACAACATCTTCGCGAACAATTTTTATAATGGGGAAATACATGTCCTCAATTCGGTTAAGTTGCTCATCGGCAGCAAACAATTTCCCATCGGCAAGTAGCCTGAGGAAAGTGTACGCTTCAGACCACTCTCCCTTGTTTCCTGTGATAGTCATTGTCCGCCCCCTGAGCATGTGAATCCAAAACGCACTTGATGTTTTCCGCTATCGCCCTCACAACGGGCACGGACACGGAGTTGCCCAACTGTTTGTAGAGGTGGACGTCGGACAGGGGCAGCGCGAATGTGTCGGGGAAGCCCTGTAGTCGCGCCCATTCGCGGGGGGTCATCTTGCGTATGCCCTCCCCGTTGATCTTCCCCTTTATGTGCGTCACCGGCTTAAGGTCCTTCTGCCGCCTGTCAACAATCAGGTTGCGCTCGCGGCCCATGCCGCCGCAGACAATGGCGCCGGCCACGTCGTCCCAGTCCCTGACCTCGAAGCCAAAGCCGTGCCCCAGGGCCTCGTGCCTGGCGCGGTGGCGGCGCAGTGTCTCCAGGTAGGTCTCGCTCAGGTAGTACTTCGGCGACACCGGCAGCTCCTCTACGATGTCCCTTATTCTCTTGCCGGAATCGTGGCCGACGGGAAAAGAGAATCCGGAACTGGCTATGTCGTCCCTGAACGCCACGATGTAAATTCTCTCGCGGTTCTGTGGCAGGCCAAAGTCGCGGCTGTTCAATACTTTGGCGTGGACCGTGTACCCCATGCCGGCCAGGCTGTTTTTGATGACGCCGAAGGTGCGCCCCTTGTCGTGCATGGTCAGGCCCTTCACGTTTTCGCAGAAGATGACCATTGGCCTGTGGCGCGAGCATATCCTGACCACGTCGAAGAACAGCGTGCCGCGTGACATGCCCTTGTAGTCGTCGTCGAAGCCCTTCCGCTGCCCGGCAAGGCTGAACGCCTGGCAGGGGAAGCCGGCCAGGCAGACATCGAAGACCGGCACGTCGGCTTCGTGTACTGCAGTGATGTCGCCGGAAATGCCGCCGGAATTTTGGCCGGCAATGCCGGCTGGGGTCTTGAAGTTCGCGCTGTAGGTCTTTCGGGCGTGCTCGTCCCACTCGCTGGCGAAAACTGTCTCGATGCCTTCCCCAAAAGCCTGGTCAAAGCCCAGTCTGATGCCGCCTATGCCCGCGAACAGGTCTATGACCCGATACTCGCCAATATTCTCCATGCCAGCGAATAGGCCCATCGTCCGATATTTGTCGGCACCTCTGCCTATGCTGTCAATGAACACGCGCACCATGGCTAAACCGCCGCCCTACCTGTCCAGTTCCCCGGCGATGATGTTCATGGAGCCAAGCTCGGCTATCACGTCGGCCAGCAGTCGGCCCTGTATCTTTTCTTCGAGGCTGCTGAAAATGGGGTAGCAGGGGGGCCGGACGTGGATGCGGTAGGGGCTCTTGCCGCCGTCGGACACTATGTAGAAGCCCAGTTCGCCGTTGGCGGCCTCCGTGGCGTCGTACACCTCGCCCACCGGCATGTCCATGCCGTGCATGACCAGCTTGAAGTGGTGTATCAGGCTCTCCATGCGGGTATAGACCTTTTCCTTGGGCGGCAGGGCTATTTTGTAGTCGTCGATGATGATGGGCCCCGGGCCTATCTCTTTCAGCCTTTTCAGGCACTGCGCGACTATCAGCAGGCTCTGGCGCATTTCTTCGGTGCGGACCAGGTAGCGGTCGTACACGTCGCCGGTGGTGCCGACGGGGATGTCGAAGTCGTACTGGTCGTAGTCCAAATACGGCTGTGACTTCCGCAGGTCGTGCCCCAGACCGCAGGCGCGCAGGCATGGGCCGGTGTAGCCCCACTGTAGGGCCTGCTCGACCGTGAAGGTGCCGACGCCCTTTGTGCGGCCGACCCATATCGGGTTGCGCGTCAGCAGGCTCTCCATTTCGTCGATGCTCCTGGAGCAGCTCTCCAGCAGCTTTTCGCAGAGGGGGACGAAGTCGGCGTCGGGCAGGTCGCGGTACAGGCCGCCGATGCGCGTGATGCTGCAGTGCAGGCGCTGGCCGGCTATCATCTCCAGCAGGTCGTAGATTGTCTCGCGCTCGTGGAACAGGTAGAGGTAGGCCGAGAAGGCCCCGATGTCGACGGCGTTTATGCCGATGCAGACCAGGTGGTCGGCCAGGCGCGACAGCTCCGATACCAACACGCGGATTACCCTGCTGCGCGGCGGATCCTTTATCCCCAGCAGTTTTTCGACGGCCAGCGTGTAGCCGACGTTGTTCATCACGGACGAGCAGTAGTTCATGCGGTCCGTCAGGGGTATGAACTGCGTGT
>Ga0268262_10007094_pt1 | contig 10551 bp, 9 predicted proteins | sample TergutNc150P3_FD_190354 | JGI IMG/M metagenome (GOLD analysis project Ga0268262, IMG submission 190354) | Nasutitermes corniger P3 segment gut microbial community from laboratory colony in Florida, USA - Nc150 P3 (SPAdes) (version 2) | ecosystem: Host-associated > Arthropoda: Insects > Digestive...
TTTGTAGACAGTTTCAAGGTCGTCGTCCGTCACAGCGTCGGCTACAAAGACCTGGGTTCCCTCAACGGACTCAATGGAATTGATAAAAGCCGTAACTTCTCCGGCGCCCTTCCTGATTTCTTCCAGAGGGATGTTTTTGGTCTTTTTCCCTGTTCCGTTCGCGAAGACCAGCGTCGCGTCGGTTCCGTTTGAAAGCAAGCCCTTTTCAATTACGCTGCGGTTTGCGGGAAAAGACGGGGCCGCCAAAGCCAGGGGAATATCAAGTGCGTCCATTACGGCGGCAAGTTCCTGTCCGGGATTTCCCCTGAGCACGGAATCCACCTTCTTGTAAACAAAAACCCCGTCTTCAAATTGTTTCGCGATCCTGTAAACGGCGCTGTACGCTTCGCCGGCGTTTAACCTGCGGCTGTCGGAATTGACGGAAACGACATCGTAGCCGCCAAAAAGACCGGCACCCGCCGAATCGGCATCAATGACAACCAGACTTGAAAACCCCTGCTTAACAAATTGAATCGCCGTGTCGTTCGCGCCGGTAAGATCATCGGCTAAAATAAGGATACCACTCATGGTATCATTGTAATACACCGCAAGCCGCCTATGATAGACGGATGCCGCCGCACGGCGTAGCGCAAGGAAAATGCCCCGTTCCCCGGCAAATGGCGCTTGTGGCATTGATGCCAATGGCATCAATGCCAATCCAGTTTGCGTAGCAAACTGGTATGCCACTGGATGCGGCGCGCGCCCAATAGCCGCGCCCGTAAGGGCGTTGTTGCGTACATGCGGCACGGCGTAGCGCCGGAAAATGCCCCGTTCCCCGGCAAATGGCGCTTGTGGCATTGATGCCAATGGCATTGGGTGCGGCGCGCGCCTGAACAAGGCCGGATAGTCTGGGGCAGCGGAACAATACCGCCTTTACTCAATGTTGTTACCCTAATATAGTTGAATAGAGGTCATCAGATGCAGTTGTCATATACCTGTTGGGAAGTAAAAGAAGGCGGATATGCCGGCTACCTTAACCAATACCCTGATTATTGGACACAAGGTGACACCATAGAAGAACTGGAAAAAATGCTTGTTTCACTCTACGGTGATATTATGAAGTTTGATGATGTTCAACCTGCTGTTCCTGAACGTACAGGTTTAGTTGCCGTTCCGGTATAAAGCGTAATTTACATCCGCCCCCTGTTACTGTTTTCTCCACACCGAACGAATGTGCACCGGCGCGTTTGTGGTATACGTGCCCGGCCCTCCGGCAAGGTACTTGGCGCGTAAGTCACCGGGGAAGGCGTTATGGGAACTAAAAGCGGCGGCGGCAATCGTGCCCTGGAAGGTTACGCTGGTAAGGTTTGTACAATCTTCAAAAGCAGACTCGCCGATGCGGGTAACGTTTGCGGGTATGGTTATGGCGGGAAGGCCGCGGCAGCCGTAAAAAGTCCGTGCCTCAATGGCGGTAACGCCGCTCCCTATGGTTACGCTGACAAGGAATGAGCAGTTGCGAAAAGCCTGCTCCCCAATGGCGGTGACGCTGTCCGGTATGGTTACGGCGGTAAGGTAGGCCCCCACAAAAGCGCTTACATCAAGGGTGGTAACGCTTGAAGGTATGGTAACGGCGGGAAAGCCCGCGTTGTAAAAAGCCATATACCCAACGGCGGTCCAGGTGTCCGGTATGATTACATGGGTAAGTTTAAAGGTATTGGCAAACGCTTCCTTGCCGATTGCGGTAACGCCGCGCGGTATGGCGTACTCCCCTGTTTTCCCTTCCGGGACTTTGATTATTGTGGTTTTATTCCTGTCAAACAACACGCCGTCCGCCGAACTGTAGACCGCGTTGCCCGGAGCGACGTTTATCGCGGCAAGGCTGAGACAGCCGTTAAATGCGTTCTGCTCAATGCTCTTAACGTTGGCGGGTATGGTTATGCCGGTAAGGCCGGTGGCGCGAAAGGCCGAATCCTCTATGGCGGTAACGGCGGCGGGTATGGTTATACCGGCAAGGCTGGTGCATTGCGCAAAAACACCGAGCTCAATAGTGGTGATTCCGTTTGGCAAGGTTACGCTGGCAAGTTTTTCGCATCCGTTAAAAGCGTTCCACCCGATTGCGGTAACGCTGTTCGGTATGGTTACGGCGGTAAGGCTGATACAACTTTCAAACGCCGCTTCCCCGATTGCGGTAACGCCGTTTGGTATGGTTACGCTTGTAATGGTATAGTTCGACTGAAAAGCTCTCTCCCCAATGCTTTTAACGTTGTTGGGTATGGTTACGCGGGCGCTTGTGCCCGTATATTTGACTAGCGTCGTACCGCTCATGGTGAAACCGCCCGCGGCAGTTGTTGTTGGGGCCGGGACCGGAGCGGGCGGCGGTGTTGGCGCGGGAGCGGGCTGAGTTCCCCTGTCTCTTCCCTGCGCCGCTAACGGCAGCGCCGCCGCCATGAGCGCGGCAAGCGCGGCGATACAAACTATGTTCTTCTTCATATACATACTCCTGTTGTTAGCTATAATATAACGCGCTTTGGACTGTCCAGGAAGTTGCGGCAACTTCGTTGCCGAGTTACTTCCCGGACACCGCCTTCACGGTACATATATTACTCATTTGTACGCGGTTAGCCTGAAAAGTCCGGCGTACCGCGATATAATATAAGGGAGCATGGATGTATTTTTAACCAATACTGCCCTTAAACAATATGAGCGGTTAAATGAACCGATGTTAAGCCGGATCAACGACGCAATAGACGGCCTGGAACAAGAACCGCCGGAAGGGGATATACTGCCTTTGAGAGGGAAATCCCGAAATTATCGGCTAACCGTGGGGGGATTCCGAATATTGTATCGTATCGAAAATAACACTATCTTGGTCACTAATATAGTCCCGCGAGGGCAAGCCTATACCAAAAAAACCATGAGGGGGTAAACCATGGAAACCGCGGTATTAAGAACAGAAATACACAGCATAATTGACGCATTGCCGGATCGCAGCCTTCCCGCAGTATTATCATTCCTTACGGAACCGCCTTTTACTGTCGAAACGGACTTGACCGATGAGGAAAACGCCATGATTGAAGAAAGCCTGGCTGAGTATAGGGCCGACCCTTCAAGTGTAACACCCTGGCGAAAAGCGCGTATTGGCAGAGCAAATAGCGCGCCCGGACACTAATTAACAGACAAAGGAGTTTTGTATGAAGAAGAGCATAATTTGCGCCGCGGCGCTGTTCGTGCTTTTTATCGCGGTCTTGCCTGTGGAACTGCGGGCGCAGCAAAAGCGGTCCGGTACGTCCCGGGGGGGCGCTCCGCCAAAGAGCAGGAGCCGCAGCCGGGGCAGCCGTCCGCGGAGGAGCTGATAAACCAGCGGGACAACGACGAAGGTGATTTCCGCGTGGCACGCGCGGGCAGCGGCGCGGGCAGCGGCGCGAACAGCGGCGCGAACAGCGGCGCGAACAGCGGGATACGGATACTTGAGTACACCGGCACAAGAACGGTAGTCCGCGTTCCCGCCCGCATTCAGAATCTTCCTGTTATTGCCATCAGCGACGAGGCGTTCAGGATGAAGGACGTTACCGTCGTAACCCTGCCCCCCTTCGGCGACATACGCGCCAGGTACCTCGCGGGAGGCCCCGGAACATATACCAGACCAAACGCCGAAAGCCAGACATGGGCCAAACAGTAGGCGGGGGCGGCGCGCGCCTAAACTGGGCGGTTTAAGCCCCGCCCAGTAGCCGCGCCCGCAAGGGCGTTGTTACGTAAATGCGGCACGGCGTAGCGCAAGGGAAAGCCCCGGTATCCGGTAAATGCGCGGCTGATTTATCAGCCGCAGTGCGCGCCCAAACCGGGCGGATTAAACCCCGCCCAGTAGCCGCGCCCGCAAGGGCGTTGCCGCGTAAATGCGGCGCGGCGTAGCGCAAGGGAAAGCCCCGGTACCCGGTAAATGCGCGGTTGATTTATCAACCGCGGCGCGCGCCCGGCGGCCGCGCCCGTATGGGCGTTGCCGCGTAAATGCGGCACGGCGTAGCGCAAGGGAAAGCCCCGGTATCCGGTAAATGCGCGGCTGATTTATCAGCCGCAGCGCGCGCCCGGCGGCCGCGCCCGCAAGGGCGTTGTTACGTAAATGCGGCACGGCGTAGCGCAAGGGAAAGCCCCGGTACCCGGTAAATGCGCGGCTGATTTATCAACCGCAGTGCGCGCCTAAACCGGTCGGTTTAAGCACCCTAAACCGGGCGGTTTAAGCACCCTAAACCGGGCGGTTTAAGCACCCTAAACCGGGCGGTTTAAGCCTCTTAAACTGCCCGGTTTAGACTCCTTAAACTGCCCGGTTCAGCGCGCCCGGTTCACCCGGCCATGGTTGACCGGGTGTAACGGTACGAACTATCATTCCCAGGGGCTGATTGTATGGCAAAGAAACTGGTACTGGCTCTGCTGATGTGCCGCATCGCGGTTGTCTTTGCCTGCGAGCTGCCGGGGCACTTTGACTTTGAGGTCGTGAACGGCGACGAGGAACTGCTCTATTACGGCTGTTACGACGCGGTTCACCGCGGGCCGCACCTGATACTGTATATTCTGACAAAGGAAAGGGTGGAAAGCGCCAGGGTAAGGCGGCCTTCCGCGGCGTTTACGCGGGACAGGGACGGGGGCGCGCTGCTCAACCTTCTTGAGGAAAACGGCTATTACATGCCCGAACACGCCGACTACACGCGCTCCGGTTACGACAGGGGCCACATGGCGCCGAACGGGGATTTCAGCGACACCCAGGAGAACGCGCTTCTGACGTTTTTTATCGCCAATATCTGGCCGCAGACCCCCGCCGTAAACCGGGGCGAGTGGCTGCAAACCGAAAACGAGGCAAGGCGGCTGGCGGTGGAATACCTGGTTGTGCGGGTTGTAATTATCGTGGATGAATTCGGCGAAAACAGGGTAAAGGACATACAGGTGCCCTCGGTTTTTAAGAAGAGAGTCTTCGACGTTTACACGGGTGAACTGATTTACGAAATCGACGTGTACCAGTAAAGGCGCGCCCGGTTCCCCTTAGCGCAATGTCCGCAGCAGTGCCCGCAGTTCCGGGTCTGCCGCGCCCTGAACGGGAGCGGGCGGCGTTTGTTCCTTCTGCAAAACCACCTCGTCCCCCCGCTCTATGCGGTCGTAATAACCGCTGCGGGCCAGGTTTCCGGCGGCCACTTCCTCGTCGGCTTCCTTAACGGTGATGGTTCCGATAATGTCCCCCGGAGCGTAGACCAGCCCCATGCCTTCGTTCTTTAAAGAAACCCGGCCTTTCTTGACAATATCGTAGACATTATCGGCCTTAACGCCGTCGGCCCTTCCCTTGTTGATAAGGCCCTGGCCGGCCTGCCGGACGGCAAGTTCGGAGCGGAAGGGCAGGGCGGCGGCAAGTTGATCGATGACGCTTCTGCCCGCGTTGCGGAGCCTGTCCGAGCCGGTTCTGTAGGCGGAAAAGGTTCCCGCCGGGGAACCGGTACGGCCCACGAAAACTTCGCCTTTAAGGGAAAGATCCCGCTCGTTTTCCGAAACGGAAAGGATAAGAAAGTAGTCCGCACCCCCTTCCCTGGCTGTTCTGAACGCGGCGGAAAAAGAGGGCTGCCGGAGTTCCGCGTCCATGGGGGCGATGTTCCGGTCGTGGATTAAGAGGTCTTTGACGTAGGCGGAAGCCACCGCCCCGCCGTCCACGTGCACAAAACCGGACTGGGAGGCGACGGAAAAAACGGCAACCTTCCAGTGCCGCTTTGTAACGAGCAACGGGTCTACGCCCCAGCGGACGAACAGGGCGTTTGCCAGCCGGGTAGTGTTGTTTTCTATCAGGTCGTCAATCTCCTGATTCTTCGGCCCCATGCTCTGCAAAAACCGCAGCTCTTCCATGGCGCGGGCGGGAAAGCCCTGGACGCGGAGGATTTCCGCGTAGTCCCTTCGCTCCCCCGCGTATGGGTTGAGGCGGAGGCCCCGGCGGTACTCAAACAACGCCTGATCGCTTAGATTCCGCGCCCTGAAGTCCCTGGCCCTGGTGAAGTGCCACGTTGCCAAGCGCCGCCGCGCCGGGTCTTCCACTGCTGTACCGGCAATCAAAAGGTCTTCCAGGGCAGTCCGGATGAACTCGTCGTCCGGGGCAAGCGCCGCCGCGCTGTTCAGCACGGAAATAGCGTCCTGGCGGCGATCCAGCCGGGAATAGGCCATGCCTTTAAGATACCAGGCCCCGGTGTCCTGCCTGTCCCTGGCGATGATTTCGTCCGCCAGCCGGGCAGCTTCCTCAAACTGTCCGCTGCGGTAACGGAGCTTCGCCAACAGGGTTTTCGCCGGGGTAAAGGTGCTTTTAAAATTCAGCGTCCGCTCGGCGTAGCGGATTCCCTCGGCAATGCGATCCCCCCGGAAGGCGAGATAGGCCGCGTAGTAATACACCCGGTAATCATCCGAATGCTGGGCAAGCGCCCGGTCTATATACGTCTTGGCGTCCCTGTGCTGCCCCAGGGAACCCAAAACCAGAGCCAGCGAAAGGAGCAGTTTCTGATCGCCGGGATAACGCCGGGCCGCTTCCCGGTAGCGGATAGCCGCCTCGCTGGGGCGGCCCCTGGCAATGTCCATCTCCGCCTGGGCAAAAAGCGCGTCCTTGTTGTAGGGCTCGCGGGCCAGAACTTCGCCTATGATCTGGGAGCCCTCGTTCAGGCGGCCCAGGGCAATCAGCACCCGCGCCTCCAGATTCGCCAGCCACAGGTTTCCCCTTGCCAGCGTCCGGGCTTTCCGTACCCAGCTTAGGGCTTCGTCAAATTCAGACAGGGCATAGTAACACTCCGCCAGGGCGGCGGTCGCTTCAGCGTGGGAAGGGCTAAGCCGCAGAACCTCCAGGAACGACTCCGCCGCTTTGTAGTAATCTTCTTCCAGCATGGCCGTCCGGCCCGCGTTGTACAGGGAGGCCGCGCTCTGGGCATGGAGCGCCGCCGGCGCGGCAAACAGCGCCAGAATCAGGAACAGGGAGCGTACCATAAAGAACGCTGACTTCACGTTATTCACGTCTTTTCTTTCGCGGCGTTGTTTGTTCATGCTGCCCTTACCCCTCGTTGTGCAGTACGATCTTTACCGAACCTATCTTGCGGCCTTCCATGTTTTGAATAATAAACTCATTCCCCTGATACATGATCTTTTCGTATTTGACGGGAATCTTTCCAAAGAGGTCAAAGACAAAGCCCCCCAGCGTGTCGAATTCATCCGTGGGGAGCTCTATGCCGAGTTCCTTGCTTAAGTCCTCCAGGTTTACCCGCGCGTCGCAGAGCCAGACCCCTTCCTCCAGGGAAAGCATGTCTTCTTCTTCGTTGTCAAACTCATCCTGAATGTCCCCGATAATCTGTTCCAGAATGTCTTCCATACAGATGATTCCCGACACCCCGCCGTATTCATCCACCGCCACGGCAATGTGAACCCGGCGGCGGCGGAACTCACGGAGTATTTCATGTATCCGCTTTGATTCGGGGATAAAAAAGGGCTTGCGGAGCAGGGCTTTCAGGTTAAATTCCCCGCCCTTTGCCAGGGCTTTAAGGACATCCTTGGCGTGGAGTATGCCTATCACCTTGTCGATGGTTTCCTCGAATACCGGGAACCGGGAATGGCCGCTTTCCACAATGGCGGAAAGCAGTTCTTCCCGCGCGGAGGCGGTCGAAAGAAACACCGTGTCAATACGGGGAACCATCACTTCCCTGGCGGTAGTTTCCTCCAGTTCCACCACCCCCCGGATCATTTCCTGCTGATCCGATTCCAGTGAGGCGATTACCTTTTTATCGATTTCGAGCTTTATTGATTCCCCTTTCTTGTTCGACTTCACAGTTTCCTTTTCTCCAAACCGGAACGTTCCATGTCCGCCAGCAGTCTTTCCTGAAAGGCCAGCATCGGTTCCTCTTTATCATTGGACGCATGATCCATTCCCGCAAGATGAAGGATACCATGAATCAAAAGCCGGCGTAACTCTTCACCGGGGGGAACTCCGAAATACCGGGCGTTTTCCTCTATCATTTCCAGGGAAACGGCAATGTCGCCGGGAAGGAAATACTCCCCGTCGGTTTCCCCCAATACAAAGGAAAGCACGTCGGTTGGCTCGTCCGTGTTCCGGTACTGTTTGTTAAATGCCCGGATTGCCGAATTGTTACAAAAGAGGATTGAAAGATCCCAGTTGCGCTTCTCCAGTTTGTCCAGAACCGCCAGCACAAAGGATTCCGTTCCCTCAGGCGGGGGATACCCGGCCCCGTCAAGGCTGATCGTTACTTTGTTCATCGTGGCGCGCCCCCGCGGCCCGGGGGCGTGAGCCGCCGTTGGAAGCGGCGTGGTTCTCCGGCAGTTTGGGATATTCGATTCTGGAGTGATAGTAACCTGTCAGCGATTTGACAAAGGCTTGTTTGATTATTTCCAGTTCCCGGAAGGTTAAATCCGATTGGGCAAGCTGGCCGTGATCCAGCTTGTTGTCAAAGAGTTCCTGTATAAACTTTTCCAGCCTGGGGGCTGTGGGTTTCTTTAACACGCGGGTGGCCGCTTCGGTTATGTCCGCCAGCATGACCACCGCGGACTCCTTTGAGCGGGGAGGGGTTCCGGGGTAGGTAAAATCTTCCACATTAACGTTGCCGCTGCCTTCCTGTTTAAGGGCCTCGTTGTAAAACCAGGTGATTATCGAGTTGCCGTGGTGTTCCGCGATAAAGTCAATAACCGCCTGGGGCAGGCCCATGGAACGGGCCTTTTCTATTCCCAGTTTGACATGGTTCTTTATCACTATTGCCGAAAGCTGGGGGGAAAGGTCTTTGTGCTTGTTGTACGAAGTCTGGTTTTCAACAAAGTAGGCCGGCTGTTCCATCTTGCCTATATCGTGGTAATACGCCCCGACTCTGGCTAAAAGCGCGTTGGCCCCGATTTCCTGACACGCCGTTTCCGCCAGGTTGGCTACCATGACAGAGTGGCTGTACGTTCCGGGGGCCGCGTTAAAGAGCCGTTTTAAAACCGGGGAATTGAGATCCGACAGTTCAATAAGCCGGAAGGGAGTTACCGCGTCCAGGGCCTGTTCCATTACGGGAAGTATTCCGATTACCAGAAGCCCGGAGGCAAGGCCGTTAAAGGCGGCCCAGAAGATCAGCTTGCCGTACTCCGCCGCCGAAATCTGGCGGATAAGCAGCACAATCAGAATCGCGGCGGCGTTGGCGGCGGCGATAAGAAGCCCCGCCTTAACCAAGTCCATTCGTTTCTCCGCGCCCCTGAGCGCGTGGGCGGCGGCTACCCCGGAACAAAGGGCAAAGATATACGCGGAGGTGTCAAACGCGTCGGTAAGAAAGGCCCCCAAAGGAAGCAGCATGGAGGTAATCAGGGCCATGGGAAACCCCAGTAAAATCGCGGGGAGCATTACCGCCAGCCCTGTGGGAATAAGGATAGACACGGGAAAGTCGCTGTTTTGCATAAAGCTGCCCGCCAGTGACGCGCCAATCATATAGGCCGCCGCCAGGACTATCATCAGATAACACTCGGCGGGACGCAAAAGCCGCCCAGCAGTCCGCCTTCCCATGTGGAACACGAGGAAGAAATAGATTACAAGGAGCAGCAGAATCTGCCCCGCGATGAGCCGCGGATCGCGCTTTGTAAGGGAGATGTTCAGCGCCCGCAGCTCCTTCATCTCCCCCTCGGTAATGATAAAACCCTTGCGAATTACCCGGTCTCCCCGTTCTATGTACCGGTATACCGGCTCCATCTGGGATTTGACTTCCGCGACCCGTTGTTCCGTATCTGCGGGGGAAAAAAACACGTTTTCCCGGAGCAGGGAACGGACTATGCTTCCGGCCCCGGCGGCAAAGTACCGGGAGAGCTTTTCGTTTTCGGTGTACTTAAGCATGTGCGCGTCCAGGTTGTCCCCGGTAGTGATCCGGTCATAGGCTACCTGTTCCCGTTCAATCCGTTCGCCGTAATTATGAAGAAGCTCCGCCACGTCGGGGCTGTAGTTCGCGAGGTCTTCCTTGCTTTCGCTTATGGCAAAGATTCCGCTTTCGGTAAAAAAGCCCAGCGCTTTTCTGGCCGCGTTCAGGGAAGAGTCCCGCTCGGGATCCTGGAACAGCGCGGTCAGCGCGTCACTGCCAAAGACGCCCGGAAATTCCAAGTCCGCCTGTACTACATAGTTTTCCAGGGAACTGCCGCCCCTCCACAGGTTCTGGGAAAAGAGAACAAAACGCTCAAAGGCTTTCTTTATATCCTCGTTTAAGGCAATGTCATACTTGAATACCGCCGGAACCAGCCGGATTCGCGCGGCCGTCCTGATTTCGGTAGCCTCTTCGTCTATGTAGGAAACGGGCTCCGACGCGAACACGTCCCGGTCGGCCACCTTTCCCGCCTCAAATTCATCGATATTAAAGGAAATCTTTCCGTGTGTATAAAGAACAACCGCGGCGGTAACCACAAAGGCCGCCAGGCTGACAAGGGCAGGCCCGGTGCGTACCTTAATCTTGAAGCGCCTAATCAACGATACAACATCATTTGTTTTCGGCATCGTATGCCTCGATTATCTTTTTGATCAGAGGGTTCCGTACCACATCCCCCGTGTTGAGG
>Ga0268262_10007095_pt1 | contig 10550 bp, 18 predicted proteins | sample TergutNc150P3_FD_190354 | JGI IMG/M metagenome (GOLD analysis project Ga0268262, IMG submission 190354) | Nasutitermes corniger P3 segment gut microbial community from laboratory colony in Florida, USA - Nc150 P3 (SPAdes) (version 2) | ecosystem: Host-associated > Arthropoda: Insects >...
ATCAGCATGGGCGCCATCTCCGCGTACAGCGGCATGAACGGGCTGTGCCTATTGAACATGGAAAACGCGAAACTCGGTATCCCGTAAAACGCGCCCTCCCGCGCCGCCGAGACCGTGCCTGAGTAGAAAGCGGCAAGCCCGGAGTTGTCGCCGTCGTTTATGCCGGAAACCACAAGGTCGGGCTTCTTCTTCATGAGGCTGCTTATGGCGAACTTCACGCAATCCGCCGGAGACCCGTTTATGATGTACCCCGGCATCTGGTCGGCGCCCGCAACCGCCTCGCGGTAAAAGAGCGGCTTCATAAAGGTGAACGTGTGGCTGACCCCGCTCTGCTCCTTCTCCGGCGCGGCGGCCACCACATCGTAATGCGGCGAGAGCGCATCATACAAAAGCTTGATCCCGCGAGCGTGGAAGCCGTCGTCGTTGGTCAGTAAAATCGTTTTTTTCTTTGACATTGTATCTCCGTAACACTGTAATGGTCTACTTTTAATACATTATCCACCAATGTTCTCAAATGAACGTTTTATATATTTTTTTGACATTTCAAAATCTTTTGTATTCGTTATTGTTATTTCTAAATCACCGGTACCATAATGACCGATTTGGCTCATATTACGTCCTCTCCCATTCGGAATATTTTCCGCTTCTGTTGGATCGATTTTTAAGAATAATAATATTTTGTTTTTTCTTGTTTCTACACAAACAAAATTTTGTGAAATTTTATACGCAACATAAAATTTCTTTGGTCTTTCTACAACAGAGTCATCTATACCAAGAATAAAATCCTGCAAATCTTGAAATATTTCTTTTATATTTTCGTCACAATGGTCTAAATGCTTCTCAAATGTATAAGATGTTGTCTTTTTTACAAGTGCTGCCTTTTTACTTGTCGTAGCCATTACCTGATTTTTACCTTTCACATCTATATCTATGGGTATTAATGTCGATGTTTTCTTAAATATTTCTTCAAGATATAATGTGTTTGTAGCATAGTATTTATACTGCCACAATTCTATATTTGCTCCCATCATTTTGACAGCATGAAGGTCGAATTTTTTATATTCAGGAGCAATACATATCACGCGAACATCGTCCCAGTCGATTTCAATCTTTTTTCCAAATCTCTTATCCACCGCTACCTGAAAATCCCCTTTATGGTCTTTAATCCACGATAAATAGTATAAACCCTGAGTCACCAATTCGGATGATGCAATTTTCTTATATTCTATAATTACTGGATTATTGTCTTCCGACAATGCTAACGTATCTATTCTACCGGCATGTTCGGTACCGGTAGAAAACTCAGACTGAATAAGTTTACAGTTAAATACAACTTCAAGGTTATCCTCAATCAATGTTTGGATTTCTTTTTCTTTAGCGAAATTGATAGGTTTGGCTATCGTTAATTTGTTCTTATCAATATGAAATAGCGGCACAGTTTTCCTCCATTTGATTACCTGTAAATATCCAATTTTTTCACCTCCTAGGCACCCGCCTTACGACATTGCGCCAAGGATATTAAATATATATTTTGCCACCCCAAAAAGTCAAAAAAATCGCATTTTTTTTGGACACATGCCACCCATCGGCGGTCCCGGTGCTACCCATGCCGCAAACGCCCAATGTTTTCACCCGGAATCCGGGGCTTCGCGGGGCGGTGGACGGGTGGTTTTGACCGTAAAAACTGGCTCAATGTGGGTCAAAAGGCTTGATTTGACCATGAATTTAGGCCTTTAGTGGGGCTACTTGTATGATTTAACCACGAATTTAGGCTTCCTGTGGGTTATATGGCCTGATTTGACCGTGAATTTAGGTTTCTAACGGGATAGATGGCTTATTTGACCATGAATTATGGCTTCGTACGGTGGGCGGACGGGCTTATTGGGAGCGTAAATTAAGGTGGCGCGGGTTGCGACGATGTGATTTTTATTTAGGCGGCATTTTTCGATATTACGCAATATGTGCTGTTCTTCTTTATCTCTACCAATTTAACAATCGTCATCCCATTCTCTTCGGTGATTTTTATAACATCGTCTATAGAATATTTATTGAACCCGTATCTTGTGTATATTATTCTATCCAAAAACTCTCTTGTATATACAGCGTTCAAAAATATACCGTTCGGTTTTAATATCCTCTTTATCTCAGAAAAACATTTTTCCAACTCATTCCAAAAATACATTGTGTTTATCGTGTATATTTTATTGTACATTTCTTTTTCAAAAGAGGTATTCGCAATATTTTCTAAATACAAACTTAAATAACCGTCATCGATGAACCGTTTATACTTCTTTGAAACGTTGTTCACCATATCATTTGATATGTCTATCCCGCATATCTTTATCGGAATATTTCTTTTCAATAATTTATGTATCAGATACCCGTTACCAAAACCAATGTCCAATAAAACATCGTTAGCTTCCAAATTTATATTATCCAACACCGCACGATACTGCTTTTGATTCATTATATTCATTAATCTTGTGGATAGTCTTCCTGTAATTCCACGGGGATTACTAAATTTAGTTCCAACGAATCTTATAATTTTGTTGAGCATAAATAAACCTCTTCATAGGTTTTATCTCTTTAATTACGACAATGTTCTATTTTCACTGCGTATTTTCAAATTATATTGCTTTATTAGTATCTGAGCCTCGTGATGAGCGTGTGTTGCTCGTTCTTCCGACGTCATATCTTTTGTTTCTTCATAAATTCTTTCGCGTATATCATGAATTTCTTTCAACGCACTCGGTTCATTCCTCATTTTCAATCACCTCCGTTGGAGAATATATTCCTATACGTTTATATCCCTCACGTAAATTTATACTTTCTGTTCCTATTATCGTTTTTAATTTTACAATATGATGAAAATTGTAACTAACTATAATGTCCAAATTATTTATTGTAGCCATCGCGATATGTATTCCATCCATTCTATATTTTACTGGTATAATCTTTTCAGCAACATACACATCCGCAAGAAATTCGGCGTTTTTATCCATTGCTAACAAAGCAATACCATATTGATCTAGCAAATTTACCATATTCGTTTTTTTAGGTTCCTCTGCTTTCAATAATTCTTGTAAAACATAGTCTGAAGTATATGGGATATACTTTCCCTGTTTAATTTCGTCAAATAATTTTATTGTATCTTGTTTTTTGTCAGGAGAATCTTCCGCAAAAACAAATTTAAAGATAGTCGTCTCTAGATATACTTTTAAACTTTTCATAATAATTACCTCTACTTTATACAACACACGTGAAATAGTATATGGAACATCGTTTGTTAATAGTAAAACATTTTTTTCACTGATTCGCTACCATTTCTATAATTCCACTGTCGCATATTTCATCTTTGGGCGTGTATCCTTTCATGAGGCGTGCCTCACCTTTGTAGGTGTCACAGTTAATGTCCATCAGCGCATCGCGATCCTGTGGGGTTCCGTCGCCATATGCTATTATGTAGCCCATATCCTCAGCGGGCGGAAAGTCCCTCTTATCGAGTAACAGCCACCGTCCATCAAATTCAACAGACGCGGCTCGTTCATCAATGACACGCTTTTCTTTGGCCATTGTTACCATAGAGATACCTCCTTTACTAATAATATACTATAATCTTGTCAAAAGGTCAACATTTATTTACGGTTTAGTAAATGACAATATATACATATATCCCTTACATACTATTTTCCAATCCACGTCTTTCATTCCTTTCGGAATAAACTCTACCGGTACGCTTGCCTTTTCTTTGTCATATAGTTCTTTCCCCGGAACGTTTTTGTATATTTCCTTTACCGTCTTTTCAGTCTCATCAATAATAAAAATCCTCTTTCCGGGCTTCGACACACGTATCATCTCATTAACGGCCTTTTGCCTGTCATTATAAAAATTAAACCCGCCGCAAGAATATACAACATCAAATACATTATCCTCATACGGTAATTTTTCAGCCTCACAGCAACTTAATTCGGCGTTTATCTTCCATTTTTTCGTATGTTTCAACGCCATTTTTAACATTCCCATAGATATATCCGCGCCGTAATATTCGGCGTTTTTATTCATATAGTAAAAATTATCCCCCGTTCCCACAGATGTTTCCAACACTAAGTCGTTATCATTTACTTTTATATATTGCAAAAAATCATTCCTAAACTTAAATTCCCCGCCGAATTTTATCCCGTAAAATATTTTCTGACTAATATAATAAAACGGGGATATTTTATTATAAAGTTTTGAAAACTTCAAGTTATCGCCTTCTAAATCACTTTGATCAATAAATGTGAGAATGCCGTTTATTTTTTTGCCTTCAGTTTTGTAGATGTTTGTTTCCATTTTATCCTCTGTAGAATTGTTTTACGATTCAAATATATATACTATAGGTCGTTTTCGTTACTTAGACACGCTTGTTTCACAGAATTTCAAATTTAGGCTTTTCATATATTCAGATACCTCGTCATCCGTCATGTCCGCGAGTTTTGCGTCCATTTCGTTTCTGATGGCTCTCATCATATCAACGCAACTAAAATTATCCCAATCTATATTATCCCAATTCATAAATCAAGACCTCCTTTGGCGAGCGAATTTCTATCGGAGTATACCCATTCTTTATATTAATGGAATTATATCCTCTTATTCGTTGAATGTTTACAATGTGCTTAAAATTCCAACTGACCAACACATCAATTTTGTTTATTGTTGCTGTTGCAATGTGAATACAATCATCTTTACTTGTCGCCCCTACAACCTTTTCCCTTAAATACTCATTAGCCAAATCTTGGCATTCCGATGTAGTTTTTATGGGTTGATATTCCAAATCGTTAAGAAGTTTTCTTACTTTTTCTGGAGCCGTTTCTAGTTCTTCCAACGTCAAACTCGAGATAAAAGCCACATATTTCCCGTCTTTTATATTTTGGAAAAGCAGACGGGTATCGTGTTCAAATTCTTTATCATAATACCCTCCTATGACGGATGTGTCCACGTATAACGATGTTTTTTTGATTACCATTATTCATATTCCTTTTCGATTGTTTTTTCTTTTATAAAATCTTCGGAAGACAACCTTCCGTCATTAAATATGCCAAATAATTCATTTACGTTAGGCTTGTTTTTCTGCACAATTTCGGTTTTTTTCGGTAGCCTCGGTAATTTTTCGGTTTGTGTCAGCATTTTCAGGCCTCCTTTACTAATAATATACTATAATCTTGTCAAAAAGTCAATATTTATTTATTTAAGGGTGGTTTGCGAACGTAGATGACTTGAATACGCCCGAAAAACAGACATCGGAAGTTCCTATGGGCTGTTTTGGACATGATTTATGGTATCGCACCTGTTTTTTACTCCCATTTCTATGGTTTTAACGGCTCGACGTATTAGATTTTTATTGCATTGCGCCAAATGATATTTTAGTTTTTCCAATGACCGCACTACTAGTTCTGGATCATGCTCAGCGATCATTGTAAATATTTTAGCAACCCATTCCCTGTCATCTGGATCATCAACTTTATCTAACATTTCTTCAAATACATTTATATACGGCACTATTAAATCCACCCTCTTCTTATAAGCAATTCGTATACATGTATGTATCATGGATAATCGAATTTTTGTATTTTCGTCTTTGTATAAATCCATAATTTCATGTAATCTTTCTTTTACGATATCTGCATTTGCAAATCCGATATGGCCTAATACAGATGTGGCTTTTTCACGTATTACAGAATTTTTGTTCTTTAAATCATCAAACGCATAATCAACAAGATGTTCAATTTTTTCTGGAAAGTATTTTCCAATTATGTCTATTTTAAGGTATGCTTCTACCGCAAGTTCCTCATTTTTTGATTTTATATTTTGTGTTATAAGTTGTATTTCCGTATCAACATCTGCCTCGTCATAAAACCCTAAATCTTCCATCGGCACATTTTTACCATTCAAATAATGATGATAGCCTCTTATAATTGCATACGACATACCATCTGGAATCATAAAATTTATTCTTCCAAAAATTCTTTTTGCATTAGCATTCCCATGAATCCAGTTATTTCTAATCAATAATCCGAGGCCAAAGTGCTCACCCACCCACCCATCCTTTTTTTTGATTCTTTTTTTTCTTTCTTCAGGTAATAATTTATCAAGATATTCATAACATTCAAGTAATGTTTCTGGCATATCCATTTTTATTTGTTCCTTTAATAACATCCCATGACATGGTTCTGTTTTTTTCCAGCAACCACCTGAGTTTCATATCCCCGTTCTTTATAATTCATCTACATTAGGCTTATTTTTCTGGTTGCCTCGGCAACTTTGTCAAATTTACAGATAATTCATATTCAAACAACTCAATTTCTTTTATTTTAGAACAGGCCAAAGATAAATCCTCCGATATTTCCTTGCAGATAATGACTCCTCTAACTGTTTGTCCTCTAGAAGGCATTTTCTGTTCAACCCAAGCAATATAGCGTAATAGTTGACCAATTACACGATCATAACCTTTAGAGACTTTTAATTCAATTACAACAAAATTATTGTTTTTATCGATTGCCAAAATATCTATATACCGATTTCCTGCATCAAACTCAACACCAGTAATTCCATCTTCTTCAAATAATTTTAATCCAGGTTCAATTAGATAAAGGTTTTTAACTAAGAAATTCCGCAAATCCTTTTCATAGGCAAATGATGACATGTCTTCCATATTGGGATGATCATCTAGTTCAATAGGTAGTACAGGCTGTACATCTTTATAAATTGGGGATGGATCTGTCTTTTTATCATATAGTCGATATTTAGATGAATCTATCTTGTACAATAAATCACATTTTCCATCACTAAAAGCACGATAGTGTACTCTACTTTTTGCATTGGTCGAAAATTTAGTTAAGTGGGCGCGAATAGTACCCACTTGAATATCTGGATAATTTCTCCCAAAGTATTCTATCATGTCTTGTGTAGAAAATTCCTTATTTAATTCTAGTTTTTCAAAATATTCTATCATTATTTCGTTAACAGTTTTCTTATTAGTAGCCATTTTGTCCAATCTCCTTTTAATATGATTTAATATTTTCTATTTACCTCACTATTATTACCACACCGTTCCCTATTGCCACCAACAGATACCATTAGTATGCATCTCATCGGCAATCTCCCTAACTGCGCCGGTGATATCCACGTCGCCTGCCGACTTGTCGTCGTTGGTCATGGCCATGTATTTGTCAAATTTTTCAAATTGCTCGCGGGTGAGCGGCGCGTTTGGATTCGCAAGCAACTCGTTCAGGTCATACTTTTCGGCCATTTTGGCTCCTTCTGTGTTCTAGATTCTGTACCAAGGCAATACCCTATACATAATATAATTCATGGCAGGGGTGCAATGGATGATTTTTTTGACAAAAGTACTCTTATTATCCCGCGTTATTCGGTCCATTCGGGGCGACGGGCGGGTGCCGGCCTATTTTGACCGTAAATTATGGCATCGCAGGGCGCGGTGGGGTCATTTTAGCCGTGAATTTGGGGGTTGCAAGGCTGTTATGGGCTATTTTTGACGTGAATTAAGGTATCGCGGTGTTGCGACGGGCCAATTTTGACGTAAATTGAAGCATCACAGGTTGCAACAGGTCATTTTATCTGTGGTTTTGGGCATAGCGGAGGCACGACAGGCCAATTTATCTTCGGTAACTATCACTTGGACTGCCGAACTTGAGGCCGAGCTTGAGGCCGCCACGGTCGCTGAACTTGATTCCCTCTTGCAATTGGAACCCATAAATCAACAACCTAGTAGAGAGCTTTTTCTAAAAGATGGCGATTAATATCGAGCCTTATAGCTGAAACAGCCCATAGATTTTAGGGCTTTTTTTTAAATCCAGCAACCGCTTCATTTTATTACAATTTAAACATACTGATCTCTCCTGTAGTTTTACGATCTGTCCAATATTCTCCCATCAGTGTTTTTGAATCGTCACTTATGTCTAATCGCACCGTTCCATAATGGATTTCACTGTGGCTTCTTACGGCTACTTTGGGATCATTTTGGTAAGAATAGATTAATCGCCTTATTCCTCTATCTTCATCTATATCAAACGACCCACATATACTAACACTTTTACTCTCATCTGTTTTCAGTTGTATCTGTATATTTAAAAAATGTTGTTTAATCACAACGTTAATGGGAATTGGCTGACTTTCTGATTTGTATGTTGAAATTATTTCCCCACTCCATTTTCCAGATAGACAAGGAAATGGCACTAACCAACCTTGAAAAAGTTTCCATTTCCATGCCCATGAAACAAATAAAAAATGAATAATAGTAACAATAGTAATCGTAGTTGTAGTGTTTTCCCAAATATCATTTATGTTTTTAAATACAAGATTATTACGAAAAAAAGAAAAACACAAAAATAATGCTATGGAAAGAACAACCATAGCTGTTGCGTACCTTTTAGTGTTGTGTTTGACCATATCTCACCCTAATTTTAAGTAGTCATACATTGAAGACATATAATCATGTACATCTTGCCGATTCCATTTATGTCCACGCATCAAATATAATAATTCAGAAACTTCACCCCACTCATCGTAAACATTAGAATCTTCACCTGTACTATTCCATAAATAAAAAAGTGCTTCTCTCAAAATATCATTCCAATAACAGATCTGTGTGTTCTTTATATATGTTGATGTCGGCACATTGTATGCTAGGCATTCTAGCAAAAAAGATGTGACGTTTTTATTTGGATAATAACCTTCGTTATCCATATTCAACCAAACATTTTTGAATATACGAGCGAGTCGTTTATATCGTCTCTTTGTTTGATGGTTTTTGGCGATACCATTTTGAATATGTTGTTTTGGATAATTTTTGACCTTTTGAATTCGATTGTCATCTGCATATAGCAACACTCCTTCAATAGGATTTCTATTGTGAATATGATTGAATCGTATATATTTATACGTTGGAACCACATCCATTTGAATTCGATATGTATTACCTTTTACGGTAATACACTTATTTTTTCTTATAACTTCAGAATATCCATAAGAAGCGATTAGCATACGTTCTATGTCATCTTTATACTGTTGAAATGAATAATCGGTTGGGCTAATTCCATAATCTTCCGCTACTTTGCCATTTGGCATATCACAATAAAATGCCGCAGTATAACACACATTTATGTCAATATCGCTATTTAAACGAATATTGGTGTTATTGGCATACGAACCTTGACCGAATATTTCGTAGTCAGAAGATTGTATTATTGTACTAACGCTCAGTGCTTTTCTTAGCATTGATTCAGCATTTTGCATTTTCGTTTCTTCAGTATCACTCGCTGGGCGACACATCTGGTTTAGTTGTTCTTCTGTAAATCTTGGCATAATATGCTCTCCTTTATTTTTAATTTGCAAACCTTCTCACCTCTTTCAAATATCTAATTTTTTCACCTTCTCTATATCGGTAAAAACTCTATTTATGACAACGTTCTATTTTCACAACGTCTTTTCAAATTATATTGCTTTATTAGTGTCTGAGCCGCACGATGAGCGTGTGTCGCTCGCTCTTCCGACGTCATATTTTTTGTTTCTTCATAAATTCTTTCACGTATATCATGAATTTCTTTCAACGCGCTCGGTTCATTCCTCATTTTTAATTACTCTTGTTGGTGTTATGCTTTGTCTTTATGTACTCCTTTAGCTCCTCAATTTTCTCTAATTCTTTTAATAATTCCCGCAAAGAATTCTTTGATATTTTCCATATCCTTTCGGCTAATATTTCACCATAATCGTGTGCCAATTTATTACGTAATCCGATGATATTCCTCCACGGAATATTTTTCAGGCTATTCTGCGTATCAATACTTATTTTATTTGCGGCTTGTCCTAAAACTTCCAGTTGTCTTTCGACCGCCAATTTTCGCATTTTGTCTTTTTCAAATTGATAATATTCTACAGTGTCCGTAAATTCATTTATATCTACGATACAATCCACAATATCAATCAAATACGATAAGTCATTTTCGTTAAGCGGCATATATTATCTCTCGTGTTGATAATATTCTGTTTTTTCGAATAGGATTTTTTAGTGATTCCTTTTCCACAATAGCCACATTCTTTTTCAATAACTGTGAAAACTCTTTTTCCAAGTCCATTATATCGAAGAGCGTAATCTCCGAATTATTGCCGAATGAAACAAGAATATCCACATCGCTATTTTGTGTAAAATCATCCCGAATAGATGAGCCGAATATTGATAGCTCATTTATACCGGATTTTTCGCACAATGGCGCAATATCCTTATAGTCGAAAAAAATACCGTTTTCCCGTAACTTTTCTATTGTTTCCATAAATAGTTCCTTTGGCGTTATTGTGTTCAGTGTTGTTTTGGTCATAATTGTTTGCCTCGTTCCTATGGTGAAAACCGTTACAAACCCCTTATGTACCATTACCCTATTTAAATTTATTCATTATCATCTTCGACATCTATAAATTCTTTTGTGGTTCCAAATGATTCGCCATCAGAAAAATAGCCAGTTGTTTTACCTTTAGACAATGCGTCTTCTAGTCTT
>Ga0268262_10007096_pt1 | contig 10549 bp, 5 predicted proteins | sample TergutNc150P3_FD_190354 | JGI IMG/M metagenome (GOLD analysis project Ga0268262, IMG submission 190354) | Nasutitermes corniger P3 segment gut microbial community from laboratory colony in Florida, USA - Nc150 P3 (SPAdes) (version 2) | ecosystem: Host-associated > Arthropoda: Insects > Digestive...
AATCCTGTTCTACAGCGCAATCTATGGGCTGTTCCCCTATGATTTATTAAAGTTTTCTCCGTCAAGGAAGAGTCAAACCGCCACACTGGAAGCCGGAGAGTATAATAAGGCGTATTTTGATATGATCAGCCGCATTGGGCCAAACCCGCTTGACACGCCCGTAATCACGCCTCACCTCCATAAGCACTGGCACCTTATTTCCGAGATGCCTGATCTTAACAATGAATTGCAAGAAGAACAGGAAAAGCGCATATTCAAAGCCCTTGTGCTTGGAATCCTTTATAAACGGATTCGGTATGAAAAAGCCGGAGAAATATACAAATACAGCCTGTGGCTGAAAGACAGCATTAAGGAAATCCAGCTTGTAGTTTCAAACGGAACGCCATGCGATACCTTCTATGAAATTGTCGATGCCTTGACCATCAATCCGGTGATCGTTAAGAAAATACTGAGCGCCATTGATGATGAACAGGAAACTGCGCGTAAGAAAAATAAAATTAATTTTGAGCAGAGTGCTTTGGCTGAAGGAATAAATACCCTTACCCTTCGTGAACTTTCCGGCGACAACCGCAGTATGAGCATCTTCGGCATTGCGGCGGCGTTCAAAGCGACCATGCCGCCGGACGAGTTTATCGTCGACCAGGGGCTTATGCTGATGGAAACCATGCTTGAAACACTGTACGATCAAATGGCCATGCTATGCCCCGAAAATGAGCGCGACAACAGGTATATTACACTGGTTCAGAGCCAGCTTGACTTGTTCATCAGCAACTTTGGCCTCTATAGGGAGAAACACCCATCCATTATGGATGATTATTTACGGATGCTTTTGCAAGTGGTTATAAAAGTTTTTTCCGACAAGGGGTTTATCGAAGCTGCCAAGAAGGTCAATGACTTTTCAGAACGCCATTTCTGCGATGATCCGCAAGACGCAAAAAAAAGAGATGAAACAAAAGGCAAATAGACAGCGGATATTCCGACGGAAAGGGGGATAGCCTTGTATACTGTCATTATAACAGACCGCCGCATGACGCCTTTGTTTGACAAGTACAAGCGTCTGTTCGCGCCTTTTCTCACCGAGCGCGGCGGTAGCATTTGCCAATGCCAGTGGGATGAATCGGGTGACAATATTAAAGACGCTGTTCCCGATTTATACAAATCAATCAAGGGACATCCGGAATGGAGGGCAATTATTCTTATTAATCCCGAGCAAAATGAGTTATTGCCCTTCAGTTCCAATAATCCTTTTGATTTTCATTATAATCGTAATAAAGAACTGTTGATTCAGAAAAACCAGGCTTCGTTGGTCCGCCTTACACACATGTTAGCGGGGTTTCCCCCGCTTGGCGTTAAAAGATATGAAACCGGTTATTGTTATCGCGACGAAAAAACAAATACATTTAAGGAATTTATGTATAAGGGTAAGCTTCTTTTACAGAGTTATGTTGAAGAACTGGTTGACGAAGTGGCGTACAAAAAGTTTGAGGAAAAATACAGGCAAAAAAACCAGGATACGGATTTTCAACAGGAGGTTGATGAATATAAATATAAAATTCGTAAAAATTTTGAAGATAAATATATTAATAAACCCGGAATCGAAATAAAGCCAAAGCTGGTTGAAGTACCATACTCGCCTGAAGAAAGAAAGAATTATGAAACGCTTACTAAAGAATATGCATTTAATGAAAATCGGCCGGCTGAAGTGCTGCTATTATCCACAAGGGAAATATTTGCGTCGGATGACCATATAGCAATCCGCGAAACTGTCCGCCGCGCATGGCAATTCCACGATGAAGAAGAAAGCTCCGACTTTTGGAAAATATACCCAAATACCTGCCGCTTCATTTGTTACGACCTCATAAATCCGGATCACACGCTCTACGATAGGGAGCTTTGGCGGTTTTTCCTTCTGGCGCTCACGCTGGCCGTCAATGAGATTCCCAGCCCGGCGTTGCAGGCGTACCGCCTGTATAATGCGGATCTCAGTATCAACGCCGAGGATCTTCGCGATGTGCTTGACGGACACATAGAAAACCTGCTGTCCGTTCAGGCAATCATTCAAGAACGGATGCAGCGCGTGCCGAAATTGACGAGGGATAAGGAAAAAGAACTGGTGCCAACCCGGGACATTTCGGTCAAGTTTGAGAATGTGGACGAAGGCAGCGTAAAAGCGGACAGCGGCAAACTCGGTCTCGCGTCTGACTGTCCGGTGCCTGAAACAAAGTTCTGGCGCGAATATATCCAAAGCACAAAGCAAACGATAGACAACATACTCTCCGCCCCGCAGGAGATTGTGGCGGCAAAAGCGCTTGAAACGCGATACACGGCCAATACATTTTCCGGCAAAGAACAGGTGCTGGACCGTTTCCAAAAAGAGCGTATCCTGAAGCGGATTGACGAGCTTGAGCCGCAGGTGATTAACGCGGGTGTATACGGTATGCTCAACGCCGACGCATATATGGCGGAAATGACCGATGCCGGCGCTGCGGTGCGTAAATCCCTTGGGCTTCGCCTGTCAAAACGCAATGTGCTGCTTATATCATTGAGTTCCCTGCTGGTTTACCTTTGCGGTTTCCTCCCCTACATGGTAAATTCCGCAAGAATAAGCGGGTCTGCCTTTGGAGCGTCTTTTGGACTTACCGTCATTGCGCTCTTGTTTCTTGCGGCCGGGGGAGCTTTTGTCCTGTGGTTTTTGCGCCGCCGCCTTGTTGAAAAAATAAAGACATATAACAAAACCGTCAGGGCTATATTTGACCGTGTAAACAAAAGCTCGCAGGTTTACGCAAATTACTTTTCGGGCGTTTGTACATATATATACGCCAAATCGCTGCTGTCAGGTATAACGTTGAAACGTGACAATGACTATAAAGAAAGGAAAATGCTAAATACCCACCTCGCCTTCCTTGAGCGTGAGATAGAAGCAGGTAAAGAGCTTTGCTTTTTACACGGAGTGCCATCAAACGCTTCTTCCATGAGCAATGTCTTTGTAGATGTAAGCGAGAGCGTTTTCTCGGAACCTCCGTCCGCCGGTCATTTCTATGAGCTTGCCAGATACAAATGTAAAAACACGATGAAGCTCACAGCCTCATCAAAAACACAACAATCCCGGAATTATTTATATAACAGCAACCGTAATGAATGGGATCAATACGATACAGGCGTCACCCTTGACGCTCCGTACAGCTTTATTGAGAGTTTGAATATAGCCCGTGAAGAGATATATGACAAGAAAGAAATTTCTGGCAAGGATGGAGCGTAGCCGTGGTAAATTTTCTGCGTGAGTTATCAAGAATTCTGTTTGCCCTCTCTCCGTTTATCGCTATTCTTCTTTTGTCAGGAAAAGTAAACCTGTCCAAACCAAAACGTTCCCGTCAGTTTATTCTACCGCTCGTGGTGGTAGTTTATTGCGTAATAACCGTATTATTAACAAATAAAATTAACGGATGGATAATTTCCGTTATTGCCCGGATCGGCCTGTTTGTCCCATTTATCGCAAACCTCAACCTGACCAAATGGCTTAACTATATTTTCAATGCCCTCATTGCCGGCGCGTTCCTTATACTCAAAGGCATCCTGCTGCCGGTTGTCAGTATAGTATGGAGCGAAGCTCGTTTCCTGTTCAATCAAACTTCCGGCAGCTTTTATGAACATAACGAGCGCATGAACGCATGGGTGTTAAAGGACGAGTTCGGTCAGGCGAAAACTTTATGGAATGGTTTTTATTGGTTTGCCGTAGGCATTTCTTCGCTGGTTCTCGCTCTCTCCCAGCAATATCCCGGCTGGGTGTTTTTTAAAACGCCCTTTTACCCCGTGTTCGGCGTATTAGTTATGGGCGAAATTTTATTTTTCCTGTCTGGTTTAACCTATCAGGAAATGGTATCGACCATTGCCGGTGAAGACGATGAATTCTACCGAATCGCCAATTATGGAATACTCCGCAGGGTATTCCACGATTTGTTTGATACCCGCATCCTGTTTGACAACACGTCGAACAGTCTTTCGGGAATATCATCCTTTGACATGCTGGACAACCTTGCCGAAAGCGGGAACGCGCTTTATGCCGTTATCTCAAAGTATTTTACGGAATTGAAACAAAAAGGGCATACTATCGATTCCGGCTTCGTGCGTTCCTCCATCGAAATGGTGAACGGGAAATCGGTGCTGTTGAACACGCCCTTTTACCGGGACATGACCGGTTATATTGTACTGCCGCTTGTCAGGCGGCTCCTGTCCTATGAAAAGGCTCTGGTCATTGTCGGGCGGGACAGCGCCGCCTGTGATGTACGGGACTGGATACATAACGGCATCACCGCTTTTTGCGGTACGCCGGAATTGTGGAAAACCGGTATGCTCACCGAACAGGAAATCGAATGTGATGTGGCCGTCCTGCGTTTCGCCGATGTATATAACCGCCGTATATTGGACGTGAACAAAGAATTCCTGCGCCAGGTCGGCTTTGTGCTGCTGATCGAACCGTCCCGCATCGTATCTACCGGGCAAATCGGTCTTTCCCTTATTGTTGACCAGCTTGGGAAAGAGGGGAAGAACATTATCTACTGTTCCTGCGACCGTAATTGTGACGGCCTTGTGGACACCCTTTCCCACATTTTCAAGGTAAACCTCACAGAAGTATACGCTACCGTTCCCACGCTTGCCAACTGCTCCCTTATGTACTGGAACGCGCACGGGGACTTCCTGCATCACAAAATATTTCCCAATATCGCCCACTACCTCGGTATTGGAACCGAGGTATCATCCGTGGCGCTGCGGCATCAGATTGCAAGCACCGTGTGGGTAAGCAGTGAGCGCTTCCCCGTTATTGATATACGGTGGATTGCCGGACAGTATTACAACATCATCTGTAACTACACCGGCCAACCGCAGAGCCAGGAGGCGTTTGCCGAAGTGTTCAAGGTGGATGCCAACCTGTGGAATTTGGACGTACAGGACAACGCCTTCCTCACCGTTGAGGATGAATTCAACAACATGTTTGAAATGACGCGGCTCTATTCGACACGCGCCAAGAATCAGGGGTTTGTGAATGTCATCACCGAAAACTACTTGCTGCGGGATTATATGGTGGACAATGTCCCTGTTTTTACAGCCGACTCAAAGGTGATCCCCTCTATAGTTCCGGATTACACCCGGACGGAGCGCAACACGGTAGTCGCTCTTATCATGCGCATGTTCGGCGGAGGGGTAAGCGAAAATGAATTGAAGTACAATCTGTCGATTGCCGGAATTAAGTTCGCCGATGCCTATAAAGAGTTCTGCGGGCTTATTTCAAAACATTGCCATGTGAATACTGTGGACATTGCGGTTAGTTTTAGGGATGAAATAGTCGGGGATGAGATGCTGGCAGTGAAATCGCCGTATTACGCCATCCGTAATAATGATTCGAAATTCGCGGATTATGCGAGAAATCTCTCGAATGCCTATTTTATTATTGAGGACGACAAGGATAAAATTAACTACATCGGGGCCATGCTGTACGGCCAGGTGTTTCAGAAATACCTTCCCGGGCAGATGCTGACCTATTCGGGCAAGCATTATCAGGTTCAGACCATCACGGCGGAAAGAGGTGTTGTGCTTAAGCGTGCCGCGGACCATATCACCGACCGCAAGTGCTACCGTCAGCGCAGGGAATATACACTGTCCGGTTTTTCGATTGACCCGGCGATAGGCTCCATACGCACAAGCAGAGGCTTTGAATTGAGCCGTGGGTTCTGTAATATATCAGTCGAAACACGCGGGTATTACGAGCTTACATCCCTGGATAACCTTGCGTCTGCCCATAAGGTGGAATTGAATCATATACCCGAACGGAAATACCAAAACAAGGCTGTGCTGTGCCTTAAGCTGTTGGAAGCCAATGAGGATGTGCGTTTTACGGTGGCTGTATTGCTTAATGAAATATTTATAACGCTCTACCCGGAGAGTCATCACTACATTACCGCTGCAATAGAAAGACAATCTGATACCGCTTCCAATATCTCAAAATTATTGAATTCTGTTCATCTTAACGGTTTCGATGATGAAAATGCTATTTATTTCATTGAGGATTGCGAGATCGATTTGGGATTGCTTGTTTCCGTTGAGCGTAATATTACCCGCCTACTTGAAATCATAGCGGACTATTTGGCGTGGTTTGGAGTGAAAATTGCAGATAGTAACCTGTTTGCTGACAGCGCTACTGCCGATGAGACAGTTGCCGATGACGCTGTTGTCGATAACGCCGTTATTGATAATGTCGCTGTTGACAACACTGCTGCCGGTAATGCTATTTTCGATAAAACTACTGTTGCCGGAGATGCTGTTGACTTGCTCCCTAAAAAGTACAGTGAAAGCCATTATCTGCTTTATGGTTATGATAAGATTGATCCCATGTTGAACATACTGGACACTTTAGACTTCTTGAAATTGCATGGTTATGAAAAAAACGCGCTGGAACAGGCCCGTGTCAACTCAGACATCGCGACGCGGATAGAAGCCGAGATTGACTTTACCAAGCCGGACGCGCATTTCTGTGATTTCTGCGCTGTAGAATTAGCCGGCGGCGAGTATGACATATTGATTGACGGTAGGGAGCGCTGTACGCAGTGTTCAAATTCAGCCATGAAAACCGTTGAGCAGTTTACCCGTCTTTACGAGAATGCCCTGCGTAACATGGAAACATTCTTTGGTATTCGGATAAATGTGGCAATCAAGGTTCGTTTGGCAAACGCTAAAAAGATAGCGAAATTATGCGGAGAGAAGTTTATTCCAACGCCGGGATTTGATAGCCGGATTCTAGCTCTTGCAAAAAAGGATTCGGACGGTTATACTATCTATGTTGAGAACGGAGCGCCAAAAATAGCTGCCGTAGCGAATATTGTCCACGAATTAACGCACATCTGGCAGTACATAAACTGGAACAGGATGAAAATCTGTTCGCACTACGGCAGGGAGAACGAGCTTTTAGTTTATGAAGGCATGGCTAAGTGGGCAGAGATACAGTACCTGTTTTTTCTGAACGAGATTTCGTATGCTAAACGGCAGGAGATATATACCAGGGGACGTATTGACGCTTATGGGCGAGGTTTTGTAAAATATGCTGAGCAATATCCGCTTGTGTATGGGCCGGGGTATCGGAAGGATTCTCCGTTTAATAAGGAGTGGCCGGTGGATGATTCAAGTCAATGACAAAGTAATGAAACAGATCATCAGGGAGGAAAAATTATGTATGATGTTTTTGTCTCTTATTCAAGTAAAGATCAGAAAATAGCCGATGACGTTGTGAATTATCTTGAATCCGTAAAAATCAAATGCTGGATTGCTTATCGGGATGCTGATGCGGGGGAGCTTTATGCAGCTTCTATAATAAAGGCAATAAAAAATTCATCTATTTATCTTTTAGTATTTTCGGAAAATTCAAACAATTCCAAGCATGTTTTAAGAGAAATAGATTCCGCATGTAAATATGAGAAAATAATCATTCCTTTTAAAATAGATGCCTGCCAGCTTAACGACGCTGTGGAATATTATCTAAGTGGAACACATTGGCTTGTTGCAATAACTCAGCCTGTAGATAACCACCTGAAGAATTTAGTTAATCTTGTCAATAGGTATTTAGGAAAAACAGCAAATGTACTGTCACCTGCCGATTCTGTTGACTCTGAAACAGCACAGCTTAAATCTATGGTTGGTTCATCCGGTAAAGACAAAGTAGAAGCAAAACTTAAGCTTATATCAGGAACGGAGGTCACTGAAAAAGACTTGAGGGAAGCGCTTCTTCTGGACGGTATAGTGTATGATGAGATTGAAAGCGGACAGTTCAATATTGAAAAGTGCCTGGCTTGGCATAAAATTAACCCGGATATTTATTTTGTACTGAAAGATGTAGAATTAGATACTTTGGTTGGATATATGAATGTCGCGCCAATCACAGAAACTTGTTACAACAAAATAAAAACAGGCACTGTATGTGACACGTCAATAGACGAAGATTCCGTTCTGCCATATGACTTTCCTGGTTTGTATCATTTGAATTTCACAAGCATAGTCGTTAAACCCTTATATCGTAGTTCGGGTGTGGTATTGCAGCTTATGAATGCCGTTGTATCCAAAATGATAGATCTGAGTAAACAGGAAATATACTTCAAAGCCATGATTGCGGACGCAGTAACGCCGGAAGGGGAGAAAATTTGTCATATGGTTGGAATGGATATGATAACGAAATCAAATCATAATTCGAAAATATATACGATTTCTCTTATTCCTCCAAAATTTAGGAAAAGTTCGAAATCTCTGATTACACTTGCTGGGATATATGAACAACTAGATTATAGCAATATGGTGGCATTTTAACCATATGCCGGAATACAATTAATCCCGGTATACAAACTGCCCCTTAAACCCCTCAAAAGCATTGGAGCGGATATGCCTATTTGTATTGAAAAAAATCTGAAAACACTATACTATATTCCATATAAAGGCAGGCGGGCTACGAAAAAACGCATAAAAATATTTGCCGCGTTCGATAAGGACGTGGAAGAAGACATGGTACGCTTCGGCGATTTTCTGTGCGGGTTTAACGCGCAATGTACAGGCATTGAGTTTTCCGTTTTCAAAAGCGAAAAAGAATTGTGCGAGTCTCTGGAACAGCCGGAAGAGCAAATCGACGCGGAGCTTGAAACCTACGAATATTTTCTGCTTATTTTGGGCGGTGAGACCGACGAATTCGCCCTGGACAAGCTTAACCGCGCAAAGGATTTAAAGTTCAAGCTGATAAAGCTCCTTTTCCCCCGGCTTCGCGCCTGTGGCGTAGCCGTAACCGAAACAGAGAAATTCATTCAGATAAGTTTAATAAATATTCTAAGAAAAGCGGGGTAAAAAATCATGTTTAGAGATTTTTACGGCATATTGGTTATAATAGCCATTTTAAGCGTGTTTATTTTCAATATTTTTGCAAAGAAAAAAGACGAAAAAGACTGGATATACGCGGTTTATTTTGTTATCACGCTTTTTACAGGAACGGTTTTATATTCATTTGCCTATATTTATAACAACAATGATCCTGATACATTGCTTTCCCCTGTTTTTATTTTATTCAGAAGTATAACTTATTCCATGAAAACATTCGGCGGTGAATTTAACGCCTCTTTAGTTTCCAAATTGGCAAAAGCAAACAAATTTTATTATACCGCTGTAATTATACATTATATTGCGGCCGTATTTTTGGTTTTTTTGGTCGCTGTTAAATACTTCGGTAAAAACTTGATAAACAGAGTCCGCGTATTTAGGATTTCCTGGTTTAATAAATTTATAGTAATAGGCTGTGACGGGCAGGCGGGAGTTTTTTTGAAAAATCTTACTTTCATGCAAAAACAGCAAACGACGGTAATTATACAATCAGATCAAATCAATAAAAAGAAGGAGTTAATCGACAAAGGGTACGCGGTTGTTACGGTAAAAAAAATAAAAGCGGGTTTAAAAGACGCAAACAAAGCCTTTTATGACGCGTTAAAGAAAGCGGGGGCAATGCGCTGCGCATTCAAAACCAGGCTTATTTCCATGTCTGAACAGGACGAAATAAACCTTTTAATCGCTAAAATTATGACAGATTATATTATAGGATTAGTTAAGCCCAAAAAAGAGAACGGCCGTATTGTTTTAACAAAGGATCAAGAAGAAAAAACTTCCAGGATAAAACTTGATGCCCGTATTATGTACAGCTTTCTGGAACGCGCCGAACATTTTTCATATATAGAAGACGCATTGGGAAAAGTAAGGTTCTTTAATCCCTATGAAATCAGGGCGCGAAAATTTTTATGGGAAAATCCCATAACAAAATTAATACCATTCCATTGGATAGACACTGAAAAAGCAAAATTAAAGAATACATACAAAATCAGCAACATATTTGTGGGTTTTGGCTCTACTAATAAGGCAATTTTTAAAAAAAGTATAATTAATAATCAATTGCTGAATATTGATTATAACGCGCTTATTATATGTAAAGACGCAAAAAAACATGAAAAACTTTTTAAAAACAGCGCAATCGGTTTATTTGATACAATAGAAAATGGTACAATTATTAAACGCGGCGCTGAATTATTGCCAAACCCCGACGGAAATGTTTACTTGAAAAGCCCTTCAGAGCAAAACAGGATAGTCTTTGAGGAAGCGGACGCTTTATCGGCGGAATTATATGATTTGATAATTAAGGAAATCGGAGGAAACCCGGCCCAAAACGGCAAACCGGCAATTCAACCGAGCGATTATACATCAGTTATTATCGCGCTTGGAGATAACAGGTTAAGCATAGAAACCGCTTTGGAGTTAAGGCAGAAACTATACGAATATGATTTATTAACCGGTAAGGCCGACAACAAAGAATACCCGCGTGTAAGGGTATTTGTTAAAATAGATGAAGAAACTATTTTCGCTGACGATAAGATCCTGAACAGTACAGCCATAGAAACCGCGTGTAAAATAGAAACTTTCGGAGCTGATGATGAAATATTGACGGAAGAGTATTTAATTGATGAAAAATTGGATACCCTGGCAA
>Ga0268262_10007097_pt1 | contig 10548 bp, 8 predicted proteins | sample TergutNc150P3_FD_190354 | JGI IMG/M metagenome (GOLD analysis project Ga0268262, IMG submission 190354) | Nasutitermes corniger P3 segment gut microbial community from laboratory colony in Florida, USA - Nc150 P3 (SPAdes) (version 2) | ecosystem: Host-associated > Arthropoda: Insects > Digestive...
TTTCCCGTGTGAATAGAGTCTTTGAAGGTAAAGAAAAGGGGCTGGTTGTTGACTACATCGGAATAAAAGAAGACATGATGCAGGCGGTAAAAAAATACTCCGGTCCTCAGGGAAGTCCCGTTGAGGAGTTGGAAACATCTCTTAATGTATTCAGAAACCATTTACAGCTTGTCTCGAATATAATGCATGAATTTAATAAAGACAAATTTTTTCAAGGAACGCCCCTTGAACGCTTAGTCTGCCTGAATAACGCGGCGGAATTTGTGCAGATAAAAAAAGACATTGAAACCCGCTTTATGAACCTTACTCTCAAACTAAAAGCGGCTTATGAAATATGTTTTCCATCAGGGCAGCTTACGGACAGCGAAACAGAGATGGCTCAGTTTTATCTGGCTATTCGTTCCGTGATATACAAACAAACAAAAGGAAATACTCCCGACGCTGAAATTATGAATCGCCATGTAGAAGAAATGGTCATGAGGGCTATGAGCTGTTCAGGTATAGAAAACATTGTAAACCACAAGGAAGGTGATGATATTTTCAGTGATGAGTTTAAAAAACAGCTTGATGAAATAAAAATGCCCATCACAAAATTTAACGCTCTTGTACAGCTTCTTAAAAGGGCAATAACCGCTTACGGAAAAACCAACAAAGTAAAAGCCATTGTTTTTGATGAACGCCTGAAAAAGGTAGTAGAGCAGTATAATAGTCGGGATAAACTTACTTTCACCAGCGCAGTTGTGGCGGATATTGTAAATGGTCTTTCCGATGAACTTATCAAAATTATTGACGATCTTAAAGACGATAAAAACTCATTTGAAAAACTGGGCATTACCTACGAAGAAAAGATTTTTTACGATATATTGGTTAAAGTCCGTGATGATCACGGTTTTGAGTACTCCGAGGATAAATGCATCATTCTAGCCGGAGAAATAAAGAAACTGGTCGATGATAAATCAAAATACATAGATTGGGCTGCCCGTGAAGATATAAAAAACGAGCTAAATATGGATTTGACCAAGCTTCTATATAAAAACGGGTATCCGCCCGAATGGGATGATGAAGTTTTTGAGCAGGTTTTGGAACAATCAGAAAACTATAAAAAATATTCTATTGTAGCAGAATATGAATATCCAAATACACAAAACAATCATGGTTATGCAATGGCGGCGGAAAACACCTAAATTCCCTCTCTGTGCTCTTTGTCCCTTTGTGCTCTTTGTGAGAATCTTCACAAAATATTTCTTGCCCTATATGCATTTTTATACTATTATTAACACAGGAGACAAGGATTTGAGTATCCATGAATCGGCGGAAATGTATTTGGAGACAATTCACGTTTTAGGCCTCAAGGGGAACCCTGTCCGCTCTATTGATATTGTCAATGAACTTGAATACTCAAAACCTAGCGTAAGCGTCGCCATGAAAAATTTGAAATCTCAGGGGTATATCGCAATAGATGATGAAGGGTATATAACGCTGACTGGCAAGGGACGGAAAATCGCGGAGACGATGTATGAAAGGCATGTCGCGATTTCTGACTGGCTTATCTTTTTGGGTGTTGATAAAAAGACGGCGGTAAACGACGCCTGCAAAATGGAACACGCCATGAGCGAGAAAAGTTTTACCGCGATAAAAAAACATATAGAAAATTTGCCTAACCCTAAGAAATGAGATGAATACGGCGATATTGGAATAAAAAGTTTTAGCCGGTTTCGCGCTGTCTTAATGCTCTTTTTCTACTTCGATGTCAAATTGTACACTCCGTCCCATGCGTCTTTGGGCGGGCTATTTAAAAATTGCTTGCAACGATCAATATAAATACCGGAAGGGCCGTCATCGGGTACTATTGATATCGCCTCTTTGAAACCTTTTTCCGCCTGTGTCCAATCGCGTTTTTCAAAATAGTCCAGCGCTTCATGAAAAACCTGTACAAGTTTCTTATGTTGTTCATCGGCTTGATCCGCCATGTCTACAAGTTCGCAAAGGCGCACAGGCTCATTGATGCCGACTACGCGCACACGGTCAAGTTTCCTGTAAAGCAATGCGTCTCCGGTTTCGCGCACCGTATTTTCCGAGGCAAGTATCCATGTCCCGTATTGTTTGTTTACGCCCTCAAGACGCGCCGCAAGATTTACCGCGTTTCCCATAATTGTATAGTTCATTTTGTTGGCGGTACCCATGTTACCCGCTACCATATCACCCGTATTTACGCCTATGCGCGTTAAAAGGGGCGAGGGTGACAATTTTTGCTCCATGATTGTTTTGTTTAACTCAATTTCCACTTTTCTCATGGTAATGGCTGAAACACACGCCCGCAGAGCGTGATCCGCAAGCTCAAGAGGAGCGCCAAAGAACGCGATAATGGCGTCACCTTCGTATTTGTCTATCGTGCCTTTTTCCGCAAGAACCACATCGCTCATCGCGCTTAAGTACTTATTTAACAGGCTTACAAGCTCTTCAGGATCAAGCTTTTCGGAAATAGTGGAAAAACCTTTAACGTCCGTAAAAATAGCGGTCATGTGGCGTTTTGTGCCGCCCAACTGTAAGCGCGATGGATCGGAAATAATTTCTTTTACCACGTCGCCTGAAACATAAGTGGAGAATGCCGTCCTGATAAAGTGTTTCTCTTTTTCGGAATGGGCATAAGAAATAATTTCACGGATAATAATAGCGATGATCATCGACATTATTATTCCAAGCGGCCCTAAGAAAAGTCCTGAATAACGGAATATTAAAACCGTGACAATAAAAATGAATAATACCGCGCCAAATCCCAATGCGGCGCGGTATACGGGCGTAAGTTTTTCCGTAATTATGAAAAATAATGGCACAAGAATAAGCATAAAAATTATCTTCCATACATTATCAAGACAAACAATGAAAGATTTTGTAAGAATCGTATCCAGTACGACGCCGTGAGTGCCTACATTGATGTATTTGCCGTAAAATGGATTCGCGCCATAGTCGGTTGTTCCCGTATCAACACGGCCAATAATGACAAATTTATCATTTAAACTTTTTATATTTTGTTCAGTTATTTCCTGATAACGGGTTATATCCACTTCAAGCGCATTAAGCAATGAAATGATATAATCGGATTCATCTTCTATATCATCGGATAAATTCGGATGCATTTCAATTAATTGCACGCTGGTTGTCTTTATCTTTTCCGCAGGATCATCTTTTAATACTTCACCTAACATTTTATAAGCGTTATTTCTATATTCAAGAAAAGCGGTAAAAGAATCTTGAGAAGTATTTTCCATTGCGTAATTCCTTGACTCGTGCGCCGCGTCAAGAAGCTGCGTCATATTGCCAAGAATAACAGGTATGGAAATTAACGAATTGTCAATCTGTGAAAAAAAACTAATATCTTCGGCGGCAAGAGCGCGGCTGTATTTTTCAATTTCCGCTTCTATTTCGTCTAACAAACTGAATTCCGCGAATGAAACATGGATATAACTTTCATTGTAATCTTTTTTAGGCCAGTCAAGCATCATCCTGCCCTTGGGGTCAAGCGGGATAACCAAATCTTCAACTTTTCCATTAGGCAGTTTCGCCTGCTTGACGGTTAATTTACGTTTTTCCAGAAATATTTCCGGTCTGCCAAGATAATCGATTAATGGGGCAAAGGCAAGTTGTAAGTACCAATGATCATGCATATTCTGCGTCAGATAAATACGCCTTCTTACGCCATCCCTATCAATTTCCACATTGGTATAACCGGCTCCCTTCGCGGCGGTGGCAAAAATCGGGAGGGCGGGTAAAATATCGACCGCCCCTTCCCCACGCGACGCGTTAGGCTTGGCATTTACAGGGTACGAAAAAAGTTGTTCCGCAAGGGGACGGCGTTCCGCCTGTTCGCCATTCAAAGGATAAGCCCATAAATTAACCGTGGACCAGCTATTGCCATTCAAAGCAATCGCCTGCGCCAAATAAATATCGTTATCACGCGCGACACCCTGGGCTTTGGAATAAAGTCCCGTCTTTTCCCTATTTATCATATTGGAAAGACGATTGGCGTAATTTGGAATTTCGTTACGCGCCATACGTCCGGATTCAACGGCGAAAAAAATATCCTGCGCGGATGAATTGATTTCCGAGAAACTGCGCTCAAAATCGTTGGCAAGCCCCTGTTCAAGATAAAGGCTGTCTACCCCCTGAGGACCGCGGTCTATGTACTCAATATCGAAAATGACGGACCTTGCGCCGTATTCTTTTAAACGTAAAAGACCGTCCGCGGTTATTGAACGCGGCCACGGGAAAAAACCGTAATATGCGATAGCTTGATCGTTTACGTCAAGAAAAACAACGCTGTCTATATGCTCGCGATTCGTCCTAAAGCGAAGAAAAAAATCATAAAGACTGTCTTCCATCGAAGTTAACGCGCCGACTAAATATAATAATGAAAAAACCGCAGCCGTAGCCAAGCCTATAAGGGCATTTTTCCAATGTTTCATCATATATTATTATACAACCTGTAGTTATTCTTTTTCAGGATATTTCATAATAATATTTAAATCGCCTTTATTTGATTGAACCATTGACGGCGCTTCTATAGCCGCTCCAACAGGCGGCTGCACTTGAACTGACTGCTCCGCGTTAACAACCGGATTGGAGACGGTTCCATCAATATTTACGGAGCTTGAATTTCCGCCCGTTACCATTACACCCGCGCCGGAAACGCCGCTTAACATAACCTTGCCTTCAATTCCTATCAGGTTATGGGTATCCATTTCAAAAATAGTTCCGCGAACGGAAGCCGTCGCGCTGGGGCTTTGCACGTTAAGGTTTGTCTTTGTACCCGCCGGGGGCTTTACTTCGACTCTTACTCTTCCTGACTGCAAATTAACATTAACATTTTCCGTATTTTCTATGGACTGTATTTCAGCGAGGGTAAGGCGCGTCAGCGGACGCACGGAAATAACGGAACTGCCAATTGCGATGATGGCGGTGCTTCTGAAACCCGTCGATACGACCGTGTTGGAAGAAACCGCGTCTCCCGCGGAAGCCGGAACAAAAGCGGATGACCCGGAACGTTTTAATTCAACTTCACCGGTTAATTCCCGAATAACGCCATTCTGGCAGAACGCCCCACAAACAACCAATGTAATAAAAATCGCCGTAATAACAATCTTTTTCATTTTATTTCTCCTTAATTATATAACCTATAATAATGATAAAATGACGCTTAGATCAACGCGCCATTTTACTTTTTCTTTTGGTCCCGCGTCGCCAAGAGACGGGAAAAACGCACCACCGCCCAGGTTGAATTGCAAATCAGATGCCGGACTCCATGTTATCCGCGCTGACGCTTCCGGCCCAAGGAAATATCCATCATTTTCCGCAGTTACAGGGTAACTGTTGAAAGTTCCCAAATCGTTACGCACAAAGTACGAGGCCGTAAACGAGCCGCCTAAAGAATTGCTAAACTTGGATGAATAATTCAACGAAAAAACTGAAAGCCCCGATATTTTCGATTTTAAAATATAACCGTATTCATTTCCGGTAATCGGGATAAACGCCCCAATGGCATCATCTGTTTCTCCGCTTGTTATTATACCTGTAAACGAAAGCCTGCTATTGAATTTGGACGGGAACAGCAGGAATAAACCAATCTCTCCTGCAAATGCCGTGTTGAATTTATTTTCGTCCGCGACAGTTTGCGATAATTCAACACTGCCGCCAAATTCCATAAGGAAGTTATTAATTGGGATACCGGCTTTAAGAATTACATATTGGCTATGATATTTGGTATCAACGTCGTTTAAATCCGTCTGCCCGACAAAAGCGGTATTCAAGTGAAGAAATTCACCTATCGAAGGATGTTCCCACCCAACTGAAGAAATCACGCGCCTGGAAGCAAAGTACGTATCAATATCGCCATATTCAAACGGCGTACTAAGCGCTGTTTGATCATCTTCAGTCATCGCTATATTGGCTCTTTTTTTATATTGAAACCCAGTATACCACGCGCCGAATCTGAAACTTCCCGCACCGGAATTATAGTAATATTGTACACCATCAAAAAGACCATTCGCGATAAAAGACAATGGATCGGAATAATTAAACCTCCCAACCTTGAGACCTGAATTACCGAACCTCATGTTGAATTCGGTACGTAGAAGTTCGGGTATATAGAAAAATTCTTCATTTTCCATTCCAATGGAAAAACCGGCGGAAATAATAAATTCCCCATTGTCGCCTATCAGTGTTGAAAAACGGGGTAAAATGTCAATTTTAAAATCAAAAGCGTTATCCTCAGATACGGAGTTTCCAAATCCGTCGTTTTCGTTTATCACGAGTCCAAAGTCATAAGCGGAAAGAGGGAAAATAAAAAATAAGAAATAAGAAATAAAAAATAGTAAATTAGTTTTTTTCATTTTAATTGTCCCTTGCAAGAATTTTGCTAATATAGTAAAGGAGTTGTTCGCCGGACACAAAGACGGACGGGTCTGACCGGTTTTGAATAACATTAAGGTATGCTAATTCGCGGTAAGCGTAATGCGGGACTTTGGTAATGGTATACATAATCCCGCCTTTAATATTGAAAGAACGCATTAATAGCAAAGAGATATTATCAAGCCGTGCGGAATCATTGGAAGACAGTTTCTTTGAAAGCCAGTCTTTTTGAACCGCGTAATTAAAAGCCTCTTCGCTATTGTCCGTCGCAAGCGCGTTAGCCGCTTCCAATACAAACCGCGCCGCCTGCGCGTAGGTGACGGTTTTTGCGTTTAAAAGAGTTTCTATTTCCATCGCCGTTGACCGGCTTCTTTCAGGAGTTTGGGCAAATAGGGAAACCGATGCGAAGAAAAGGATTAAGAAAAAGTACTTATTTAATCTCGACATTTTGTTATTGTTATCTCTCCTTTAATAATCTATTATACACCAAAAATCAGTTTCTGTCTTAATAATTTGGACAAATGATACCAAAGAATTTCACACAAAGAACACAAAGTAGGAAAAGAGCACAAAGGAAAGACGGGTGTCAGGTACCTTTGCGTTATCTTTTTTGTGTTTGATAAGGTGCTTGTTTTTAGCGTCTTTTTCATGCTATATTTACCTTATGGAGCCGGAAATTGTATTTGTGCCTTCGGCTTTTAAGCATAAGGTAACGCGAGAAGACATTATTCATGCCTTTCGTACTAGAATTCGCGCTGGTCTGCTGGGCGGTCAAGGCAATAAATACGGTTTTATTGGTTTCAATCGGGCGGGGAACCCGATTGAAGTTTTCTATAACCCCATTGGCGATGACAAGATAAGGATTTTTCACGCAATGGACTGCCGAAACGGCATAATTGCTCAAATTGAGCCTTAGGAGAAATTGATGGAATACAAAGACTTGACGGATGAAGAATACGACGCTCTTGATGAAGAACTGACCCGTACTGTTCCCAAACTTGGTCCTGACGAAACCGACTGGCTTAGACAGCGGGAATTGCGCCTTATGGGGCTGTCTAACATGACTGTCAATTACATTTTTACGAAGGCAACGGCTGACCACAAAACCCCCGCCCAAATCATTGACGAAATGGTGAAGGAACGTATTGCCGCCGCCGTTGTTTAATCCCTCTCTCATCTTCTCCCTCTCCCCTACATTCAAGTGTCATGATACCAAAGAATTTCACACAAAGAACACAAAGTAGGAAAAGAGCACAAAGAGAGTGTAGGATAAGTGAGAAGTGTCTTTGTCCGCAATCTAAGCATGGTTTTTCGCTCTCCGCTTGGTTTCACTTCTCACTCCTCACTTCTCATTGTGATGGCTGTTTCGTCCACACTGAACTGCTGCTCACGGGCGCGGTTGTGGTATATGTCCCTATACCTCCATCTTCTGCAAAGTACTTTGCACGCAAATCGCTGAGGAATGAGTTATTATTGTTAAAACTGCCCTGCTCAATCGAGCCCTCAAATGTTACGTTGACAAGACCAGTGCAATAGTTAAAAGCATGATCCATGATGTTGGTAACGTTGTTCCCTATGGTTATATTGTTAAGACTGGTACAATTGTAAAAAGCATGTGACTCAATTTTAGTAACACTATTCAATATTGTAAATGATAAGTCAGTTTTTCCTGCCGGATACGTAATTAATGTTGTTTTATCTTTGTTATACAATATACCGCCCAAAGAGCTATATGTAACATTATCATCATCAACAATAATTTCTGTAAGATTGTAACAAGCAGAAAAAGCCGAATTTTCAATTGTATTAACATTTTTGGGTATGGTTACGCTAGTAAGACCGGTGTGATAAAAAGCCTGTTCCCCAATCATGGTGGCGTTGTCGGGTATGGTTACGCTGGTAAGTCCGGTGCAACCTCTAAAAGCCTCTGCCCAAATTTTGGTAACGTTTGGTATGGAAATGCTGGTAAGGCTGGTGCAATTTGAAAAAGTCTGTTTCAGAATTTGGGTAACGCCAGACGGTATGTTTATGCTGATAAGGTTGGTGCAACCAAAAAAAGCGATCGTTCCAATGCTGGTAACAGTGTCGGGTATGGTTACGCCGGTAAGGCTTGTACAACTGCCAAAAGCATTACTCCCAATGCTGGTAACACTGTTGGGTATGGTTACGCCGGTAAGGCTTGTACAACCGCCAAAAGCCTGAACCCCAATGCTGGTAACGCCGTCCGGTATGTTTATGCTGGTAAGGCTGGTACAACCGCCAAAAGCCCGTTGAATACTACTGTCAGTAAATGTACTGCCGGAAAGGTCAAGGTTGACATATTTGGTTTTGTTGGCATCGGTTTTAAGTATATCTGCGAGGCTTGTACCAATAAGCTCGCTTATATTCAACTTAACGTAATATGCGGTGGCGACGGTGTTTTCATCTTGGACGGATAGCCATGTGTCAAGAGTTTCAATGCTGGTAAATGGGGGAAGCCACTTGGCGTACAGGGTGATGTTGGCGGTTACAATGGTATTAAAATCATACTTTGTGTTAAGGCTTTGGTTGTACCAGCCGTCAAAGATATTACCAACCTTCGTTGGGTAGTTTACGGGCTTCGTTGCCTTACCGCCTATAGTTACAGTTTGGGAGTCAACGGAAGAGCCGCCGTCGGTGTGAAAGGTTACGGTGAAGACAGCGTATATCATTACTGTCTGGGACGAACCGCTTATTTTATAGCCTGTTTTCAAAACGCTTACGGTCAAATCGCCGCCCGATGTAAATCCGCTGATTAGCAGGGTGTAAATCGGCCCTCCATTGGGGCTGAGGCTTAGGTCTCCTTTGTGTATATTGGAAACACCTTCTAAGGTTATGTCACTAGCACTCAGGCCGGTAATTATCTTATCAAATCTCAATTCTAAAGCTGTGGTAGTTTGCGTTGGTGAGCCGTTGGCCACTACACTTTCTAAAGTTACTGGAATGATTATCGGACCGACATTTACTGAAGCCTCGCCATTATATCCCTCGCAGGTAACGATTAGCCAGATATGCGAGCCTGCATCAGCAGAAACCGTCGTATAAGTTATATTTGTCCCAATGACTACGCTGCCGGTACTATGCTCATCTCCCCGCATCCACTTGTAGGTAAAAGGTCCGTTTACATTAAGTCCGCTGGTATCCGCCATCAGTTCCTGTTCAACTTCGGTTTTTCCTGTTATGTTTACGGTCCCCGCCAAAATATTGCTGCCGACAGGATATACAGTAACAGTACAACTCGCTTTATTTTCTCCGTCCAGAGTAGTAACGGTGATAATGGCGGTTCCTACACTAACTGGGGTTACCGTACAATGTCCGTTTTCATCTATTTCTATGGTTGCCACTGTGATATCGTTGCTAGCCCATATTACACCTTTATTTGCAGCATCATCAGGCTCTACTGTGGCAATAAGGGTTCCCGTATTTTCGCCAACGATCAGGTTAAAGCTGTAATGGTTGAGCGTTACACCGGTAACCGGAATGTTGCCGTTGCCGTAGCCGCTTGGCTTGTGCATTGTTATTGTAATTGCTCCGTTTCTTCCCGGCTTTATATTTATGCTCTCTCGATCACTTTCGGCTTTTATACTTTTTTCACCATTCTCCCCCACTATGTAGGCTTGTATAAAAATTTTCCAATTACCGGGCGTAACTGTAAAATGAACAGATTGAGAGCCTGTAACCGTAACGGATTGTTCGGCTCCGGGACCGCCGCTTAATTCTATTTTGTGCGTAAGGTCTTTAATTACGACATCGTCATCCCAGGGCAGAGTCTGAACATCACGGCTGTTATTCGGCGAACCTATAATGATTGTAAATGTGCCCTGATCTCCGCCTTGCCACGGGCTGAAACAGGCAAAAATCAAACAGGAAACCGCCAATGCCGTAATGCATAGAACCAGATATGCCGCTTTATTTACTTTTTTTTCATTTCTCATATTCAATCCCTTCTCCTTTAGGTGTCACCAATTATGTATAAAATAAACCTCCGTTTAAATTCAACAGTTTTTATTTATACGGTAAAAAATTAATATTGAATAAATAATAGCAAAATAAATGTGTTTTGGCAATAAAAATTAAAGAAAAAACAATATTTTATACATATTTACATATTTTAACATTTAGTAA
>Ga0268262_10007098_pt1 | contig 10548 bp, 9 predicted proteins | sample TergutNc150P3_FD_190354 | JGI IMG/M metagenome (GOLD analysis project Ga0268262, IMG submission 190354) | Nasutitermes corniger P3 segment gut microbial community from laboratory colony in Florida, USA - Nc150 P3 (SPAdes) (version 2) | ecosystem: Host-associated > Arthropoda: Insects > Digestive...
AAATCGAAAGACGGCTGCGTTCCCCATCGACGAACTTCGACATTGCAGGTTTCGTCGTGTCCCGTTGGTACGGAAGCATGCGGCAGATTCGGGATGTTGTGCAATGTCTTGTTTAAACGTTCTTCCGCAGCGCGCGCGGTTTCCTCAAGCGATTTGATTTCGCCGGAAATTTCCTTAACCTGAGACTGCTGTTCCGAAGTGTCATTCCCCGCCTGTTTAAGTTTGCCGATGGCTTCCGAAGCTTCATTGCGCCGGCGGCGAAGTTCTTCGATTTTCAGCATGACGTTCTTCCATTCGGAGTCCGCCGCCACAAGTTCGTCCAAGGGATATTGCCCGCCCCTGGCAGTCAATCGTTCCCGTACAAAATCCAGATTTCCACGCACAAAATTTTTGTCCAGCATCACCGTCCCCTTAAGAGGCTGTTTTTTTCGGATCGCGGCGGTTTATCGCCGCAGAAAACTATTTTAACCCGCCGACCGCAATTCTATCATTGACTTTGCGAGATGCCATTGTTTCAATGAATCTTTTTTATTTAAGAAAGGAACTTTATACCATGTCGAAGGTACGTCGCGCAGTTTTCCCCGCCGCAGGTTTGGGCACCCGGTTTCTTCCCGCCACAAAAGCCCAGCCGAAAGAAATGCTCCCATTGGTGGACAAACCTATTATCCAGTATGCGGTCGAAGAAGCGATTGCTTCGGGAATCGAGAATCTGGTTATCATCACCGGACGGGGGAAAAATGCCCTGGAGGATCATTTTGATATTTCATATGAACTGGAAAAAACGCTGAAGGAACGGGGTAAAACTCAAGTATTTGAGCAGGTGAGCGCTGTTTCAGAAATGGCAAATATCGCGTATATTCGTCAAAAAGCCGCGCTGGGATTGGGGCATGCCGTTTCCGTGGCGCGCTATCTTGTGAATGATGAGCCTTTTGCCGTACTGCTCAGCGACGATGTGATCGTCGGAGGAGAACAGCCCTGCGTTCGTCAGATGATGGATGTTTACGATAAATATCAAGCGAGCGTCGTGGCGCTGATGGAAGTTCCCGAAGAGGAAACAGGACGTTACGGCATTATTAAAGGAAAGCCTCTGCCCGGGAGCGACGGACGCATTTTTGAGGTGGAAGATATGGTGGAGAAGCCGGCGAAGGGAACCGCGCCCTCCAATCTTGCTATCATCGGGCGATACATACTGACGCCCGGCATTTTCCCCGCGCTTGAAGAGACGGCAAGCGGCAGCGGCGGTGAAATTCAGTTGACGGACGGTCTTCGCCGCCTGTTGTCACGCGAGAAGATACTGGCGTACAAATTCAGAGGCAAGAGGCACGATGCCGGCGACAAGCTGGGTTTTCTTCAGGCAACGGTTGAATTTGCGCTTGGCAACGCGGAATTGGGACCGGCGTTCCGTTCCTATCTGAAAACATTGAACATCGACGGGTTTTAATCCAAAGGAATCAATTTGACATGGGAGCGCAGGATTAATTCGGAATTCGGAATGCGTAATTCGGAATTGAGGAGATGACGTAATTTCGAAAAAACCGGAATTGCAAAAATAATTCCGAATTCCGAATTCCGAATTCCGAATTAGATGATCGTTCCCATGTCTTGAGGTTTTAGGCGGGAAGAAACGGAATATTATGAAAATACTGGTAATTGGTTCAGGAGGACGGGAACACGCAATTATCTGGAAATTGCGTCAGAGTCCGAAAGTGGAAGAAGTGCTGTGCGTTCCCGGTAACGGAGGAATTGCGGGAATCGCGCGCTGCGTTCCGGCGCAATCTGAAAACGCCGCCGCCATAATTGAGCTTGTAAATAAAGAGAATGTGGATTTTGTCATCGTCGGTCCCGAAGCGCCGCTGGCGTCGGGGCTGGTAGATCATTTGCTGGCGGCCGGCATCCGAACGCTTGGTCCGACACAGGCTGCGGCGCGGCTCGAATCCAGCAAGGTTTTTTCCAAGGATTTCATGTCCCGGCACAACATTCCGACTGCGGGATACGCGACGTATCAGGACGCGCAAGCCGCTCTCGACTATTTGAAATCTCCGGAAACGCGCTACCCACTTGTCGTCAAAGCTGATGGATTGGCGGCGGGGAAGGGAGTTGTGGTCGCCCGCGACGCCCGTGAAGCTTGCGATGCCGTTCGCCGGATTATGATCGACAGGGAATTCGGAGATGCCGGAGACCGGATTGTTATTGAGGAATGTCTCGAAGGAATTGAAGCGTCCTACATTGTATTTACGGACGGTGAGACGGTGCTGCCAGCCGTCGCCGCACAGGATCACAAGGCGGCTTTTGACAATGATGAGGGTCCCAATACCGGCGGTATGGGAACCTATTCGGCTGATAGTATCCTTGGTTCGGAACTGGAGAGGGAAGTGCTGTGCCGCGTAATTCAGCCTGTGATCGACGGCATGAGAGCGGAAGGCTGCCCGTTCCGGGGCATTTTGTACGCGGGATTGATGCTGACAAAACAGGGGCCGCAGGTGTTGGAATTCAACGTCCGCATGGGCGATCCGGAATGTCAGGTCATTCTTCCCCGGCTGGAAAGCGATTTTTCTGAATTGTGTCTGGCACTCTGTGAAGGTCGGCTGAAGGATTACAAGGCTGTCTGGCGTTCCGATCCTGCCGTATGCGTTGTGCTGGCTTCGGGCGGGTATCCCGGTCCGTACGTGAAAAGCAAAGTGATTTCCGGTATTGAGGCGGCGGAGCGGGATAGCCGCATCGCGGTTTTTCATGCCGGCACCCGTCGTGACGGCGATGTTGTGCTGACGGACGGCGGACGGGTTCTCGGCGTAACGGCGGTGGATTGCGATCTGTCTTCCGCGATCAATCGGGCGTATGAAGCCGTCGGCAAAATACATTTTGAGGGTATGCGTTATCGCCGCGATATCGGCGCGAAGGGATTACGGAAATTGGTTATTTGTTGATTTGAAACGTCCGTTTTCGTTCACTGCGGCGTTGAAAAACGTGGTCATTTGTAAGAGATGAATGGATTTTTAACCACATAGAGCACGGAGAACACAGATGTATTTGTTTTCTCAACCTGTTTTTGATGTGGTTTGAAAACACACAAAATCATTTTCATTTTCTCTGTGTCCTCTGTGGTTGGAAAGCGGAATTTATAAATATGCGTTGCCGGCAAAGGTGTCCGGCGCAAGGTTAAGAGAAAGGAGAGATTTTTTATGACGCAGCCACAGGTAGCGGTTGTTTTAGGCAGTGATTCCGATTATTCCGTAGTTAAAGATATGTTTAAGATATTTGACGACTTTTATATCCGGTACGAAGTGACTGTTTCCAGCGCCCACCGGTCTCCGGTTCGGACGCATCAATACGCGGAAAAACTGGAAAGCCGGGGAATCCAGGTGGTGATTGCCTGCGCCGGCGCCGCAGCGCATCTTGCGGGCGTGATCGCGGCGGAGACAATTCTTCCCGTCATCGGCGTACCGATTGATTCATCTCCGTTGAAGGGAATTGACGCGCTTTTGTCCACTTCCATGATGCCGGCGGGCATTCCTGTGGCGACGATGGGTATCGGCAAATCCGGCGCGAGCAACGCCGCAATCCTGGCTGCGCAGATTCTGGCTCGCGGCGACGCGGTGCTGGCGGAAAATCTGTGGCGTTATAAACAACGGTTGGCGGACAAAGTCGAACAAAAAGACGCTGAACTGAAGAAAACATTGGCGGCTTCGTAACGGGTGGTATGAAATTTTTCATTCTGACATTCGGCTGCCGCAGCAATCAGGCTGACAGCGCCGCCATTCGTGAAAGCTTCTTGCGTCACGGCATGACGGAATGTGAAACGCCTGCGGAAGCCGATCTGATTATTGTGAATACGTGTACGGTTACGCATCGTTCCGATCAGCAGGCGCGGCAGGCGATTCGCCGCGTCCGCTACGGAAATACAGCCGCGCGCGTCGTCGTTACCGGCTGCTACGCGCAGCGCGACGCCGAAAGCCTGGCTGTGATTCCCGGCGTCCGCATGGTTGTGGGCAACGCGGAAAAACTGCGTATTCCGGAGTTGCTTGAAACGGGCAAAAAATCGTTGAAGGGACAAATCGTCCGTCCTGAACTAAACATTCTCGAAAACGCGGCCAGGGAATTTCCATTACCGGAGGCGATGCATACCGGCGGTAAAACCCGTCCGCTGGTTAAACTACAGGATGGCTGCGACGCCCGGTGCGCTTACTGCGTCGTGCCGAAGGTGAGGGGAACCGCCCGCAGCGCCCGCCCGGAGGATGTCCTGCGCGGGATTCAATCATTGATTGATCACGGTTTTCAGGAAATCGTGCTGACGGGCATCAATCTTGGCGCTTACGGCAGACAGATAAAAGGGCATATGCGGTTTATTGAGCTGTTAAAGCAAATCGCGGTTCTGCCCGGTCTTGGACGCGTACGCCTGAGCAGCATGGAACCGGCTTTTTTTGATAGGGAAATCGTGGATATGGCTGCGGAGAATCCGGTTATCGCCCGCCATTTTCATCTTCCTCTGCAAAGCGGGAGCGATCGGGTTCTGCGTCTGATGCGCCGACCGTACACGGCGGCGCGTTTTCGGAAACTGATCGAATTCATCCATAAAAAATTGCCGGACGCGGGACTGGGGACGGATGTTCTGGTGGGATTTCCGGGAGAAACGGAACAGGATTTTGAGGAGACCCGACGATTGCTTGAGGAACTGCCGCTGTCCTGGCTGCATGTGTTTCCTTTTTCTCCGCGTGAAGGGACGGAAGCTTTTTCCATGCCCGATCAGACGCCTTCTCAAATATTGAAAGAGCGCGCGATACGCGTCAACGAACTCGCGCGGTTTAAAAATATGGCGTTTCGCCGGCGGTTTATCGGTCAGGTTCTGCCTGCGATTACGCTGGCGAAAGAAGAAAAGAGCGGAGAATCCGTCGTGTTGACGCACAACTACATTCACGCGCGTGTGTCCGACCTGACTGTTCCGCCGAATCGGCTTGTAAGTGTACGCATTAGGGAAGTTCTTCCAGAATCGACATACGCCGTTTTAGTTGATGATTTGAGCGCGCCGTAAATCATTCCCTTTACATTTGAGCGAAGACATGGGAGCGCCGGCGAGACGCCTGCGCTCCCATGTCTTTGTTATTCGAGGATGGCTGTGGCGGCGGCCCAGTTTTCGGTGTGCGTCAGGCTGAGATGTATTTGCCGGACGCCCTTAGTCGCGCTTAACCTTGAAGTTTCTCCGTACAGACGTATAGCGGGAGCGGTCTGTTCCTGCCGATACACTTCGACATCGGGGAATGTCATTCCGCCGGCGCATCCTGTGCCGAGGGCTTTGAAGACGGCTTCCTTGGCGGCGAAACGCGCGGCGAAGTGCGGCGCGGGATCGCGGTGTCGCAGACAGAACCGCCGTTCTTCACAGGTGAAAACGCGTTTCAAAAAACGATCACGTGTTTCGGATGAGAGGATTTTTCGAAAACGCGCGATTTCTACAATGTCGATTCCCGTTCCAATAATCATGAGTCGTTTCCTGGAAACCTCTAAAAACGTCAAAATCAAGGCGCGCGACCGAGACAAAAGCGGAGTTTACATAAGGTAAATGAGCATTTTGTCGAGGGATCGCAACGCAGAGTTTGGCGTTTTTAGAGGTTTCCCTCCGAAAGTCCGGTTGACATGAGGCTTTGCTGCACGCATTATTCCGGTCATGTTGACGGACTGCTTTATCCTGCGTAAAAACCAGGGAATACCTTATTACAGTTGCCGCGCTTTTGAAAGCCTGTCCTGGCTGCGCCACGGATTTTCGACACGGTTCGGAGCGGACGGCGCTTTGCTGAATCTCAATCCTTCTTCCTGCGATTCGCCTGCGCGAGTGAGTGAAAATCGCCGTCGTCTGCTCGCCGCGCTGAATTTGGAAAACGCCGTTCTTGTCACGCTGAATCAAACCCACTCAAATGTGGTACATACAATCGAAAGCGCTCTCGGATCATGGGATCAGGCGGAAGGCGACGCTCTGATTACAAACGTTAAGAATGTTGCGCCGGCTGTCAAGACTGCCGACTGTTTTCCGCTGCTGATTGTCGATCCCGTTCATAAGGCGGTCGGCGCGGTGCATTCCGGGTGGCGGGGAACGCTTGCCGGCATACTGCCCAACGCTATTCGGGAGATGACGCGCCGGTTTCACAGCGAGCCGTCCAGTCTTATGGTCGCTCTGGGTCCCGGAATCCGCGAATGCTGCTTTGAAGTCGGGAGCGAGGTAGCTGAACTGTTTATGCTGAATTATCCTTCCACGGCAAAGCCTATTCCTGAACGTCCCGGGAAATATTATCTGAATCTTGCCGGAGTTCTGAGAACGCAACTGACGCTTGTCGGCGTACACGAAAAAAACCTTTATGATATGGGCGCGTGTACCTGCTGCGGTACGCGGGAATTTTTCTCCTGGCGCATGGAAGGTTCCGCATCAGGACGCATGATGGCAGTCATTTCAATTTTTTGACGCCTGCGGCAATTTTTTGACGATCCCTGCGATTTTTTTCTAAACAAAATAATTAATTTACCGATAAATACAAACGCGCTGACAAAAATCCCTTTTCTATCAGATTAATTGCCGGCGATTTTTTGAATGGGAGAAGTGTGCGAAAAATCGGGAAAAAGTGATTTAGGTCACAACCGGAAGAAACATTTTCAAAGGAATGAAATATGTGGTTCATAGAAACAGTCAAAAGGAGTTTTATCCCGAAAGCCGGCGCGCGGAAACCCGTTCCAGGCCATCATGCCGGTTTCAGTCTGCCTGAACTCCTCCTTGTATTAGCGATTATAGGGATAATGGCGTCGATAGCGGTAGTCGCCATAGACAGAAATCTGCCGGGGTTTCAGGCTGACAGAGCCGCGAAACAGGTGTCGACGGCGTTGCGGGAGGCGCGGACGCTGGCTATGTCCACCAGGCACGATGTCGCGGTGAATTTTGTCGGGAATCAGATACGTCTGGACGCGCTAGGTCTGAATTCAGAAAAGGTATCGTCGATTTTGCTGGCGGATAGGACATTAACTGGAGATACCGCGTTTATTGACCCGGCTAATTTTGAGATTGAAGACGATACTCCCGACAATTTCGGTAATGACGCAGCGATTGATTTCGGCGGGGCGGAGAATGTGCGTTTTTCGGCGGACGGTTTTCTTGAATCCTCCGCCAATCCGGATAATCCGATAAACGGCACAATTTTTACGGGGATAGCCGGAAATCCGAATACCGTGCGCGCGATAACGATTATGGGATCCACAGGGATCGTACACATCTGGGGTTGGTCCAACGGTCAATGGGTAAGAAGATAGGGAGAGGGGTGCTATGGAAATCAGGAAAGAATCATGCGGGAGGCAAGCCGGCTTTTCGCTCATTGAAGTAATGATCGCCACCATCATTCTGGGGATAGGACTGCTGGCAATGGCGGACGCATTTGCGAGAGGTCTGGTTATTATGCAGCGGTCGCCTTTGCGTAAGATCGCGATGGAACAGGCCGAAAGCATACGTCAGCAAATCAGGTATCAGCAGGACAGTGAGATGGACATAGAACCTGGGGTGCAGGCGATTACTGATTCATTGCTGCTTCCGGGCGGCAAGTGCTTAAATCTAGGCGCGCTCCACTTTAGACGTACCATCACGCTTAACGGCAACGGAGGCACTATCACTATTAACTATGACGGCGATGGCGGACACCCGGTCACTCTTGATTTCTAAGGATGGATTATGAAAATGCGCAAAGTAAAGAAAAACATGGACGCGGGGGAACGCGGATTCAGCCTTGTTGAATTGTTGATATCAATGGGCATCACCGTTGTTATTCTAACGGCCGCTGCGGGCGTATTGCATAGCCTTTCTTCCGCGAATACCAGCGCGTCGCTATTGACGGAGGTCGAACAGAATCTTGATGCCGGACTGTATCTTATGAAACGGGACTTTATAAACGCGGGAACAAGCGCTATTCCCCGCGATGGAATTGCTCCTGCAACAGCGGCGCCGTGGCCGAACAGACCTGGAATCGTTGACGGCAGGTTTGACAACACCGCCGACATTCCCAACCGTTTCGGGAACATTTGCGCGATAAATCCCGGATTGCGCGCGGATGGTACGGAAATGGTCAACATTCTGCTCCGCAGAGAATTGCAAGGCGGAAAAAGAATGACGGAGATACGGGTTGTTACCAATACAAGTAACTCTGTCGATATTGATTTAGTCGATTTAGAAGCAAAAACCGAAGAGGATGATATCCCCGGAACAGGATTTAACAATTTAATTGAAGCCGGCGTAAGAGTAGGTGATCTGGTCTTTATATCCGGACAGAGCGTCTTGAGATATGTTACAGCCGTAACAAACGAACGGTTGACTTTTACGGCGGCGGCGGACCCGTCCGGGTTTAACGCAACTGGTTTGAACCTCCCGCCACCGGGGGGGGTGTCGTCCGGCCAAACCATTACCCTTCTCAAGCTCGTTACCTATTGGGTTGAGGATTTTAGACTTATGCGTCAGATCAATTATTACGACCCAAATCCTGTCGCGACAGGCGTGAATCGGTTAGCGCTGTCTTACGCCATAACAAACATGCCGACGAATACGGGTACCGGATGCACGACCGATGGCGGCTTGGACGGAGGAAACCTTACGACTAACAGGATGCTCGGAGAGATCGCCACGTCTGTTGATCGGAAGATTGATATTCGCCAGGTGGGTATCGATTTTTCCTGCGGACCGGAGGATCGTACGCTTCCGAAAAACAGGGTTATTAATCATGCCCGCAGGTCGCAGGTTTACGTGGCAAATCTCAATATTTGCAATCCTTATAAGGTTGATTGATTGGTGAGTGGCTATGCGAAAGAAAAATGAAGCGGGAATTGCTTTAATCGCGGTGTTGATGATGTTGCTTCTGCTTGGGGCGCTTTTTGAAACCTTTGTCATTTCGTTGAATTCCGAACAGAGGAGTCTTAGAGCAACCCTGAGTGAAAACGATACCGGCGGCCGTACGGAATATACAATGAGGAGCATTGCGCGTTCCATTGCCGACGAAATCAATGCCGGCCGCCTGACGGGAGATGGACGCATTACGAATGAAATGCGAGATGATCTTATACGACGCGCGACCGCGCGTTTTGATTCCGAAAATTTGGGATTAACCATCCGCGCCGATATTACTCCCAGGTCAGGGTACGGTATTGGGAAACAGAATACTCTCGGCGCGTCCGCCGGAACTTTTGCAGGGATGTCCGCGATGATTATTCCGTATATCATCACGGTAACCGGTAGCACAGCGTATGGAGAAGAGATCAAACTGGAGCAGGAAGTACAGATTGTTTACATCCCGGCCTTCCAGTTCGGCATGTTCTCCGAATCGGACCTTTCGTTCTTTGCCGGCAACCTGTTTAGTTTTGGCGGCCGCGTGCATACAAACGGTGACCTGTATCTATTAGGCAATAATCTGGAACTGACCGACCGCGCTTCCGCCGCCGGGAAAATCTGGCGCCATCACAAACCAAACCGTCCGCCGTATTATGCGGCTACTAATAATGATGGCAGGGACAACGATGGATTAGTAAAAATTGTGTATGGAGAAGGCGCCAATAATTTCAAAGAGTTAAGACTTGACTACGGCAACGATGGACCCGATTACAAGAATGATGACGCCAGGTGGAAAAGGGATATGTTTGATCCTGGTACTTCTACTTCCAAGAGTTTCAATGGATTTCTTAGTAACGGCTACACCGGTACAAAGCCTCTGCGTTTGCCGCTGGTTACCAGTGACGCCACTCCCATTGATATTATCCGCCGCCCGGCGGACGATGAGGATTCCAGTAACCCTGACCTTTTCGATCAGCGTTATTTTTCCATAGCAAGCGTACGGATACTGCTTTCGGACGAAGTGAACGATATTAACCGCCTCCCGACGATTGATAAAGATAAGGCGCCGGTGGCGCTTGAGGGGGTGTATTCCGGCACAACGCTGACGTATAAATTTGCGGAGGATGTAACCCAAACTAATGGAAGCGGTACGTATTATACTCCTGTCGGAGGAGCGCCACTGATCGGCGGATATATCAAGGTCGAAATACAGGACAATCAGTCCAAATGGCACGATGTCACCAGGGAAATTCTAAATCTTGGCGTCAGCGGCTTGGATATGACGGGAAAATGCCCAACCACCGGCACTTCGGCGGACGCCGTGATCAGGTTGCAGCGTTTTTCAGACAGAACAAACACCACCGGATGTTCGGCGATTACAGACGGGACGCAGTTCTGGCCCAATGTGCTGTTTGACGCGCGAGAAGCTGTTAATGACGATAAAAACCAGTATCCCAGCGGAATGACTTCATCCAATTGGAAACTTCTCGCGGGCGGAATCATGCATTATGTCGAACTTGACATCGGAAATCTCGGTAAATGGCTGAAGAGCAGTGACGCCAGAGTTTACGATACCGGCTATGTGATTTATTTTTCTGATCGTCGCTCCAGCCCACGCGAGCCGGACGGATATTTCGGATCTAAAGACACTCCGATGTATGGCTTTGAAAACAGCTCCTGCAACCACTCAAGCTGTCCCGGTGGTCGGGCGG
>Ga0268262_10007099_pt1 | contig 10548 bp, 5 predicted proteins | sample TergutNc150P3_FD_190354 | JGI IMG/M metagenome (GOLD analysis project Ga0268262, IMG submission 190354) | Nasutitermes corniger P3 segment gut microbial community from laboratory colony in Florida, USA - Nc150 P3 (SPAdes) (version 2) | ecosystem: Host-associated > Arthropoda: Insects > Digestive...
CACGATTTTGGGACGGGCGACGCCTGTGGAGTTGGAAACCGAGCAGGTGGAAAAGGTTTAAGACATGCGTGGCGCGTGGCGCCGGTTTTGATGGAGTTGTTAGATGGCAAAAAAGATTGTGGCAAATGTCAAATTGCAGATCGCGGCTGGAAAAGCTACGCCGGCGCCTCCGGTAGGTTCGGCGCTGGGTCCACATGGTCTGAATATCATGGATTTCTGCAAATCGTTCAACGCGAAAACCGCCAAGCAGGAAGGGCTTATTATTCCGGTCGTTGTAACGGTTTTTAGTGATCGCAGTTATTCTTTTATTACCAAGACTCCGCCTGCGGCCATTCTACTGAAAAAAGCGGCTAATATCGCCAAGGGTTCCGGCGAGCCGAACAAGAATAAAGTCGCCAAGGTATCCATGAAGGATGTTCAGGAGATCGCGAAACTGAAAATGCCCGATCTCAATGCGTCGGATATTGACGCGGCGGTCCGGATTGTAATGGGTACGGCGCGCAGTATGGGCGTCGAGGTCGAAGGGTGATGTCCTTGCGACGCCTCCAATCCGATGTTGTGTTGTGAATAAAATAAAATCTACGATGAAAAATACCGAACGATGCGCAAATACCGGGAGCATCGGCGGGAAAAGTCATTGTAAGTTGTAATTGAGGTGAAAAAACAATGTCTAAGGCGGGAAAAAATTACGTAAAGGCAGCTGCGGCGCGCGATAGCGCGAAGCTGTACCGGTTGGATGAAGCGGTGCCTTTAGTTCAAAAAATCGCCTTCGCCAAATTCGACGAAACCGTTGAGATTTCGATGAAATTAGGTGTCGATCCCAAGCATGCCGACCAGATGGTTCGCGGCACTGTCGTGTTGCCGAACGGTCTTGGAAAAAACAAGCGCGTGGTGGTGATCGCATCCGGCGAGAAGGTGAAAGAAGCGCGTGACGCCGGCGCCGATGAAGTCGGCGGCGAAGATATCGTGGAAAAGATTGCCTCCGGCTGGATGGATTTTGACGCCGTGGTGGCGACGCCGGATTTGATGCGCAGCGTCGGAAAACTGGGGAAAGTGCTTGGCCCCCGCGGATTGATGCCCAATCCCAAGACGGGAACGGTGACTTTCGAAGTCGCCAGAACCGTCAAAGAAATCAAAGCTGGAAAAGTGGAATTTCGTGTTGATAAAACCGGTGGCATCCACGCGCCATGCGGGAAAGTCCGGTTTGAAACGAAGAGCCTGATTGAGAACGCAAAAGCTTTGATTGATGCTGTGATCCGGGCGAAACCGGCGAGCAGCAAAGGTAAGTATATAAAAAGCATTTCGATTTCCTCCACGATGGGTCCGGGACTCTGGGTGGACGAAACTTCGGTTGAGATTCATGCTTAATATGCGGGCATCCCAAAACCGGTTGCAGGCGTAATCCTGAAATCGGGCGGGGATAGCTATAAGGTTTTTCTTATGAATAAAGAAGAAAAAGGGCAGACATTAGATTCCCTGAGCGAGCAGTTTCGCTCTATCGACAGCGCATTTCTGATTAATTACAAGGGAGTGAAAGTTGTCGATATAACCGAGATACGGCGGAAAATCAGGGGAATCGACGGAAGCTACGTTGTGTTGAAAAACACCTTGGCGAAAAGGGCTGCAAAAGAGACAAAACTTGAGCAGCTTGAATCCTTTTTTCAGGGTCCGACAGCGGTAGCGTACCATCCTAAAGATGTGGTGGGATTAGCCAAGCTTTTGACGGAGATCGGCAAAAGCAATCCCAACTTTGAATTCAAGGCGGCGTTAGTTGAAGGCAAAGTGGTTTCGACAAGCGAGATTCAGTCGCTTGCGTCCATGCCTTCCAGAGAGGTGATGTTGAGTAAGTTGGTCTTCCTCCTCCAGGCGCCTTTGCAACAGCTTGCGACGGTTCTGAAAGCTCCGTTACGTGACTTGGGTCTGGTGTTAAAACAGGTTCCCAAGCAGGAGTCCTGACGAATTCGGCAATTCATCTCTACCTATAATCAGGAGTATAAGATGGCGATTACAAAGAATGAAGTTTTGGAGTGGATTGATCAGGCTACGATGCTGGAGATTTCGGATCTGGTCAAAAGTCTGGAAGAAAAATATGGCATCAGCGCAGCGGCAGCCATGCCGGTGGCGATGGTCGGCGGCGCAGCCGGCGGCGGAGAAGCTGCCGCGCCGGTTGAGGAAAAGACGGAATTCGACGTTATCCTGACTGTAGTGGGCGAAAAAAAGATCAATGTGATCAAAGTCGTCCGTGAAATAACCAGTCTGGGGTTGAAGGAAGCCAAGGACCTTGTTGAAGCCGCACCCAAACCAATCAAAGAAGGCATTCCCAAAGAAGAAGCGGAATCCATCAAGAAAAAGTTTGCGGAAGCCGGCGCAACGGTGGAAATCAAGTAAACCTATTGTTAAGGTGTGTGTCATGCGCGCGTAAGCTATTTATGTTTCGCGCGCATGATGTGTTTCCCGGATGTATCCACCCGTTGGATATGTTGTAATATTAACCCAATTTGTGGTCATTGTGCACAGACCTTCAGATTCGGGGACGATGAAAGAACAAATCTTGCGCTCTAAGCCGGTAAGGGGTTGGTGTGTCTTCCATCCTTTACCCAAAACAAATTGGGCTCTTCCTACTCTTAAGGCACGTCATAACTTAATTGAGCTTTTCGAGGTATTTCTTCAATGACTAATATCAGTACTTCGAATGTGTATAGAGACCGGGTGGATTTCGCGAAAATCCACACCAGCATTCCTATCCCGAATTTGATCGAAGTCCAGCGGAAATCATATTATCGATTTCTACAAATGGATGTTCCTTCGTCCGAACGGGAAGATGTCGGTTTGCAGGCGGTTTTTAATTCCGTTTTTCCGATCAATGATTTCCGCGGAGTATCATCGCTGGAATTCGTAGAATATTCCATCGGCAACTGGCAATGCAAATGCGGAAATCTTAAAGGATTGGACCACCTTCGCGCGACCTGCGCCGAATGCGGCAAGCCGATTGTCAACAGCCCGTATAATCCGGAACCGGGTCACTGCCGTTACTGCGGCGCGAAAAACGATATAGAAAACCCTCGCTGTGAATATTGCGGCGGAGCGGTGGACCTGAACGCGAAATATACCGTTGAGGAATGCCAGGAACGGGGCATGACGTTCGCCGTCCCGTTGAAGGTAACAGTACGTCTGGTCGTTTGGGATAAAGACGACAAAACGGAAGGAAAAACGGTTCGGGACATCAAGGAACAGGAAGTTTATTTCGGCGATATCCCGCTTATGGCGGAAAACGGAACGTTTATCATCAACGGCACCGAGCGTGTGATTGTAAGCCAATTGCACCGTTCTCCAGGCGTTTTCTTTGAATCCAACGCAAGCAGATCGTTTTTCCTTGCGAAAATCATTCCGTATCGCGGCTCCTGGGTCGAATTTGAGTTTGATCAGAAAAATCTGCTTTATGTACGCATTGACCGGAAACGTAAGTTTCTGGCGACGACATTCCTTCGCGCTCTTGGATTGAGCGACGATACGGCGATCTTACGGCAGTTTTATAAGCCCGTGACCGTTCGCTGGCCCGGCGGCGTGCTTAGCCGGACGCCGGATCGTGATCTCATCGGCGCCAAAGCCACAAGCGACATCAAGGACCCAAAAGGCAAAAACGTTATTGTCGCCAAAGGAAGAAAAATCACTGAAGACCTTTACAAGCAGATCATTGAAGCGGGCATACAGGAAATTCAGATCGAACCTGAATGGCTGGAAGGCGCTCTGTCTATCGCGGAAGTGATCAATATGGAAACGGGAGAAATCCTGGTCGAATCCAATACCGAAGTGACCGCGCATACGTTTACCGTCCTTAATGATCAGGGCGTAAATTCGCTGGAAGTATTCTTCCCGGAACACGCGGATACCGGAGTCGTCATTTCGCGGACGCTTAAAAAAGATACCATCAAATCGCAAACCGACGCGTTGATCGAAATCTATCGCAAGCAACGACCCGGAGATCCGCCGACGATTGATACCGCGACGGCGCTCTTTGAAGGGATGTTTTATGATCCCAGAAGATATGATTTTTCCAAAGTCGGACGATTAAAGTTTAACATTAAGCTTGGACTCAATACTCCGCTTGAACAAAGAACTTTAACTGCTGAAGATTTCTATTACGTCATCAATTACGCGCTGAAGATTCCACATAACATCGGCAGCGTGGATGATATTGATCATCTTGGAAATCGTCGTGTGCGTGCGGTCGGAGAGCTGCTCGAAAACCAGTTCCGCATCGGACTGGTTCGCATGGAACGCGCCATCAAGGAAAAAATGTCCGTTCATCAGGAAATGACTACGGCAATGCCTCATGACTTGATTAACGCCAAGCCGGTTATGGCTTCCATCCGTGAATTTTTCGGCAGCAGTCAATTGTCGCAGTTTATGGATCAGACGAATCCTCTCTCGGAAATTACGCATAAACGTCGTTTATCAGCCCTCGGACCGGGAGGATTGAGCCGTGAGCGCGCCGGATTTGAAGTCCGCGACGTGCATCCCACGCATTACGGGCGCATCTGCCCGATTGAAACACCCGAAGGTCCGAACATCGGTTTGATTTCTTCTTTGAGCTGCTTTGCCCGGATTAACGAATACGGATTCATTGAATCTCCCTATCGGAAGGTCAAGGATGGAAAGGTTCTGGAATTCGTCAACATCGTTTTTCCAGGCGACACGCAGTTCAAAGTCGGTGAACGGGTGAGCAGGGATGTCGTAGACAAGGCGAACCGCCGCTGCGTGGCGGAGGAGAAGCTTCCCGCCGAATACAATCCGTTTCCTTTTTACCAGACGGCATGGGAAGCTGAGGATTACACAATCGCGCAGGCGAACGCGGAACTTGCCGATGACGGTACGATATTGCAGGAGCGCGTCAACGCGCGTAAGGCGGGAAACTTCATTCTGGTGGAACGCGAAGGCGTGGAATACATCGACGTTTCTCCCAAGCAGCTCGTCAGCGTCGCAGCCAGCCTGATTCCGTTTCTTGAACACGACGACGCCAACCGCGCGTTGATGGGTTCAAACATGCAGCGGCAGGCTGTGCCTCTATTGCGGACGGACGCGCCCTACGTGGGAACCGGCATGGAATACATTACGGCGAAGGATTCCGGCGCCGTTGTAATCTGCAAACGCTCCGGCGTGGTGGATAGCGTGGACGCGACCCGTATCATCGTGCGCGTTGAAGGCGACAGTGATAACGGCAAATCCTCCAGGGACGCCGGCGTTGATATTTACGCGCTGACCAAATTCAAGCGTTCCAATCAGAATACCTGTATTAACCAGACGCCGCTGGTCAATATAGGGGATGAAGTGATACGAGGGCAGGTGCTGGCGGACGGGCCTTGTACCGACAAAGGAGAACTCGCGCTGGGACGTAATGTGCTGGTGGCTTTTATGCCGTGGCGCGGATACAACTTTGAGGACGCGATTCTTGTCAGCGAAAAACTGGTAAAGGAAGACGCCTATACCTCCATTCATATTGAAGAACTGGAAATTGAAGCCCGCGACACAAAACTGGGTCCTGAAGAAATTACGCGTGACATTCCAAATGTCAGTGACGCAAGCCTGCGTGATCTTGACGAAAGCGGCATCATCCGGATCGGCGCGAAAGTCCGTCCCGGAGATGTTCTTATAGGAAAGGTCACACCCAAAGGCGAGACGCAGCTTTCTCCTGAAGAAAAATTGCTGCGCGCCATCTTCGGTGAAAAGGCGGGCGAAGTCCGCGACGCCTCGCTGGTAACGCCTTCAGGTATTGAAGGAACCGTCGTAGATGTGAAGATTTTTTCGCGCAAAGGCGTTCCCAAGGATGAGCGCGCGAAACAGATTGAAAAAGAACAACTCGACAAGATGGAAAAGGACCTTGGCGACGAGATACGCATCATTAAAGAAAAGCGTAATAAAAAGCTGATCGGTCTTCTGTCCGGAGAAATGGCGGCTGAGGATATTCAGAATCGGTCGGGCGAAGTGCTGGTAAAGAAAAACACAAAACTGACGAAGTCCGTGTTGCAGGGACTCAGCGCGACGGAACTGAATAAAATCAAAAATGATTTCAAATCAGTAAAAGAAGGCAAGGTTTATGAAAACGTCAAGCGGCTTGAAGAAAAGACGGAAAAACAAATCCAGATTTTGAAGAGCCTGCATGAAGAACAGAAAAACAAGTTGAGCCGGGGTGATGAGTTGCCGCCCGGCGTCATAAAGATGGTAAAAGTATATGTGGCGATGAAACGGAAGCTCTCCGTCGGCGACAAAATGGCCGGGCGTCATGGAAATAAAGGCGTCATCGCGCGTATTCTGCCGGAAGAAGATATGCCTTATCTTCCGGATGGCACGGCTGTGGAAGTCGTTCTTAACCCGCTCGGCGTGCCTTCACGTATGAATGTCGGACAGATTCTGGAGACGCATCTGGGATGGGCGGCAAAGGCTCTTGGTCTTTACTTTTCGACGCCGGTTTTTGACGGCGCGTCGGAATCGGAAATCAAGGAGATGCTACGCCGTAGCGGATTGCCGGAAAGCGGCAAGATTGATCTTTACGACGGCATGACGGGTGAGAAGTTTGATCAGAAAGTGACCGTCGGCTACATTTACATTCTGAAACTGTCGCACCTGGTCGATGACAAAATCCACGCGCGAAGCATCGGACCGTATTCGCTCATTACGCAGCAGCCTTTAGGCGGCAAGGCGCAGTTCGGCGGACAGCGGTTCGGAGAAATGGAAGTCTGGGCGCTGGAAGCCTACGGCGCGGCAAACATCCTTCAGGAATTGCTGACGGCCAAATCGGATGATATTCAAGGACGTACCAAAATTTACGAGGCCATTGTAAAAGGGGAATCCCAGTTCACGCCGGGTATCCCGGAGTCTTTCAACGTGCTCATCCGCGAACTGCAAAGTTTGTGTCTTGATGTGGAGCTGATTCAGAAACAAAAGGCACGGCGCGCGGAAGCTGTGGCGGAAACCGAATAGAATTTTCGATTGATGAACGGCGATTGTGAAAAAATAGCGCAATCGCCGATCGAAATCGTCAATGATTGGGGGCCAATTGAGAAATTTTAAAGATGGGATGGAAAAATCAGACCTGAGCACTGATTTTGACAGTATTCGCATCAGTCTGGCGTCGCCGGAAAAAATAAAAGCCTGGTCACGCGGAGAAGTGACCAAACCGGAGACGATCAACTATCGCACTTTCAAACCGGAGAAGGACGGATTGTTCTGCGCCCGGATTTTCGGGCCTGTTACCGATTGGGAATGTTTGTGCGGCAAGTATAAGCGCATGAAGTACCGCGGCGTGGTTTGCGACAAATGCGGCGTGGAAGTTACCCTGTCCAAAGTCAGGCGTGAACGGTTGGGGCATATTGAGCTGGCGTCCCCATGTTCTCATGTATGGTTTTTCAAAGGATTGCCCAGCCGTATCGGTCATCTTCTGGATATCAGCCTGAGAGACTTGGAACGGGTGCTTTATTTTGAGTCTTACGTAGTTATCGACGCCGGAAACGCGCCTATTAAACAGGGCGAACTTCTGAACGAAGACAGGTATCGTTCTCTGCTCCAGGATTTTTCCGGACAATTCAGGGCGATGATGGGCGCGGAAGCGATCAAGGAACTTCTGAAACAGGTAGACGTCGATGAAATCGCGGACGAACTCCGTATCGCGATGAAGACGGAGACTTCCGCGTTGAAGAAGCTTAAATATGCCAAGCGGCTCAAAGTGGTGGATGCTTTCCGGAAATCGGGAAACAAACCGGAGTGGATGATTCTGGATGTTATTCCCGTGATTCCGCCTGAGCTTCGCCCGTTGGTGCCGCTGGACGGCGGACGCTTCGCTACGTCCGATCTGAATGATCTCTACCGCCGGGTCATAAACCGAAACAATCGGTTGAAGAAACTGATGGAACTCCGCGCTCCTGAAGTAATTATTCGCAATGAGAAGCGGATGCTGCAGGAAGCCGTGGACGCCATGTTCGACAATGGACGCCGGGGACGCATTCTGCGCGGCGCGAACAACCGTCCGCTTAAATCGCTCAGTGATACGCTGAAAGGCAAGTCCGGACGTTTCCGCCAGAACCTGCTGGGAAAACGCGTGGACTACTCCGGACGTTCGGTGATCGTGGTCGGCCCCGAACTGCGGCTACACCAGTGCGGGCTGCCCAAGAAAATGGCGCTGGAATTATTCAAGCCGTTTATTTATAACCGGCTCGAAAAATACGGTCATGCCGCGACGATTAAGGGCGCCAAAGAAATGGTGGAACGGCAGGAATCCGTGGTCTGGGATATTCTGGAAGAGGTTATTAAAGATCATCCGGTCATGCTCAACCGAGCACCGACGCTGCACCGCCTCGGTATTCAGGCGTTTGAACCGGTGCTTGTTGAAGGCAAGGCTATCAAGATTCCGCCGCTGGTCTGCGCCGCGTTCAACGCTGATTTCGACGGCGACCAGATGGCTGTGCATATTCCCCTTTCTCCTGAAGCGCAGATTGAGGCTTCAGTGCTGATGTTGAGCAGCCACAATATCCTGTCGCCGGCAAACGGTCAGCCGATCGCTATCCCCAGCCAGGATATAGTGCTGGGTTGCTATTATCTGACCAAGGTAAAAAAGGGAACGCAGGGCGAAGGCCGAGCCTTCGGGTCATTTGATGAAGCGATGTTCGCGCTGGAAACCGGCATGGTTGAGAGGCTGACGCCGATTCGTTATCGTTATACGGGACGGTTCATGGACCTGACCACGCAACATGACGATCAGGCCATCATGCGCGCCGACGTAAGAGAAGTGGAGAATGAATTCATCACCACGACGATCGGGCGTCTGATTTTCAATTCGGTACTGCATGGCGCAATTTCGCGTGTCAAAAATCAGGAGTGGATGAAAGAGGGAGAATCGAAAAATTTCACGGGTTTCGATCCTGAAATTCCTTTTGTAAACGGGTTGATGAAGAAAAAGGGATTGCAGCAGCTTGTCAATTACTGCTACCTGAATTTCGGCCTTGAAACAACGGTATCCCTGCTGGACGATCTGAAAAATCTCGGTTTCCTGCACGCTACAAAAGCCGGCATATCCATCGGTATTGACGATCTGGTTGTGCCGGACAGCAAGGCTGCGCTGGTCGATGCCGCGCGTGAAAGCGTCATCGAGATTGAAAAGCAGTATCAGGACGGCGCCATTACCGACGGCGAGCGCTACAACAAAATCATCGACGTCTGGTCGGATGTGACCGAAAAGGTGTCGGACGAAATGTTCCTCAAGATGATGAATCAGAATGACGACGGATACGACTTCAATCCGATCTACATTATGGCGGATTCCGGCGCCCGCGGCAGCAAACAGCAGATTCGTCAGCTTGCCGGTATGCGCGGTTTAATGGCTAAACCGTCCGGCGAGATCATTGAAACCCCGATCACCGCCAATTTCCGTGAAGGATTGACGGTGTTGCAGTATTTTATTTCGACTCACGGCGCACGTAAAGGTTTGGCTGATACCGCGTTGAAGACGGCGGATTCAGGATACCTGACCCGACGCCTGGTCGATGTGGCTCAGGATGTAATTATTTCCCTTGGCGACTGTCACACGCTCGACGGCATTTACGTTACATCCATTATTGAAGGCGGAGAGATCATTGAGCCGTTGCGCGACCGTATCGTCGGACGCGTTTCACTTGAAAATATCAAGGACCCGCTTACAGGCGAGACCATTCTGGCCGCGAACGAGGAAATTACGGAAACGCTGGCATCGGATATCCAGGCCGCCGGTATCGAAAAGGTGAAAATCCGTTCCGTGTTGACGTGCAAAGCCAAGCGCGGCGTCTGTGTCAAGTGTTACGGACGCAATCTGGCGACCGGAAAAATGGTGGATATGGGCGAAGCCACGGGCGTTATCGCGGCTCAGTCTATCGGCGAACCGGGCACTCAGTTGACGATGCGGACGTTCCATATCGGCGGTACCGCCAGCCGGACGCACGAGCAATCGACGGAAGAAGCCCGAAGCGAAGGCATCATCCGGCTGCTCAATGTCCAGCATGTTACCAACAGGGACGGCAACCTGGTAGTGATGAACAGAAACGGTACGCTGGTTATCGCGGATGAAGGCGGGCGTGAAAAAGAACGCTATGCCGTAACTTACGGCGCCCTGTTGAAAGTCAAGGAAGGGCAGAAGGTTAAGCCCGGACAGACGCTGGTGGAATGGGACCCGTACTCTTTCGCCATCCTGACCGAATTCGGCGGTACGGTGGTTTTCAAAGACATTCATGACGGCATTACCGTCAAGGAAGAGCGCGATGAAAACACCGGATTGGTGCGGCAGGTTATTATGGAATCTTCGGATGAAAAATATCAGCCGCAGATAGGCATACGCAACGTTCAGGGAGAAATCGAAAAAAGCTACCTCCTGCCGTCGAAAGCCCATCTCTGGGTGGACAACGGCGAAGAAGTTTACCCTGGAAACATTCTGGCGAAAATCCCGAGGGAAACTCGTAAAACCAAAGATATTACCGGCGGTTTGCCGCGCATCGTCGAACTCTTTGAGGCGCGCAAACCAAAGGAAAC
>Ga0268262_10007100_pt1 | contig 10547 bp, 11 predicted proteins | sample TergutNc150P3_FD_190354 | JGI IMG/M metagenome (GOLD analysis project Ga0268262, IMG submission 190354) | Nasutitermes corniger P3 segment gut microbial community from laboratory colony in Florida, USA - Nc150 P3 (SPAdes) (version 2) | ecosystem: Host-associated > Arthropoda: Insects >...
AAATGTTAATTCAATATGAGAGGGACAAGCAAAATGAATTACAATCTTGAAGAAGATCCTATAACAGAGGTTCACCGCATAAGAGCGGAGCTTTTGGAAAAGTACGGGGGCATAGATGGTTGGCACAGGCACAATGTAGAGATACGTCCACAGTTGGAAAAAGAAGGATGGATTTTTGCAACAGAAGCAGAATTAGCAAAGTAAACTAAAACTCCATCTCAAACTTAACGCTTCCAAGAACATCAGTCCGAAATATATTAGAATCAGGCATAATAGCGTTGAGACGCTTAATAGCTTCTTTATGCGGATGCTTGTATTTGTTTGATTTTCCTGCGCTTATATATGCCTTCTGTGGCTTGAGCTGATACAAAAATTTTGCGGAAGAACTAAATCTGGAACCGTGATGCCCTACCTGCAAAGCATACGCTTTCAAATTTGGTTCCAAAGAGAGCAACGCAGTTTCCTGTTTATCTCCCAAATCGCCCGTGAACAAAAAACTTTTTTTGCTTCCGCTCAAATGAACCACCATACTCGCGCTATTTTCAGTAACAGAAGAATCATTTTGCTTTGACCATAGCACCTTCGCGGTAAAAGGCGCAAAATCTCCTATGGTATCACCACGATGCCTTTCGTAAATAGGGATATTCAGTCTCTCAAACTCTGCAAAAACTGAATCTCTTAATTTGCTTTTCAAACGGTAATCGTGGGAAACAAGCAATCTGTTGATTTTCAATTTTTTATCCTTAACCATTTTTGCAAGCATAGGCAACCCACCCGCGTGGTCATCGTGCCAATGGCTTAATATCACAGAACACAGCTTTGCAATTTTCCTATTAACAAGCATAGTATCTATGCCGCTTTTTTTGGTTCCCGTATCATACATAACCGCACATTTGGGTGCTTGAATTAAAAATGCCAAACCCTGCCCAACATCCAGCATTTCTATATGTATCTTTGCAGGCTTTTTTACAACGCTATCAATTTTTTCAACTTCTGGTTTTTTGCTTTCTATTTTTAATTCTCTATTATAAACTTCCAATTCCTTGTTATTGCTACAATAAAAAGAAAATATTACAAAGCCTATTATAAAAAATTGAACCAGCCATTTAAACATTTATGTAATATAGTTAAAATTTCCTATATTCCCAATATGGAAAAATACCAGATTATGATACAAAAACATCTAAAGAAATTAGACGAAAAAATTGAAAAATTTGTCAAGTCGGGAAACCATTTACGAAATATTGCATTTATAGGTGTGGTATTTGCATTAATAATAACAGTAAAAATTATAAATGCCATATTTGGGCAAACTTATGGTTCCGCAACAATCTACGGTAAAACATATAAAACCATTGTTATAGGCAACAAAACCTGGATGGCAGAGAATTTGAATTACGAAACACGATTTTCAAAATGTTATGATAACCAATTCCAAAACTGCTACAAATATGGCAGATTATATAATTGGTACACAGCCCAAAAAATATGCCCTGAAGGTTGGCATTTGCCAGCAAATAACGAATGGGATGGGTTCTTTGCTCCCTTGCTTGGCGGCATCGGTGCTCCCTATCCTACCGGCGATAGCACTATAGGTGCCAAATACTACAATATTGACCATAGCGGCTATTGGTGGACTTCCACAAACTACGATGCAGAAAATGCCATTGCCCGTAATATATACACAAATGAAGAAGGCATTAAATGGGACAAATTCGATAAAATAGCCTTGTTCAGCGTACGGTGTATTAAGAATTAAAATTTCTACCTTACTCTCATGCCCAGCACACCCACAACCTCTGCGGAAATTCGCACATCATTCATAAAATTCTTTGAAAGCAAAGAACACTTATTCGTACGCTCTTCACCCGTGGTTCCTCAAGACGACCCTACACTTATGTTCATAAATGCCGGAATGAACCAATTCAAAGCTTGTTTTTTAGGCGATAATCCCAATAACTACAAAAGAGTGGCAAATTCGCAAAAGTGCATTCGTGTTTCTGGCAAGCACAACGATTTAGATGAAGTGGGGCGTGATACTTATCATCATACGTTTTTTGAAATGCTCGGGAACTGGAGCTTTGGGGACTACTACAAAAAAGAAGCCATTGCTTGGGCTTGGGAACTTTTAACCGAAGTTTGGAAGTTGCCCAAAGAAAGATTATTTGTAACTGTTTATCAAGATGATGATGAGGCTTGGCAAATTTGGAAAAACGTTAGCGGCTTGCCTGATGCTCGCATAATGCGCTTTGGAGAAAAATCAAATTTTTGGGAAATGGGCGACACAGGTCCTTGCGGACCTTGCTCCGAAATACACTACGACAAAGGCGACTTGGCAACGCAAGAGGCAACGTTTGCAGACCCTGTGAAAGGCGTGAATGGGGCGAATGCTCGCTATATTGAAATTTGGAACAATGTTTTTATGCAGTTTGAACGCATAAAGAGCGGTGAGTTGCTTCCCTTGAAAAACAAAAATGTTGATACGGGAATGGGCTTTGAGCGTGTGTGCGCAATTTTGCAGGGCAAAGATTCCAACTACGATACCGATGTGTTTTCTCCCATCATCAATAAAATCGCTGAACTCTCCGGTGTGCCATACAATGCAGACCAAAGCGGAATGCCGCACAGAGTTGTTGCCGACCACCTTCGCGCACTTAGTTTCGCAATAGCAGATGGCGCACTCCCAAGCAACGATGGGCGTGGATATGTGCTTCGCAGAATTTTGCGCCGAGCCAGCCGCTACGCTCGCCTACTGAACCAAAAAGAACCCTTCATTTGCCGCCTAGTGCCGACCCTAGTCCAAACAATGGGCGAAGCCTTCCCCGAAATCCGTGAGCGCGCAGATTTTGTGACAGAAGTAATCCGCTCCGAAGAAGAACGGTTCATAAGAACACTAGACGATGGTCTAGAAAGATTCGAAAAAATAATTAGTGAACTCCACTCCCCACTAGCCACTAGCCACTCCCTAATTCCAGGCACCCAAGTTTTCCTACTCTACGACACCTATGGTTTTCCTCCAGACTTAACGCGCATTTTGGCAGAGGAAAAAAATTTGCAAATAGATGAGGCGGGTTTTGAAGCGGAAATGGAAAAGCAAAAAGAACGTGCCAGAGCTTCGCAAAAACAAGGGCTTTCTGCCATTGGTTCCGAGGGCTGGACTGTTTTTGCAGAAGGTTCAACAGAATTTTTGGGTTATGAAGCAAGCACGGCGCAGGTGAAAATTTTACGCTATAAAGAAGACAAAGGCTCCTATTCAATTGTTTTAGACCGCACACCCTTTTATGCGGAAATGGGTGGCGAAATAGGAGAAAGGGGAATTCTTGAAAATTCGGGCGCAACGCTTAAAGTTTTTGATACTATAAAAGTGAATGATATTTGGATTCACCGCGCAAAGCTTTTAAGCGGCGAAGTGAATGAAAAAAATATGTCTCTGGAATTTACCGCAAGTGTGAATTTGGAAGAAAGAGCCGCAACACGCAAAAACCACTCCGCTACGCATTTGCTCCAAGCCGCTATCCGCAAGGTGGTGGGCGAGCACGTTACCCAGCAAGGCTCAAGAGTTGCTCCCGAAAGTTTGCGTTTTGATTTTACCGCCTTTGCCGCATTAACGCCAGAGCAGATAAAGACAATAGAAAATTTGGTGAACGAGAAAATTCAAATGTGCCTGCCCATATCCACCGAGGTGATGCCTGTGGAAAAAGCAAAGGAGAGCGGGGCTATGGCACTTTTTGGCGAAAAATATGGGGCAGAAGTTCGCGTTGTTTCAATGGAAAATTTTTCTAAGGAATTTTGCGGAGGCTTGCACGCAAAAAACACGGGCGAGATAGGAGTGCTGCGCATTTTGAGTGAAAGCAGCGTTAGTGCTGGAGTTCGCAGAATTGAAGCTACAACGGCATTCGGGGCATTGAGTTTGTTTAGAGAAGAAGCAGCGATAGTATCTTCGTTGAAGGAGCAGTTCAAGGTAAAAACGGAGAATATTTTAGAGAGAGTGTCTTTGCTATCCGAGCAGTTAAAAGCGAGCGAAAAACTTGCAGCAGATTTGCGGGCAAAAATTGCAGAAAGCCAAAGCGCAGATTTGTTCAAAAATCCCCAACAGGTGAAAAACATTCCCCTTTGGGTTTCAAAAGTGAATATGGAATCCAGCGAATTTTCTGCGCTTTTGGAAGGTGCGCAAAAAACAATGCCTTTGCAGGGCATTGCAGTTGTAGCCAATGTTCAAAGCGGCTCCGGCACCATAGCAGTTATTGTTCATGCGGAATTGGTTAAGAAAAAAATTAACGCAGGTGATATAGTTAAAAAACTCGCAGAGCTTGCTGGCGGCAAAGGTGGCGGCAGGCCAAATTTGGCACAGGCAGGGACTAAGAATCCAGAGAAGATTGAAATCGCTTTGAAAGAGGCAGAGAGAATTATCGGAGAGGTGCTTCTATGAAACTTTCACTTGCCTTATGCCCCATTTACAACCCGCACAAAAAAAATGCGCATAGCCAGGCTGCAAAAATTTGGGCGGAAAAAATAATCAGTTTGCTGCATGGAAGACCCGCATTAAAGTTAAGCGTGTTTTTTACCGGACAAATGTTAGAAGCCTTGGACAAGGAATACAAAAAAGAACGTGAGCAGCTCTCGGAATTTGTTGCAAACAAGCAACTTGAATTTTTAGGCGGAACCTATAACGATGCAATGCTTCCATTGTTTCCAAAAAATCTTAGGGATTTGCAACTGCAAAAACACAAAAAAATTCTCACAGATTCTTTGATGGAGCCAACGGGATATTTTTGCAAATCGCACGCTTGGGAAATTTCGCTTATAGAAAACCTTGAAAAATACGGTTTTGAATATGCCCTTATGCCAGATGTTTCTATTCAAGAAGCACTCGGAAGAAAATCTTTGGTTAGCGGATGGTTTGCTGCCGAATATGGCGGTTCCTTTATGAAAATTTTAACATATTCCCAAAACCTGTCTTTAACTTGCCAAAACGGTAGCCGCACAGAAATAACAAATTCGCTGAAAAATTTCAAAGATTCAAGCGGCGTGAATTGCATTCTTTTAAATGTGGATTTGGAAGAAACTGTTTTTGCAAGCCAATGGCTGCAGGCTATGGATACAGCAAAAGCCGAAGGTTTGGACGTTGAACATCTATTGCTTTTCCAAGCAGTGCTAGAGCAAAAGGCTGCTGGCAAGGTGAATTTGATTAGCTATTGTTCTTTTGCTCCTAGCTGCCGCGACATTCTTTTGCGTATGCCAGAAATAAATTTTTTGCATAAAAGAATTATAAGCGTATATTTCAAAGCTCTTTCCATTAGCAATTCCAAAATTCAGGAAAAAGTTTTTGAAACCCTGCTGGAATCAATGGCGCAAAGCTATTTTGAAAAAACAGCAAATGGCATGTTGCGCGATTCCGTGAGATTCTTGGCAAATCGTGCCGTTATGAAAGCAGAGAAAATTTTGATGGATAGCGAAACCAAAGACGGAATGCGTTTTGCAATGTCTGGTTTTTTATTAGACGGAAATCAGCAGCTTTTCTTTAGCAATCAGTATTTGGAATGCCTTATTGAACCAGTTTTTGGCGGATGGGTACGCTCGCTCGCATACAAACCATCTTTTTCGGAACTCGCTTGCGCTATGCGTGATGACGCTGAAGTTTCGCCGCTTTTTTTAGACCATATTTGCCCGTTTGAGTTTGAATCCATAGACCAAAGGAACCTGTGGATTAACGACCGCCAGGGTGCATTGTTAAATCCTTGCGAAAGTTTGGTGAAAAAACAAGAAGATAAGGTACAGGTTATATTGTCTGGCGAGCAAAACATATCATATTCTGGAAAGGATTTTTCTTTTAAGGTGGAGAAAGTCTTTAGCCTTAAAAACAACGATTCGGAACTTTTGGTTAGCATATCTGTAACAAATAATTCCTTTCACGCTTTTAGCGGAGAAATTGCAACGGAGCTTTGCCTTGGATTTCGTGACGATGTTCGCGGGCAGGCACTTAGAATTCAAGGAAGCAAAGTAAAAATTGGACTTTGCGACAGTTTTCACAACGATGTGAAAAAAATAGATTTCAGGGACAGATTCTTAAATCTCGGCGCCAGCGTTGAAATGAACAAAAACGCAAATGTTCTATGCGCGCCAATTTTAGGCATAGGTTCTGTTGCCGCGCCAAATATTGCGCAAGGGCTGAGGCTTGCTATTTTTCACAAGGCGGAATTAAAAGGACAAGAAAGCGATATATTTCATTTACGCATAAAGCTGAACGGTGGAGGTCTTTTTCTGTGAATGAGAATTTACACTTTGCGATGGAAATTTCCCAAAGCGAAATTCTGCTTGAGTTTAAGGGGATTTTGAAATCTCAGCATTTGCCTGCTGTACGCGAAAAGTTATATTCCTCAATTGAGGGCACAAATAAAACATATTTTGTTGACCTTGAGCAGGTTAAATTCAGAGACAAAAATTATTTGGGAATGTTCTTGGAATTGCTGAATTTCATTAAGGGAAAGGACTCCGAGCTTGTGATTATTTTTCACAACGAAGAATGCAAGGAATTTTTTAGCCCTTTCTCCAATGTATTCAAGATATACGATTCCAGAAACTCATATAGAAAAGATTCTGATTTTTGGAAAAAGCTAAAAGCCACCGGAATAACCTACCAAAGAAGCACAGGAATAAGACTTGCTCCGGGCATTGCCGTAATTTTTCTGTTTTTGCTGGCTGGCTGGCTGCTAACTTTATTTTCCATAATATCTGGTCAAGACAAGGATATTCGCCAGCGCGAAGAGGCACTTAGAGATTTGCAAAACAATTATATGCGTTCCGTTCACGCCCTGGAAGAGCTGAAAGCCTCCGTTGCTCCTTTGAAAAGCTTGGGTTTTGACATAGATACCACCGAAAACCCTTTGGGTGCCATTAGCGACTGGAATGAGTTCTTGAGGGAAAAAGAAGGAAAGTGATTTACTATATTTATTTTAATAGTGTAAATTTAATTGTGGGGGCTTGAGGATGAAGAATTTCGTATTGTTGATTGTATTACTTGCAATCGGTGCGTATGCGGTAAATACTACCCGTTATTGGGATGCCTGCAAACCGAGTTGCGGATGGGATGGCAATGCCGCTGGTAGCCCAAATGGTGTTGCAAAAAGTTGCAGTATTAATGGCTCTGTCCTTAACGATAACGCCGCAAGAAATGCTTGTGAAAGTGGCGGCACCGCTTATACCTGCATGAAGCAGGCTCCGTGGAAGGTTGACAACAACCTGTCTTATGGTTTCGCGGCATCACACACAAACGGCGATTGCGGCAAGTGCTTTGAATTGTCGTTTAACAATGGTAAAAAGATGATTGTTATGATAAGCAACATTGGCGGAGACGTAGCCAATGGTCAATTCGACCTTATGATTCCGGGGGGCGGTGTTGGAGCCTTCAATGCTTTATCCAATCAAATCTCGCAGAATGGCGGCAATTCTGGTAATTTAGGGGCACAATACGGCGGCTTTAGGGCTTCATGCGCTACGCAAGGCAACGTTAAAGAGTGTGTGAGAAATATGTGCAATTCCGCTTTCAGCTCGGCGGCTCTTGCAGACTTGAAAGCTGGATGCGAGTGGTACGTGGACTGGTTTGACGCTGCCGATAATCCCACGGCTAATTCTCAATCGGTCACGTGTCCGCAGGCTTTGGTTGATAAATACAAAGGTAATTTTTCTTCAAATCCCACTCCTACACCTACGCCAAGCAGTAATAGCAATGGCGGGAGCCCCAGCAGCAATAGCAATGGTGGAGGTAGCAACTGCGCTAGCGTAGTAACCGCATCAACAGAAACAACAAAAATAGAAGCTGAGTGTTATATGAGCAAAAACGGTGCAAATATGGTAACCGAAACTGCCAATGGTGTAACAAGCATTGGCTATATTGAAAACGGATACTCCACAACCTACAAGGTGAGCATCCCCAGTGGCAGAGCAGGGCAATATACCATGCGATTTAGGATTGCCACCGAAGTGCAGAGCAATTTCTCGGTAAAAGTGAATGGCAATAATGTAGGTAGAATAGACCAAGGCAGTACCGGCAATTGGAATACGTATGTAGATAAGGATCTATCATCCAAAGTGCAGTTTAACAATGGCGAAAATACAATAGTACTTGAATTTGGAAGCGCCATAAATGTGGATTACTTTTTGATAATCGGAAGTGCTTTGCCTAGCAGCTCAAGTGCAAGCGTAAGCTCGTCTTCCTCTGCCAATAGACCTTCATCGTCATCGTTATCACCTTCATCATCTTCTTCTTCAGCAGACCCTGTGCCAATTCGCCAAATCCCCAATGCCATAACGCTAGAAAGCCTACCGAACAACGCAACAATAGAAGTATATAACTTGCAAGGCAGGCGCATATATTTTGGCAATTCTGAAAGTAGCGTAGGGACGTCCAAAATTCTGATAATTCCAGTTCAGACAAAAGGAATGTATATAGTAAAGATAAAATCCAACGGTGAAATAAAATTGCTGCGAGTACCAGTGATGTAAGGAGGCTTTTATGCATATGTCAGATTCCCTTTTATCGCCTGCTGTTGGTGCAGCTATGTGTGCTGTTAGCCTTGCAGCCAATGTTTATGCTGTGAAAAAAATCAAGAAAGACGATATATGCAAAGATAAAATTATGATGATTGGTGCGGCTGGCGCTTTTGTGTTTGCCGCGCAAATGCTCAATTTCACAATTCCAGCCACAGGCTCAAGCGGGCATATAGTTGGCAGTATTTTGCTTGCCTCCATAATTGGCAACTTTTCAGCACTCCTTGCTATATCTGCGGTACTTGTTGTTCAATGCTTGTTCTTTGCAGATGGAGGCTTGCTAGCTCTGGGATGCAATATTTTCAATATGGGCGTTATCCCCTGCCTGTTGGTTTATCCACTGCTTTTTAAACCTCTTGTTAAAAACGGAATGACACTTAAAAACATAACGGTGGCTTCCATTGCCTCGGCTGTTGCAAGTTTGCAATTCGGCGCATTTGGCGTGGTGCTTGAAACACAACTTTCCGGCATCACCGCACTTCCTTTTTTAACATTCCTGTCTTTTATGCAACCCATACATTTAGCGATTGGCATTGCAGAGGGAATAATCACCGCCACCATTCTTTGCTTTGTTCATATTTATCAGCCGCGCCGCCTTGTTGTCACATTTGCCACTCTCGCAATATTTGCAGGGTGCTTTTTGTCTCCATTCGCTTCTCCTTATCCCGATGGACTTGAGTGGTCTATAGAGAATACTATATTCCTACCATGATTTCCAAAGACTTGCTCGAAATTTTATGCTGCCCAATAACAAAGCAGCCTTTGCACGAAAGCGATGATAATACTCTTGTTACCGCAGATAAAAAAATAGCTTACCCCATCAGAGACGGCATTCCGGTTTTGCTTGCAGAAGAAGCTATACGAACTGAGAACTAAAATGGTAAAGCTGGAACCCTCTTGGCTGAACTTGCTCTCAGACCTTTTTGAAACACCTTGGTTTGCAGAAATAAAAAATAAAATTGTGAAAGAGAGAAGTCAATATACTGTTTATCCACCTGCGAATTTATTTTTCAATGCGATGGATTTGTGCCCAGTGCCAAATACCAAAGTTGTTATTCTAGGACAAGATCCTTATCACGGAACAGGGCAAGCACACGGGCTTTCTTTTTCTGTACCTCGCGGTATAGGCATTCCTCCGAGTTTGCAAAATATTTACAAGGAATTGGAAATGGACTTGGGAATTAAACCCGTTGCTCACGGCAACTTGGAGAGCTGGGCAAAGCAGGGTGTTCTGCTTTTGAACTCCTCGCTCTCTGTTAGAGCAAATCAAGCTGCATCACATTTTTACATTGGCTGGGAACAATTCACAGATTCAATTATTCAAAGACTTTCGGAGAGCAAAGAGAATTTGGTATTTATGCTTTGGGGGAGCTTTGCCCGCAAGAAGAAAATTTTAATAGCTCAAAATAAAAACCACCTTGTGCTTGAAGCTCCCCATCCTTCGCCACTCTCTGCATATCACGGCTTTATAGGTTGCAAGCATTTCTCTAAAGCGAATCAGTTTTTGCAAGCTCACGAACTCGAACCCGTTTGCTGGCAGTTGCCGGCTTGAGATCAGAGCTTGTTATCTTAGCTTTGAGTTCAGAAGAAAATTTAAAATTCATGCTTTTGCCTGTAGCTAGAGATATAAGCTCCCCTGTTTGCAAATTGCGACCTACCCTTGGGTTGCAGGTCTTAGGAGAAAATGTTCCAAAACCTCTTATTTCTAAAGATCTGCCAGTTTTTATGGAATCTTTCACAGCAAGAAAGAACTGCTCTACGGCAGTTTTCACATTATCCTTCGTTATTCCGCATAATATAGCAGTTTCATTAATCAAATCGTTTTTTGTGATTGGCATGGGGATAATATAGTAAAAAAGCCTACCCCCTAAGCTCCTTTGAAAAGCATACTATTTTTTCTATATTTACCCCAAGCTATGACCCACAGCCCCAAAATCTATTTTGCCAAGTCTTTGCAAGAGACTCCAAATAGCATTTTGCCCCCCCCCCCCCCCCCCCCC
>Ga0268262_10007101_pt1 | contig 10547 bp, 7 predicted proteins | sample TergutNc150P3_FD_190354 | JGI IMG/M metagenome (GOLD analysis project Ga0268262, IMG submission 190354) | Nasutitermes corniger P3 segment gut microbial community from laboratory colony in Florida, USA - Nc150 P3 (SPAdes) (version 2) | ecosystem: Host-associated > Arthropoda: Insects > Digestive...
CTATCCAGCCGATGATGCCTTCGGGCGCTCCGGCCTCTACAGCCGCTTCCAGCACTATTTTGGCGGCGGCGCAGGTACAGCCTTTGGCGCGGGGGTGCGGCGAGATGATAATCCCGTTGCGGGTTTTAAGGCAAAGAAGCGACTTGAAAATCGCCGTTGATGTGGGGTTGGTGGTGGGAATTACCGCCGCTATGAGGCCGATAGGTTCGGCTATGCGGGTGATGCCGGAGACGGGGTCGTCTTCGATTACGCCGCAGGTTTTTTCGTCTTTATATGTATTGTAAATGTACTCCGAGGCATAGTGGTTTTTAATCACCTTGTCCTCGACTACGCCCATGCCGGTTTCGGCTACAGCCATTTTCGCAAGAAGGATACGTTCTTTTGACGCCGCCCTTGCCGCCGCGAAGAATATTTTATCTACTTGTTCCTGAGTAAAGTTTGCATAGACCGCTTGCGCCGCTCTTATGCGGTCAAGCGCTTGTTTTAGGCTTTCAGGCTCAGTAATCATAACTGACACTCCTCTAACATTTCAGGTGTTAATGCCGTTTGTCGGTAAATCATACTATTTTTAATTAATTGTTACAATGATTTGAAGAAAGCGGTGACAGGCATTCCATACCGTCAAATTAATTCGCATGCAGCACGGCTTCTCTTAATTGTTCCGGAGTTTGCGCAGGACAATCATTAAAATTTTTTGTCTTGAAATTCTGCAATATAATATATATATTTTTGTATTTTGTCAAGAGGATAATAAAGTATTTAAAAACGCGATCGATGGCTGACACCGTTGCGTTATTCATTTTCAACAAGCGTTTCCAATAAGGCTGTGTTGCAATTGTCGTACTTGTCGTTTTTGTTTACCTTCGCGCGGAAAAAATATTTAATATTGCTTTGCGTTTTTAAAAGGACATTATTGATTGTCTGCAAGGTGTTGATGCCGTTGACGGTTTTTATCTCCTCAACCTGCCATCTGTTGTTTCCCGCCGAATAATCGGTGTAAGAAGCGATATCGCCTTCAGTATCCATTGCCCACGCGCCTTTCGATGCCATGAATTTTCCGGTAGCGGAATAACTTAATGTGATAAAAGTTCCATCCGCCTTGTATATTACATAAAAACTGTGTGTGGTTTCCGATGTTTTTTTTACTTTGTAAGATATTGCCGCTCTGTTAAATGCCCTCATCGAGTAATCGCCGTAATTTTGAGCTATATTTTTCAGGTTTATTATTACATTTTTTTCATTCTCAATAGTCGCTTTATGATCGAATTTTGTGGTCAACGCGATAGCGTAGCCGTGTATAAACGCCCTTAACGGCGCGGAGAGCAATATAAAGAATAAAAAAACGATTACCGGAAACAGAAGGAGCAATATTTTCTTTTTTTTACCTGACGGAAAATTCATATTGATTATTCCTGTTTACTATTATAAATAAAAACGGCGCCGGTTACAATTGACCGGCGCCGTTGAGTTACCTATTGCTTGGTACCTTCATAGAAAAGATCGCCGCGGCCTTCATCATCATCATATTCATAAATTTTAAGATTTGTTCCTGTTATTACATATTCAAACATATTAACAGTAAATCCGCTTACCGTTAAAGTTAATTTACCGCTGCCTAATGTAACTGTACCGGTTGAATAAGCTAATTTTACTTGAACCATCGCAGCTGCAAATGAATAACCATTAGTCCCAGACGTCATCGTATCCGTGGTACCTACTCCGGTAGAGGTAAATATTAAGATACCATTATCTTCATCGCCTTTCCATGTTCCGACAAGGGCTGAATCAACGGTTATACCGGTAGCCGTATAAGCTCCTTCCGGGAAACCGCTGCCTCCGGGTGTCTGTCCGCCGGGTGTCTGTCCACCGGGTGTCTGACCGGTAGTATCGTCCTTTTTGTCGTCTCCGCAGCTGATTGCTGAGAATCCTATTACCGCTACAAGAGCGATAATTCCTAAAACCTTGAAAAAGTTCTTCATTATAGAACTCCTTTCGGCATTTATGCCGAGGGTGATCTCCTGCCCCTCCGGCAGGAAATCACCGGCTTCTTTGAAGCCTTAGATTTACCTGCCTTTTATGGGCAGAAATTACCCCAACGGAGTAATGTATATAAAAGACGGCGCGAACTTATGGTTCGATAATCTTTTGTTCGCTCGCCGCCTGTTATATTAAAATTTCGAAGATATGGATAATGACTATTTAATAATGGGGGGGGGGGGGTATAATTAACATTTTTTCTTTTAATAGAGGCGTGTTACTAAAAATAAGTGTTGTTTTAAGAAATTTTGAACAAAAACATTGCTTCATGGTTTTTCATTTATACCACCATTGTTTTTGTTTGTGACCTATAATGGATTCGAATTCGTATTTTTATCGGAAAACTATAATAGGTTCTAGGTTTTTTGCAGGCTTGTAAATAAAAACGGCGCCGGAAACAATTGACCTGCGACCGGCGCCGGGAAAGATTAAAGGCAAGAGGGAAAGGGCCGTCAACTTTATTGACACTTTGATAATCCGCTATGCCTTCCCGGATTAAACCCTACTCCTTATTCCCTCTTCTCCTTTTTTTAATTCTTTTTTTTTACATTTCCTTGTTTAACAAAATATCCCTCCCAATAATTGGAAGGGATATTTATTTTTCTTATTCTCAGTTAGTAGGCGTTGTAGCTGTTGTACTAACTGCTATTTTGTATGCGCCGGTTTTGTCGCTGCTGAAAGCTGTTACTTTGATATAATAAGTATTCCCGCTTGTTACCGCTTGGGAGAAATTCGGATCACCGTATGAACCACCCAAAAATTTACTGTTTGCTACATAAGTTCCGGTTCCATCTAAAATTGATACATAAGCAGCGCCTAATGCTGAGGTTTTATCATAGTGGATATAATGGGTAGCCGCAGTCGCGGTAAATTTATACCACTGTTCATCACCCGCGGTAGTAATATTGCCGTTTGTCCATGTACTGGCAACTGTAAGCGGTGTTGGTGTTGCTTTGATATCATCGTTACTTGTAACATTATTAGTTGTTATAAACCCTGTACTTACCGCTATATTAAATTTACCTGTATAACCGGCCGCACCTTCGCCGTCCTCACCTTCGGTAGAAGAAGTGTTGCCTCTTACCCTAATATAATAAGGTCTATCATTTCTTGGTAAAGTTTTGGCGATAAAACTCTTACCGGTGGTAGTTGAGAAAATAGAGCTTACATCTCCTACCGCTTTTCCTTTAGCGTCAAACATGTCAATAAACACGCCGCCGGTTAAGGTTCCCGGTTTATAATGGATAAATACTTTAACATCATCTCCAGCAGGATTTCCCCATTCACGTTCCAACCAAATTTCTTCACCCATAGTATTAATAGTTTCCTCACTATGCAGCCAAGTCTCTTGAGAAACATAACTCCTGTATTGTGTTGAGTAAACATTTTTAGAAACAATTAATTTGAATGGGCCTTTAAAGAAAAGGCCTGCGGATAATCTGAGATAATACTCTTTGTTATTTGCTACCTTAAAACCGGCAAATTCCCAGGAGGTGATAGTTTCCCAATTACTTACCGCCTTTCCGTCAGCATCATAAAGGCGCGCAGTTACATAATCAAGAAGACCGATGGTGTCAGGAATGAAATGGATAAATTGGGGGTAAAAATCACCTGTATTATAAGGATCCTCCTTAAGTACCGAGGTAAATTTGTACCATTTTTGACCGAATTGGTCGATTTCGGTGGCTAAAGGTTCACCATGACCTTCATAAGTGACTGTAATTTCCTCTGCGTCTGCCGTCGGAATAGCGATTGCAGGAGGTATATCGGCACTGCCGGTAACCGCTAATTTGTAAGTGCCGCTTTGAGCTTTATCGAAGGTAGCCGGTAAAGGTGTTATCTGTATGTAATACCTCATACCGCTTTTTACATCTACAGAATAAGCTACAGGACCAAGCAGAAAACCACCGTCCATTTTCTTGTCATTGTATTCATATAGCTGTATATTCGCCGCAATTAAGGTATCAGGCTCGAAATGTATTAATGACGGTGAAGAATTCGCTCTGAAATAAAACCACTGTTCAGCGTCTGTGAGATTCCCGTCTACCCAATCGCCGCCGACTTCAATTTCGATGGCATCATGTAAAAGTTTGTCGTCATTATTGCCATTATCAGAAACGCAGGCTGTAAACTGTACGGCGGAGAATCCAATTACCGCTAAAAGAGCGATAATTCCCAGTACTTTGTTCGTTTTTTTCATAAAAAACTCCCTATTGTGACGCCCGTTCCCCTCTTTTGGCCGGGAAATCACAAAAATTTACCTACCTTTTTATGGTAGAATTTACTCCAACGGAGTATTATTTTTTTAAAAATAACTGTATAATTTATACCACTGGTATATCTAATTTTGACCTAGAATGGATTCGAATTCGTATATATAAGGAAAATATTATGAATTCAAGGTTTTTTACCGTCTTATTAATCGCTTTTTCGGACCTTACGGTGTCCGTGGCGGCACAAGATCGTGACAACAACAGGTTTTTTGTAAATTTGCAGAAATTCCCGCTGTATGTTAAAGCAGGTTTTAACCCTTCCGACACAGTTTCTCCCGGTTTACAGGACGGCTCATGGTTAGTCAAGGAACAATGGTACGGCGCTGTAATCCGCAGGCTTGGTTTACCCGGAATACCGAAACGTATCTTTCTGTCGCCCCGGGGAAGGCCGGAGCAAGTTTGGACTTTTGTGCTTCCGTTCACAATGGACGCGTCCTTATCGGACGATGAAACGCCCGTAATCCCTTGCTTATATCTGGCGTCTATCGGTATCAACTGGGAGATATACCTGAACGGGACACGGATCAAAAAAGAAATGCATTTGGCAAACGGGCGTATTATTGAACAGCACTATGAGCGCGATGTAATCGTTCCCATAAACAACAACCTTCTGCATGAAGGCAAGAACATTCTTGTGTTCCGCATTGTAGGAGATCCAACCGATTATACAACAGGTTTTACGTATAAATCGCCTTATTATCTTGCCGACTATGATTATATAACCCGCAAGCATAATGAGATTGCCAAAATAATTATAATATCGATACTTGCCATATTGGGGATATATCACTTCCTGCTTTTTGCGATTTTCCGCGAAAACCGCTATAGCTTGGCATGCGGGTTTTTCACCATAGAAATGAGTTTGTATTATCTATGGCGGACTCACTGGATACATCAAATAATCCCCAATAGCGCCGTGGTAATCAAGCTGGAATACTTTACCGTTTATTTTATAATTCTGGCCCTTATGGTTTATACGGACAACCTTTGCAACGGACGTTACTTAAACAAGCGTTATAATATTGTAACAAAAATATACGGCGTTTTTTGCTCTGTTCTGGCGGTAACTCAGTTGTTTTTCTCGCGAACTTACGGAAGCGAAGCGGCGGCCGTTTGGCAAATAGGAAGTCTTTTCGCGTTGGTGTGGATATATATAAATAACATTATTTTTCCATTTACCCGTGAATTGAAAAAAAGCAAAAAGTTTGTTGATACTCTGGTTAATACATATCCGGGAAATATGCTGTTTGCCGTTACCATTGTCATTATGACCGGAGCCTTTGATCTTATTGACTCTCTCGCTCTGCATTACTCGCTGGTATTAACAAGTTACGGTATGGTTATCTTCGCGCTTTCGATTACATTCATGCTTTTCCGGATGTCCGTTTTTAAAAACAGGGAACTTAAAGAAAAAAGCGCCCTGCTGGAAATGGCGTCTAATCCCGCGTCTGCGCGCGAAAAGGTATTCGTGTCATACGGCTTAACGGAACGTGAAAAGGAAATTGCCCGGTTAATGGTGGAAGGGCTTGATAACAAGGACATCGGCGAGCGTCTTTTTATCTCCAGCGCAACCATCGCCTTCCATGTAACAAACATTTTCCGCAAATTCGGCATTATCGACGGCAAGAACAAGGGCCGCGCGATATTTTTGTCAAAGCTGATTGGAGGGGTATGAATCAAAAATAAATATCTGTTATAATTAACAAATATCGCCCAATCTTAAGGAAGGAATTATGCCCAAACAAAACTTTACCAAAACGGCTTATCAAAATCTTGACGATTTTATCTACGGAAAAGCCCTGTATCCCGTTAAATTGAAAAACGGAATGGTTATCGGAGGGGGCTTAATATACCCCGAGATTAACTTTACCCTGCCTACAATGTCCATAGAAAAAAGCACCATGCCCGAAGTTATCGCGAACTACCGCGAACTCATTACGGGCATCTGCGACAGGGCGAGGGAACTGCATGTTCCCGGTTTTGTCGCGGAGATAGAAACCCTGCCGCCCATGACTTTCAATCCCGAATGGGGCGTTGAGGTGTGCAAGGTTGTCGTAGACATTATCAAAGAACACGAGGCGAAGCACGGCATAAAAGGGGCGGTAAGGATAACTCCAAACGATATCCGCGAAGGAACAGGACTGGAACACATGTGGCGCGGCAGGCATTGGGACGACATGCTGCGCACTTTTGAGGGCTGCGCTAAAGCCGGCGCGGATTTTCTGGCGATTGAATCCGTCGGCGGAAAGGAAGTGCACGACGACGCCATTATGTACTGCGATATAGCAAGATCCATTTTCGCGCTGTCCGTACTCGGCTGTACCGATATGGAAAAACTCTGGACGGAAATAGTGCGCATCGCCGACAGCACCAAAACGATAGCATCGGGCGACACCGCCTGCGGTTTCGGCAACACGGCGATGGTGCTGGCGGAAAGGAACTACATCCCCCGCGTTTTCGCGGCGACTGTAAGGGTTGTAACGGCGGTAAGAAGCCTTGTCGCCCTTGAATGCGGCGCGAAGGGCCCGCACAAGGACTGCGGCTACGAGGGCGTATACATAAAAGCCATAACGGGCACTCCCATTTCTATGGAAGGAAGAACGGCGGCGTGCGCCCATCTTTCGCCTGTCGGAAACATAGCCGCCTGCGTCGCGGATCTGTGGAGCAACGAATCGATACAAAACATAAAGCTTCTGGGAGGCATGGCCCCGACAGTTTCATTCGAACAGCTTGGCTACGATTGCAGACTTTTAAACGAAGCTACGGCAAAGGGAAAACAGCAAGCTCTCCTTCTGCGCGACCTGCACGCGGACAGCGACAGCAGGCTTGATCCGCAGGCTTATGTTCTTCGCCCCGACATCGTACTTGAGATTTCCAAAGAACTGGTCAAGGTAGAAGGATATTATCAGCGGTCAAAAAAAGCGGCCGCCCTCGCGTTGACACATATAAGGAAAGGATACGATAATAAAGAACTGGAACTAAACGACAAAGAGCAGACATGGCTTGATAACTTAACTGAAGCCGTCGAAGGACTGCCAAACGATGTCGAAACATTAACGGCAAATGTAATCGACGATTGCGAAAAACTGGATCCAAAGAAATACGATCTTAAATTTTAAGGAGAGAAAGATGGCGGTAATCGATGATATTTCAGCGGCCCTGCAAAAGGGAAAAGTAAAAGACGTTGTAGCTCTTGTTCAGCAAGCCCTTAACGAAGGCATCCCCGCGCAGGATATTCTTGACAAAGGCCTCTTACACGGCATGAGCCTCCTGGGCGTGCGTTTTAAAAACAACGAGGTGTTCGTCCCCGAAGTGCTTGTAGCCGCGAGGGCGTTAAACAAGGGCACCGAAACCTTAAAACCCAAGCTTATCGAGGCGGGCGTAAAGCCAATCGGCAAAGTGGTCCTTTGCACCGTAAAAGGCGACCTGCACGACATCGGCAAAAACCTTGTGCGCATGATGCTTGAGGGCGCGGGCTTTGAAGTCATAGACCTTGGCGTCGATATCGACGAGAACAAAATCGTTGAAGCCGTCAAAGAACACAAACCCCAGATACTGTGCCTGTCCGCGCTGTTGACGACAACCATGAGCCAGCAGGGAGTTGTAATAGAGGCGCTTAAGACGGCGGGTTTGCGCGACAACGTGAAGGTAATGATAGGCGGCGCGCCCGTCACCCAAAGCTTCTGCGAATCAATCCACGCCGACGCCTACAGCCAGGACGCGGCAAGCGCGGCGGAGAAAGCCAAGACTTTCGTGTAAGGTCACTTTTTCCAAAAGACAACTTGCCCTTTTTCCCGTGTTTTGGGTATATCTATAATTCTCTGATTTGACGAACCTCGAAACTGCAAGTCTGCGGAATATAGTTCTTGGATAAATCTTCCGTCTATTAATATATCTGTCGCGGCTAACAACGCTTCCGCTCCGGCGTCGCCGCTTTTTATCAACTCGGTTAATTCTTCGTAAGTGTAGCCGGTGTAGGTTACCACATCCCAGCCCGCTTTACGGACGGCTTGCGCAAGTTCGGCGAATTCCGCGGCTTGTAAAAACGGATCGCCGCCGGAAAAGGTAACGCCTCTTAGCGTTTTGGATTGGTTTTTTAATCTGGTAAGTTTTCGTTTGATTTCACGGACGGCGTATTCCTTGCCGCCGTTTACATCCCATGTGCCGGGGTTCTGGCAGTTGGGGCATTTGTGGCTGCACCCCTGCGCAAAGATAACATAGCGCAAGCCCGGCCCGTCGGCAATACTTTCTTCTTCAAAGCCCGCTATCCGCATAATCCGCTCTATTTAAGCTTCATGTGAATTTTGCGGTTTTTAACTTCGGCCAGTTTACTGTTATTAAATCGGTCGATTGTAGAGAGGTAACCTGTAATTCTTCGCACGCGGGTTATATCCGAACTGCCGCACTTGGGGCAGGTGTCGCCGGGAATGACGCCGTTAAGCCCGCATTCATGGCAGATGTCTATCGGGAAATTCACGGCGGCATAACCCATGTCCGCTTCCGCCATCGCCTTTATCAGCGATTCATAGGCCTCGATGTTGTCCTCCGGCGCGGCGGCAAGCTCAACGTAGGAAATGTGCCCCGCGTTACAGCTTTTATGGTAAGCTCCTTCTTTCGCGATTTTTTCCTGGGCGGTAATCTGATACTCAACGGGAACATGAAACGAATTTGTATACCATTCCTTGTCCGTAACTCCCGGAATTACGCCGTACAGATCAACATCAAGCTTTGTAAATTTGCCGCTTAACTGTTCTGCGGGAGTGGCAAGCAGGGAGAAATTCAATTTGTACTTCTTTGTCGCCTCGTCGCACCTGCGCCTCATGTGGCTTACAATGGCAAGCCCCAAAGCCTGAGCCTCGGCGCTCTCCCCGTGATGCTTGCCTATCAGCGCTACAAGACATTCCGCCAAACCGATAAAACCGATACTGAGAGTTCCGTGGCGGATCGCTTTTTCAACAGTGTCGTTGGCGGTAAGATTATCGCTGTCAAGGTACAGCTTTTGCCCCATTAAAAACGGAAAATCCCTTACCTTAAGTTCCTTCTGTACGTTGTACCTTGTAAGAAGCTGTTCAACCGTAAGATCGATAACTTCATCAAGCAATTTCCAGAACAGAGCCAAATCTTTTCCGGCGCGGATGCCTAAGCGCGGAAGATTAATGGTAGTAAAAGAAAGGTTTCCCCTTGAGTTTGTTACTTCCGCCCCGTTGCAGTTTGACATTACGCGCGTGCGGCAGCCCATGTAGGCAACTTCCTCGTCGCGGAACGGCTTGTTAAAACTAGAGTCCATAAATGAGAAAGCGGGGAAAAGCCTTTTGCAGGCGACGCGCATGCTCAATTGAAAAAGATCGTAGTTCGGATCGCCTTCCTCAAAGTTGACATCTTCCTTTAATTTAAAACACACATTTGGAAACAGCGGCGACTCTCCCCTGCCAAGGCCCTTTTCGTAAGCGAGCAAAAAGCACTCGGTTACCATTCTGCCTGAGTCGGTTGTGTCGGTTCCAAGGTTGATGCTGGAAAAAGGAACCTGCGCTCCCGCCCTTGAGTGCATGGTGTTCAGGTTGTAGATAAATCCTTCCATCGCCTGAAAGGTTTCTTCTCTTGCGAGCATATACGCAAGCTCTTTTATTTTTTCCTCATTGGCGGACAGACCAAGTTCCTGCAAATTACGGCGCAGTTGTTTCTCCTGCCGCTTTTTTTCAATCTCGACATATACCGCCAAGTCCCTGTCGAAAAAGGCGAACGACTGGCCGCCGTGCATATCATTCTGTTTGCTTTGAAGGATTATCGCGGCGAGCGAGGCGGCGGTTTTTATCCCTTTGGGCGGGCGAATGTAGCCGTGGCCGTTGTTAAACCCTTCGCGCAAAAGTTTGTCCAAGGGAATTTGCAGGCAGGTCATTGTCTTTCCGTACCACGATAAATCGTGAATATAAATATCGCCTTCAATATGCGCCCTCGCCTCTTTTTCGGGGATAACGCGCTTTAGGTAATAGTTTTTGGAAGCGGCTTCCGATATTTGCAGAACCTTCGCCGAGGGCGAATTGCTCACGTTGGCGTTGTCGCGGTTTGTCTCTTGCAGGATTTCCGAGACATCGTTCATCAGTTCGCTTCGCGCGTCCCTTATTCTTGAGCGGTTGGCGCGGTAGACAATATAGGATTTCGCCTCTTTTTTGTAGCCCTTGTCGCTTAGAACATCCTCAACAAGGTCTTGTACGTTTTCTACGGTAAAATTATCTTCGG
>Ga0268262_10007102_pt1 | contig 10547 bp, 16 predicted proteins | sample TergutNc150P3_FD_190354 | JGI IMG/M metagenome (GOLD analysis project Ga0268262, IMG submission 190354) | Nasutitermes corniger P3 segment gut microbial community from laboratory colony in Florida, USA - Nc150 P3 (SPAdes) (version 2) | ecosystem: Host-associated > Arthropoda: Insects >...
CACGAACCAGAACTTCCAGTGGATGTATCCATGATGCCGTGATGCTTGTATTTTCCCCTAAAACGGGTATATTGAAGGTATGGATAAGCAAACAACGCCCATTTTAGCAAAATCGGCTTCATCTGGCGGCGACTGCACCGAACCCCAGGAAAGGGCTTATAACGCCGTAACTATGGCGGCCCTGCAAGAAACAAGCGATATTATGAGCGGCAAGAAAAAGGTTAAATGGAACCGCTTTAAGCCAGGCGAAACGAAAACAAGGGCAAAAGAAGAGCTGAAGAAAGTACTCGATTCTTGACCTATGCTTGACTTTTATTTTATCAACCAATTCAAAAAGATTTGAAACTGGCCCAAAAACGCCACCATGATATAGACACCGTTTATGATGTAATAATTGACATAATCTTTGGAATGCCCTTGCTGGATCATTGCCGTCCTCACAGACTTTCCGGTAATCTTACGCGATACACCGAATGCCATGCTTTTAACGATGTTTTACTGCTTTATGAAATTGATGAGAATAAAGTTATCTTTTCCAGACTCGGAACCCATTCCGATCTTTACTAAAGTCATATCCGCCCTTCACTTCCGTGAAGCTTCATAAAAAAATCTAACCTTAGTCAGATAGCTGAATGGCGAAAGCCATAACCATTACCTGTGTGCATCCGCTTTCGGCGGGGTTTCGGCGGCAAACTGTTCTTTCATTTCGATAGACACAACCATAACCGCAGAATATGCCAATAAAATTACACCTTCAACAGTAAGAGCCGGAAAAGCAATTTTGTGGCAGGCCATCGTCTTTGCAGTACACCCGCCGATAAGCGCATAAGGAATGCCCAGGACAATAATACCTGTCAGGAATATGCCGATTGCAAACCCCTGTTGTGTTTTTGAATCGGAAAAAATAATAAAGCAAAGACCCAATGCGGCAACCAGCATCCCCATGCCCAGTTCCGCCTGAGCGGACCAATGGCATAGGGGAAACGCACCATTATGGAAAGTACAAACCTTAAACAAAAACTGCGGTCCAAGGGCAATGAGCAAGCCCAGAATAACAATTGTTATTCCATAAGCCAATCTTTTATTCAAAACATTTACGAGCTAATTAACAATCGCATCCTAAGTAGCCATTAGTGGCCGGACACCCTCTTGCCCCGCACGAATAATCACTACTATATTTGCAACCACCTGGATCACCTGGACATCCTTTATCATCACATCCAACAAATACCAATCCGCTTAACATCAGCAAGCCAATCAGAACTAAAGCTAAAATTCTACCTTTCTTCATAAAAACTTCCCTTTGCGGTCTTTCCCGCCGTCAAATTTATTTGTTTGCCCTTTCAAGGGATAAACATTTAAAGCTATTATTCACAAACACAAGCGTTCACGTCCTCGCAGCAGGAGCCGTCTTCTAGACATTCACTTCCCATATAATTTGCCGATTTTGCGGATACATTTAAAACGATCACTGTAGTGAAAAATAAAGCAGCTATCCCTGCAATAAGCCATTTGTATTTTTTCATTGCAATATCATCTCCTTTACAGGTTTCAGGCTTGAAAAAATTAAGTGCTATTAATCACCCATATTTGCCTGGTATCATGAAAATTTGTTCTAAATATGCTCCATAGTTTTTAACTATGACGCAATTTTGCCCTATTTGTCAAGCAAAATAAACCAAATTTGCGCTTTTTTTATCATAAAATACTGTTATGGACTTTTGGATGAGGCTTAAAAGTGAGATCAAGGCAAAAAATACGACTCAAGAATGGATTGCCGGTAAGATCGGAGTTCCTTTTGGCACATTCAGAAAGTGGATGACCCGTAAAACCTATCCCAACCTCAAGGAAGGGGTCGAAATCGCGAAACTGCTTGAAACATCGGCGGAATACCTGGTAACGGGAACAGAGCGGGAAGGGTTAAGCAATACAGAGCGAAACCTGGTAAACGCGTACCGGAAACTCAGTTCGGCGGATCAGGAAAATGTTATGCTGGCTGTGAACGCATGGGTAGAGAAGGATAGCTAAGAAAGCGCTGATTTATATGTCCCGCACATCCATGTATAATCAGAGTTTGTCCATAATGTAGACACATTATGGACAAACTTCCTTAAAAACCGCATTTTCGTAGCCTTTAGGCGAGAAAATTCAAGGTCTGTCCGCAAAGTTAACCGACTTTGTGGACAGACACTAATTACAACAGATGGGAGGGAGCATGGCAAAAGAAGCCACGACCGCCGAGGGCATAACTGTAAAGCAAGAACAAACGGCAATTCCTGTCGAAGTAGAATTCAGAAACGTGAAAACTATGCGGCTTACGGTTTACCCGCCGGATGGCAGGGTAAGGATTATCTCTCCTCTCGGCACAAACCGCGAAGACATAAGAAAGTTTGCCGCTTCCAAAATTGCCTGGATCCAAAAGCATCGCGAAAGATTTTTAAATCACTCGAAATTGACAGTTTCCCTAAAAAACCATTCCAACCTGTATGTTTGGGGAGATCCGTGGGAACTGGAAATAATTGAACGAAAGGGAAATCCCAAAATTGTTATGGAAAACGGAAAGATGAAAATGTATGTCCGCCCGGATTCTACAAAAGCCAAAAGGCAGGAATTCCTTGACAAATGGTACAGCAAAATCCTAAAAGAAGCCGCCCTTGCGATTATTAAAGAATGGGAGGGGCGAATAGGCGTAGAGGTAAAAAAGCTTTTTGTAAGAAAAATGAAAACCCATTGGGGGAGCTGTAACAGTACAAGGCAGACATTAAGGCTGAATTCCGAACTGGCAAAAAGAAAGCGGGAATGTTTAGAATACGTGATAGTTCACGAGATGCTCCACATCATTGAAAAAAGCCACAACCGCCATTTTTACAGCCTTCTGAACAGGTATTTGCCTGCATGGAAAATTATACGCAAGAGAATGAACTCAGGAGAACTGTAAAAACACCAATTTGTCGCTGAGCATCTCGAATAACAACCGATAACCGCTTATGGGGCATTCTCACCTTAACGCCTGTACAAACCTATCTGGTTAGCTGCGATGCAAGCTTAATCTTCCTGAAAACTACAACAGACCAGCCCAAGCTAGAAATTACTTTAGGTTATCAGCATATATAATAAGGCTTGGGGAGAAAAGCATAAACTTAAAGTGCAGTAATGGCGTCCGGCATGAGAAAAATGAAGAATGCGTTTATCTTCGAAATTAGAAAACGCCTGGTTGCAAAAAGAGCCGGACGGGGCTGTGTCAGACCGAAGGTCTGCGGCAGGTTCCTCCAGCTTTTTTGCCGTCACGCAGGCATCCCTTTGCCGGGATTTTACAAAATGCTATAATAGGATCATGGAAAGTAATATATATTTCCACTTGCGCTCATTTATGTTTTCTTTTTCCATTTTCCTCTTTTTTCTTTTACTTTGCACACCCATTGCAGCCGAAACGGCAGAGATGGACGACTTGTACGAAGTACCCGAGATCGTTGTTTACGGAGAAGGATTCATTTCTCTTGACAAGGACGCGTTCGTATACGCTCTTGTAGATACAAAAATAATGCGCCCCATAATCGACATCATTCCCGTTAATCAACTGAAAAGCTGGCAGGCCGCGCAGATAATTAACAGAACAGAAATAGCTCTCGCCGCTTTGTTTACAAATGATACGGGGCGATATTTTCAGGTTGTCGGCTTTGGCTCTTATCCGAATTTAGTAATGAATGTCGCGCTGGCTCTCGACAAGAACTGGAAATATTTATTCTCAGGCGATGATCATTATTGGTATTCAGATACAAACAAATTATCAGTAAGTCTGGATTCGGAAGAAGTTAATATTGTTGCCTGGCGCCGTACAAGGTTAAACCCGACTTACGAAGAACCAGGCGTAAAAATGCCGGAAGGTTTTGTCGCGTTCAGGCACCGCTCCGGTGAGACGGCCCCGCTTTCGTTATGGATGGAAAACCACGATTCCATACTGGACAGAATGTTCTATGGCGAAGGAATTGCCATAAATCTTCCGATAGAGAGGCTCTACCTAAATCTTTATCATGTGGAAGATAACGTATTCCAGACTGAGATAATGCTACAGATGGGAAGCCCATACATCCCTGAGACTTTTGTAATGAATTTTTCATCAGAATCCGATTCGGTTCTGAAAAGGCTTTTTTTCGCAAATCCGCCGGTTCAAAATGATCGCAATGTCGAATTTCAACCTGTTTATCTGTCAGAAGAAGACATCGTTTCATTGTTAAGGATTTTTATGAAAAACTGGAGATAACGGGAATCTTATTGGGGCGATGGAACAGATTTCATCATGTCCAAACAATAGTCCTAACAAAGCTTCTTGTTAAAAGCTCTTCCCGTTAATTCGGGAAGAGCTTTTCTTTTCTCCAGCTCGATGGATTGCCCGGGCCTACCCACTTGTTAAGGGCAAATCCGGCTTTTAGGCTTACGGTGATAAACTTTTTCGCGAGAATAACAGCGTCCCGGACGGAAAGGCCCCGCGCCAGCCCCGCGGCTATTGCCGCCGAAGTGGTGCAGCCGGCTCCGTGCGTCCAGGTTGTTTCAATCAAGTCTTCTTCAAAAATCTCGAAATTTTTGCCGTCGTAAAAAAGGTCTGTAGCTTTGGGCGAGGCGGCTTTCAAAGTTTCTTTAAGCTTTGTCCCTCCCTTCAAAAAAACGTACCTGGCGCCTTTTCCGTGGATAATCTTTGCGGCTTCCTTCATCTGCTCAATACTGCTTATTTCTTTTATGCGCGAAAGCTGTTCAGCCTCAAAAATGTTCGGCGTGGCGACTTCCGCCATGGGCAGCAGTTTTCTGGCTACCGCTTCATTCAGTTCAGGGTTCAGGGCTTCGCCTGCGCCTTTGCAGACCATCACCGGATCAAGGACGTAATTTTTGATTTTGAATCTATCAATAAATTCCCTGCACAGATCCACCGCGTAAAACGTACCCAGCATCCCCGACTTTGCGGCTGTTACGCCGACCCCCTTAAAAACAGTTTCGAGCTGTGAACGCAGGGCGTTTTCATCAAGTGGAAAAACCTTGTGCGCCCAGTTGTTATCTGGATCCATTGTGGCGATAAGCGTAACAGCAGCCATGCCGTAAAGGCCGTATTCCTCAAATGTTTTTAAATCCGCCTCAAGGCCCGCCCCGCCTGAAGCATCGGAACCGGCAATGGTGGCAATTCTTGTCATTATAATTCTCCAATAAACAATTCAATTATCGAAAGAGTTCTACGCTGAATAAATTAACATCTCCACGGTAGCGTGCGATGGAAAATTCTACCGGACTGTTATCGGAAAAAGCAACTGTTTTTACCAGGTTGATTGCTTTCTTCGCGGCGATTCCCAGCAGCTCCGCTTCCCGCTGGTGGGCGTTAACTGCCATAAATTCGCGGCGGACCTTGTTGACTCGCATACGGTAGATTTTTTCAATAGAATCGTACAAAGAATTTGTTGAGAAATCAATTGCCATTAGCTTTTCGAAAGTTCTATACGGCAGAAAAGTTTCGACATACACAAGCGGAGTCGCGTTGACCGAGCGTACACGGGAAAGGTAAAGCAAAGGCTCCGAGAGGGGTATGGACAATTTTTCGTTAGCTTCGTGCGGGCCTTTGATTTTTTTTAGCGTAACAACCAGAGTGGAAGGGCTAAGACCCCTTTCGGCCATTTCTTCCTGAAATGTTTGCAGTTTGCTGAAGAATCTATCCTCTACCTTGGGCCTGGAAACAAAGGTTCCCTTTCCCTTGTGGCGCGTTAAATATCCCTCGTTTACAAGCTCGCTGAAGGCCTGACGAATTGTCGGCCGTGAAACATTCAAAATTTCGCACAGATCGTTTTCCGGCGGAAGCAGCTCCCCTTCCACAAGTTTTGAATCTTTTATCAGTGAAAGCAACTGTTTTTTCAACTGATAATACAGGGGAATCGGGATGCTTTTATCCAGGCTGATCGAGCTTATACAATTTTCCATATATCAGGATAATTTATATTTCCGGGAAAGTAAAGCAAATTGACAAAAAAAGTAACAATGATATTATATACTTACATTAACATTAAAACAGGAGGCCGTATGGATTTAGGATTGGAGAACAGTGTTGCGCTTGTTACCGGCGGCAGCGTCGGTATCGGATTGGCGGTGGCGAAGGAATTCCTGGCGGAAAAGGCGGGAGTCATCATTTGCGCCAGAGACGAAGAACGCCTTAACAATGTGGTAACGGAACTGAAAACAGCCTATCCCGGCGCAAAGTTATATGGGAAAAAGTGTGACGTTTCAAAACCGGAGGACATTGAAAGCCTTGTTGCGTATATCAAAAGTTTGGGAGGAGTAGACATCCTCATCAACAACGCCGGGACCGGATCGGAAGAGAAAATCATGACGGCGCCAGATGAGAAATGGTACCACTACTGGGACCTGCACGTGATGTCGGCGCTAAGGTTGACACGCGCGCTTGTTCCGATTATGAAGGAACGGCCCGGCGAAGGAGTTATCATCAATGTAACTTCGATTTGCGCCACACAACCGCTGTATTACGAACCGATTTATAACGTAACCAAGGCAGCGTTAAACATGCTAACAAAGTGCATGGCCGCAGAGTTTGCCGGGTATAACATCCGCGCCCTCGCCATTGCCCCGGGCCTGGTACTGACACCGGATTGGTACAAGACCGCAGGGATTTTAAGCAAGCAGGAAGGAATAACCGTTCAGCAGTACTTTGACAGGATCGCCGGGGATATGACTCCTTTGGGCCGCTATGCTTCTCCCGAAGAAGTTGCCAAGACCTTTGTGTTTCTGGCATCAAAACAATCAAGTTATACCCTGGGAACCAGCATTGACGTTGATGCGGGAGCAAAAAGGACCTTGACGTAAGGATCAGAAAGAATAAATAAGGAGAGCGAAATGGGTACTATATTTACGGGAGTTCAACACATCGGTATTCCAACCAATGATATGAACGCGACTATTGATTTTTACCAGCGGCTTGGATTCACAATTGCATTTGAAACGGTCATAAAGGAAGAAAACTGCCGGGTTTGCTTCTTTAAACTGGAGAATCTATGTATTGAAGCTTATGAAAACCATAAGGCGGTAATGAAACCAGGCGCTATTGATCATATTTCCATTGATGTAACCGACATTGAAGCGGCTTTTGAGTTTGCAAAGAAGGGTGGCTTTAAAATGTTGAACACAACAATACAGTCCATACCTTCATTTTGGGCAAACGGAGTGAAATTCTTCAATATTCAAGGCCCAAACCTGGAAACTATAGAATTCTGCCAAATTCTTTAAGGGCCCATGATTGGCGAGTGCGCTAATTTTCATGCCACATTAAAAAAAATCAACTTTTTTATAGACAAAACAAGAGAAATATGGTTTAATAAAAAAACAGTATGTAATGACATACTGACTTATCAAATACGAAGGTAAGGGCTTAAAGTAAAATCATTTTCTTCATGATTAACGGAATGAATTTTATTGGCGTTGACGCATATTGGCAGAATATTGTGTTTGGTATTTTCATTCTGGCAGCCGTGGTCATTTCGGTGGATCGCTCTGCCAGGGGATTAATCATCAAATAAGGAGTTACCTATGAGCATGGAAAGACGGACAAACAACATTCGATCCTTTGCATCCCCGGGGAAATATATCCAGGGCGAAGGGATACTTGAAAACATCCGGAGCTTTACGGATCTGTACGGTAAAGCTGTAGTTTTTATTATTGACATAAACCTTTTTGAGGCCATGAAGGAACGGTTAAGCGCCCTGTATGGTAAGGATTATAAGATTTCTTTTTTCCACAAGAAGGGAGAGATCACCGTGGCTTCACTGGACGAATACAAGAAGACCCTTGCCTCAGTTCCAGCGGATGTCTTTGTGGGCGTTGGCGGCGGCAAGACCATCGATACCGTCAAGGTTATCGCCGAACATTTCTCCAAACCGGTAATTATTGTACCAACGGTAGCTTCCACCGACGCGCCATGCAGCGGCCTTTCCGTAATATACAAGGAAAGCGGCGAGCACAGCCACGAGATATTTCTCAAGAAGGGCCCGGATCTGGTACTGGTAGACAGCGCTGTTATCGCAAAGGCGCCTGTTCGTTTCCTTATTTCCGGAATGGGGGATGCCCTTGCCACTTACTTTGAAGCCATGGCGAATATCCGTTCAAACTATGTAAACATAGTCAGTTCCGAGGCATGCTACAACATGGGCTCTTCCCTGGCGGGGGAGGAAATCGCGAAACTCTGCTACAGAGCGCTTTTAGCCGACGGGCGCAAGGCCCTGCTCGCGGCGCGGCAGGGAGTTGTAAGCCCTGCGTTGGAAAACATAATTGAGACAAATACCCTGCTCAGCGGGATTGGTTTTGAAAGCAACGGAACCGCCGCGTCCCATGCCATCAACGACGGCCTTACCGCCATACCTGTAAAGGAGATCACCTATCACGGCGAGAAAGTAGCTTTCGGCGTTCTCTGTGAACTTATGATGGAAAACATCGATGACGAAACAGTGGATGAGGTCTACCGCTTCTGCGTCGATGTCGGCCTTCCCGTTACCCTGGGCCAGCTTGGCATTAATAACGTTACCGATGAAATGCTCAACACCATTGCCGATGTCGCCATGCACAATGTTATCCATGCGGAACCCATGATGGTAGTAACCAGAGAGACAATTAAAAGCGCCATTATTACGGCGGATTCGCTGGGCAAGTCTTATCTGGAAGGGAAAAGGCTTATTTAGATAAGCCGTTCCGATTTCTGAACGAACCCCCAGTGCAAAAAACTTAGGAGGATCTATGAAAACACTGGTTGTAGATGCCAAACATGAACTTTCCATTCGGGAAGTTCCAATGCCAAGGTACAAGGAATGTCAGGCGCTGGTTAAAATGCTAAGCTGCGGCGTTTGTAACGGTACCGATCTTAAACTCATCCACGGGAATTTCAAGAACTTCGACACGTATCCGGCGACATTGGGGCATGAAGGCGTCGGAAAGGTTGTGGAAGTAGGCAGCAAAGTACAAAACCTGAAAATAGGGGATGTAGTACTGCTTCCGTTTGTTGAAGAAAAGCTGGATGATGTCTATTCAGGCTGGGGCGCATATTCCGAATACGCTGTAGTAGGAGACGCGGGGGCCTATATTGCCAATGGTATGGGGCCGGGGACTCCGGAGTTTTCAGAAGGATATTTAGCCCAGACCGTTATCAAACCTGAAGACAAGGTTGATCCGGTTGAGGCTTCGATGATAGTAACATTCCGGGAAGTGTTAAGCGCTATTCGTCGCTTTCAGCTTCAACCCAACGAAAACGTATTTGTTATAGGCGCGGGCCCTGTAGGCCTTTGTTTTACCAAATTTTGCAAGCTGTTGGGGCTTAAAACCGTAATAACTTCAGATGTTGACGACAAAAAAGCCGCCTTTGCAAAAACAATGGGTGCCGATTATGCTTTTAACAGCAAAACCACCGATGTAAACGCCGAAGTAAAAAAAATGTTTCCCGAAGGTATTGACTATGTTATTGACGCGGTGGGCATAAATGAGCTGATCAACCAGGCTATGGCCCTTGTCAAATATAACGGAAAAATTTGCTGCTACGGAATTTCTCCCAAGCTGGGCATGGAGCTGGACTGGAGCAAGGCCCCCTATAACTGGACTATTCAGTTTGTACAATGGCCCTCAAAAAAAGAAGAAGGAGAAGCCCACGCGCAGATCATGGCCTGGATAAATCAGGGCGTTCTTAAACCTGGGGATTTTATTTCCGATGTTTTTGATTTTGCGCATATTATTGACGCTTTTAAACTGGTTGAAGAAAGAAAAAGCGGTACGAAAAAAATTGTTATAAAGTATTACTGAGGAGGAAAAAATGAGACAACCAAAACTTTTTTGCGCCCTGCCGGAGTATATTTCTACTCCCGACAGCATGGCAATTGACAGGCACGGTAATCTGGTGCTGTCCTGCCCAAATTTTGCGGAGGAAAAAACTTCCGGCTGTGTAGTAAAAATCAGCAAAGAGGGCAAAGTAACAAAATGGTTTGACGTACCGGTGCATCCAGAAACCGGAGTGGCGCGTAACATGGGCATTGCCTTTGACGATGACTGGAATGTGTATCTCTGCGATAACCAGGGCTGGAGCGGAAAGCCGGAACTGCTGTTTAAAGGGAGAGTGCTAAAAATAACGGTTGATGACAGCGGTGTAATAAAGAAAACTGTTGAGGTATGCAAGAATATGGAACACCCCAACGGAATTCGGATCAAAGACGGCTGCATGTATTTGACCAACAGTTTGATGAGCCCGGTCAAGCGGCCTGACGGAAAACTCACCAGCGGCGTGTACCGTTTTGCGCTTAACGAAGAAAACGTGGATATAAAAAATGATCTCACTGACAAAAACTTATTCGCCTCCTTTGTTACCATGAATCCCGAATGTCAATACGGAGTAGACGGCATCGTGTTTGACAGCAAAGGCGATCTGTACATCGGTAACTTCGGCGACGGCGAAGTATGGCGGCTTACGTTTAATCCCGACGGAAGCCTGAAAAGCCAGACTTCCTTTGCGAAGGATCCTGCCCAGCTT
>Ga0268262_10007103_pt1 | contig 10546 bp, 7 predicted proteins | sample TergutNc150P3_FD_190354 | JGI IMG/M metagenome (GOLD analysis project Ga0268262, IMG submission 190354) | Nasutitermes corniger P3 segment gut microbial community from laboratory colony in Florida, USA - Nc150 P3 (SPAdes) (version 2) | ecosystem: Host-associated > Arthropoda: Insects > Digestive...
GCGTTAAACACTATGACGATTTTATTTTAACGGCTTATATACGCGATTTACGGGAATTAAAAGACGCGATTACCCAAATGAATCAATCAAAGCAATCGTTCAATCTTTTGGAAAATATGCTGAACAGCCTTAACGTGATGATTTATGTTAACATTCCCCAAACAGGCGAAATTTTATTTATTAACAACTTTATGAAGAATCATTTTAAAATTGAGGGCGATTATGTCGGACAGTATTGTTATAAAGTGTTTTTTCATGATAAAAATGAATCATGCGATTTTTGTCCCTGCCGTAAACTTGACAATGATCCGTTGGGGACAATCGTATGGGAAATGCGAAACCCCATAACAGACCGCATATACCGCAATACCAGCCGTTATATGGAATGGTCCGACGGAAGAATTGTCCATATTCAACATTCAGTCGATATAAATGAGTTAATTATCGCAAAAGAACAGGCAATTCGGGCTAACAACGCAAAGAGCAACTTCCTTGCAAAGATAAGCCACGAAATACGAACGCCGATGAACGCGATTCTGGGCATTACGGAAATCCAACTGCAAAATCAAGACCTTCCCAATGAACTTAATGAAGCGCTTGGGAAAATTAATAATTCCGGTTATTTACTGCTTAGCCTGATAAACAACATACTGGATATGTCCAAGATAGAGTCAGGCAAAATGGAACTTTCTTTGAACAATTACGATTTCCCAAGCCTGATAAACGATACTGTTTATCTTAACGTTATACTATACGACAATAAACAGATTGAATTTACCCTTAATGTTGATGAAAATATTCCGTCAAGAATGTTAGGTGACGATCTGCGTATCAAACAAATCATAAACAATCTGCTCTCCAATGCCTTTAAATACACGGATGAAGGCGAGATTTCCATGTCTGTCTCCGCCGAATATCAGGAAAACCCGGCGCTTGTTACGCTTGTTTTACGCATATCGGACACAGGACAGGGTATGACGGCTGAACAGGTAGAAAAACTGTTCGATGAATTTACCCGCTTTAATACGGATATTAACAACAAAATAGAAGGCACCGGTCTTGGAATGAGTATTACAAAACAACTTGTTCTTATAATGGGCGGTGAAATTGACGTAAAGAGCGAACCGGATAAAGGCTCCGTATTTACCGTGCGCCTGCCGCAAAAAATTGAAAACCCCGCGGTAATAGGCAAAGAAACGGCTGAAAAACTTAAAAATTTCCGCTCCTCTGATTTGACGCAAATAGGAAAGAAGACGCAGATTGTATACGAGTACATGCCTTACGGCAGAGTCTTGATAGTAGACGATGTGGAAACAAATCTGTATGTCGCCAGAGGATTGATGGCTCCTTACGGTTTATCTATTGAAACCGCCAAGAGCGGCTTTGAGATGATCGATAAAATTAAAAGCGGCGCTGTCTATGACATTATATTCCTGGATCATTTTATGCCGAAAATGGACGGTATAGAAGCCGTAAAAATTATCAGAGAGATGGGCTACACGCATCCTGTCATTGCGTTGACAGCTAACGCAGTTGTGGGACAGGAAGAAGTGTTTTTAAAGAGCGGATTTGACGGATTTATTTCCAAACCGATAGACATACGGCAAATAAACGCCGCGCTTAATAAACTAATACGCGACAAATACCCGGTTGAAGTTGTTGAAGCCGCGCGGCGGCAGGCATCCGCTACAAAAGAACATACGGTTAATAGCACGGAATTTTCCTCTGATCCTAAATTAAGGGCGATTTTCACGCGCGATGCCGAGAACGCCTTAGGAAGAATAAAAGCAACACTGTCAAATTCATTCAAAGGAAGCGACGATATACAGCAATATACTATTGACGTCCACTCAATGAAAAGCGCGCTTAACAATATGGGTGAAAAACAGTTATCCGCCATAGCGTATAAACTGGAACTAGCCGGGCGATCAAAAGATATTTCCGTAATGACAGCCGAAACCCCGGCGTTTTTGGAATCGTTACGCGAAACTATTGATAAATTGAAACAAAAAGACGATGACTCCGCGGAAGAGGTTTTTGAAAACGATCTTGTTTTATTATCCGGAAAAATGCTCGCTATTGTAAACGCCTGCGGAAAGTATGATGAAATAGCCGCCAATCTGGCGCTGGAAGAACTTGAACATAGAAAGTGGTCTCATTCCATCAAGGAAAAAATGGACGCTATCTCCATGCATTTACTGCACAGCGATTTTGAAAAAGCAGCAAGCGTCGCAAGTGAATATGTGTAACCGCCGGCGGTTACTAATCTTTAAAATCTTTTTTCCGTATCATGTTGCGCTGAATTTTTCCGCTGATTGTCTTTGGCAATTCCGGCGCAAATTCAATGATGCGCGGATATTTGTAGGGGGCTGTTACGTGTTTTACATGGTTTTGCAATTCGCGGATTAATTCATCCGAGGCTGTGTAACCCCGCGCAAGAACGATGGTCGCCTTCACAACCTGCCCTCTCATTGGATCGGGGGCTGCGGTGACGGCGCACTCAAGCACTGAGGGGTGTTCCATTAACGCGCTTTCAACTTCAAAAGGACCGATGCGGTAGCCTGAGCATTTGATTACGTCGTCGTTGCGCCCGACAAACCACAAATAGCCGTCGTCGTCTTTCCATGCCATGTCGCCTGTTTTGTATATTCCGTTGTTCCAGCAGTTTTCAGTTATTTCCTTGTCTTTCCAATAACCTCGGAAAATGCCGGGAAAGTCTGAGTCGCCGATTACAGGCGGCGTACTGCCGGGTTCGCAGTCCTTGGTTTCGTACATATTTTTTCCGGCGCAGGTTATGCTCATGTTTCCTACGATACCTTCGTCGCATTCCGCGCCGTTTTCTTCCAGCAATTTAAAACCGAAAAGCGGCGCTGGTTTTCCCATTGAGCCGGGTTTTACAGGCAGCCATTTAAAAACAGCCGCCATGACGGAAGTCTCGCTCTGCCCAAAGCCTTCGCGGATTTCAAGTTTTGTAAGTTCCAATAATTTATTATAAACTTCAGGGCTTAACGGCTCCCCGGCAACAGATGTGTGGCGGATAAAACTGAAATCATAGTGCGAAAGATCTTCCTTTATCAAATAACGGAAAACGGTGGCGGGAGCGCAGAAGGTTACCGGCTTTAATCGGAATATTGCGTCTAACATTCCCTTGGGGGTAAATTTTTCCGTGTCATAAACGCCGATTGCCGCGCCGCAAATCCACTGACCGTAAATTTTCCCCCACGCGAATTTTGCCCAGCCTGAATCGGTCTGTGTAAGGTGGACGCAGTTGTCTTCCACGCAGTGCCAGTATTTTGCGGTTACGATATGCCCCAGCGGCAGGCTGTGGTTGTGAAGCACCATTTTCGGCATTCCGGTAGTGCCGGAAGAAAAATAAATGAGCATAGGGTCTTTTGTTGCAGTCGCAACCCTTGTAAAATTTTCAGAGGCTTTTTGAATTTCCGCTCTCATGTCGATACAGCCTGCCGGGATTGTTCCGCCGATAACCGCTATTTTTTCCAATTTTTTACAGTTTGGACGCGCAAGAGCGATATTTTCCATCAGCTCTTTGTCGTCAACGGTAATTAAAAGTTTTACATCGGCAATATTGCACCTGTATTCCAAATCTTTGGCTGTCAGCTGATATGTTCCGGGAATGCAAATCGCCCCCAGTTTTGAAAGGGCGCACATTAATACCCATACGCCGGGACGCTGTTTTAAGATAAGCTTAACTACGTCGCCTTTTTTTATGCCTAACGAAATCAGGGCGTTTGCGGCTTTATCGGAAAGACGTTTTATTTCCGCAAATGTAAAAGACTTCATTTCCTGAGTATCGTCCGTCCACAGCAGGGCAAGTTTTTCAGGCTGTAATTTTGCCCATTCGTCAACTACATCGTAGGCAAAATTAAAATTATCGGGTACGTTACACTTGTAATTTGTATAAAAATCATCGTAACTGTCAAAATCTACACGCGGAATGTAGCGCAAAAGTATTTCGTTCATAGATTATTCCTGAATAACCGTTAAAAATTGCGCTGTTCCGTTAACCGCGCTTTGCGCGTGGGGAAGACGCGCGTCAAAATAAATAGAATCGCCGGGGTTTAAAATATGCTCGGTCTTTACAACCGTTACTTTTACCTGCCCTTCAATAACAAAATTAAATTCCTGCCCCGTATGAGACACCTGATCAACCGGAGGCTTTGACGAGTCAAGCGTTACAATCAACGGCTCCATTGTTCTGTGTTTAAAGTTATATGCAAGACTTGAAAAATCGTATCCCGGGTAGCGTTCAATCTCCACTCCCTTACCCTTTCTGCACACCGCCGCGCTGTCCATTCTTGCCTCTTCTCCGGTAAGAAGGACTGTGATGTTTGTTCCGAGACGCCCGGCTATCGTATATAAAACGCTGATTGGTATGTCTAACTCGCCGCTTTCATATTTGCCGTAAGTATCAAAAGGAATATCAATGTCTTTCGCCATGTCCATTGCGCTGATTTCAAGGATCTCCCTTAATTCCTTTATCCGTTCAGGAATATGGGCGCCTTTCTCGGTCATATATAATCCTTCCAATGTTTATCTGTTATTTCATCATTTATATCTATTATCTCAACAGGCATTCTTACGTTTTCCGTTCCGTTATATTTAATCCTGTCTTCATTTACTCTTAAACCGGTTATTCCGTCATTTAAAACCATACTCACATAATCCGAAATATTTTTTAATTTCTTATCAGAGTATATTCCGAAAATTTCGTTGTAGTCAAGATCCGACGCGTCATGTATGTCCGTTCCGGCGGTAACCGTCTTTCCTATTTTCTTCGCGTAACAAGAGGCAAGGGCGTCAAAAGACACGTCTTCATGTCCGCCGTTTACAATTTCAACAGCGTCCACGCAGCTTGGGGAAAGAACGATTTTAGAGATATATTGTCTCTGCCTGAACGGGTGGGCATGAACAACACAGCCGCCGGAATTTTTTACAGTAGTGTACTGTTCTTTTCTTGTCCATGTGCGGACTTCGGGATGTTCCATCAGCCAGTTTTTATCCAGTCCGTAAACAAGATAGTCGTCAAAGCCGTCAAAGGTTTCTTCCCATCCGAAGAAAACATCAAAATTATGCTTTAACCCCTCATTGTACGCTTCTTCATATCCCTGGCAAAAACGGTTTACCCATTCACTCCACGGAAGTTTCCGCGACAAAGAACAATTTGCATTAAAAAAATGATCCGTTACTATGATTCCCGAATATCCCAAATCCTGATATCCGGTAATATAATCTGCGCCTCTGGATATAGCGCATTTACTAACGGGAGAAGTATGAAGATGAGTTTCATATAAATACGCCATAAGAGCATTATACATAATATGCCGAATTATATCAATAGTATATTATTGAATAATCGTTAATATTTTTAAAACTTAAACTTTTATATAATCGGCAGGCGGAAATGTTCGATTTTCTGGCAAAAAGGGTTACTCCCCTGCCCTGCGAGATAAGCGAGGAAATAAACTCATACGCCATCGCCGAGGCTATCCCCCTGCCGCGGAATTCGGGGTACACGTAGACGCCGCCTACCTGAAACCTTGTAAACGAGACCGCGCTGACATTGATTTTGCCGACAAACTTGCCGTCAATTTCCGCCGCTAAAACCTGCCCTTTGGCGATTATATGGGCTGTATTAACGCGGCTTGCCCCGGGACTGAAAACCGCCCCTTTGGGAAGCACCTCTTCTTTCTCATATTCCGCCTGTAACGGGGCTATAGCGTCAATATCAGCCATTTTTGGAATTACTAACCTTAAATTAGTCAAATCTGACGAAACGTTTTTCTTCTTTGGAGGGGCGTCAAGGCTCATAAGATGATACTCTATTATATCCTTAGGTTCCCCCATGTTTTTGGTTATTTCTTTTTCCAAAGCCATTACTTCCGGCTTTAACCCCTGTATCGAATGTATTTTCCATGAAATTAAAACTTTTTTATTTAATTCATCTAATGCCTCGGTATGACCGCATAAGACAGGCAGTATATTATTTTTCCAGTAAATTATCACCGCCCGAATTTCATCATTTTTACCGCTCAATACCCAAATTTGGACATCAGCCTCTTTTTGCAAGAGGAATTTGGCGCAGGCGTTGACATAGTTGTTTTCCGCGTCCATAAGCAGTTTCTCAACGCGCGGAAAATCGCTCTTTTTTACCTTGCGCCACGAAAAACTATCTTTCATAGGGAAGTATACCATGCGCCGGGATTCTGCCTGTTATCGCCGAAAATCCGGCGGCAAAGGATTCGGGAGCGTAACTGTACACGGCGACCGCGCCTGTTACCCATTTTACGTTTTCAAGATAAGCGGGGCTTAATATCGAAAGAACAATCACTTTTTTATTCAACTGCTGTAAATTACGCAAAAAGCGAAGGTCGAAATTGTCCGACAGGCAGAAAATTACGGTATCCGCGTTACGCGCATAGTATAAAATATCGTTAGGCTCCGCCGAAGACGGCATACGGTAAACCGCGGCGCCCGGAAACGCTAGCCTTCCGTAACTGATAAATTCGGGAAATCTGCCAGCTAAAAGAACGCGCCCGGCATTTTCCTTTGTTACCGGAAAAACAGAATCCGACGGAACGGGTTTTACTATTGTCACGCTCCGCGCGGCAAGATTTAAAAAATAAGCGGTTCCTTCCGGGTCGTGGAGTCCCTTGTCTACCTTTTTTAAATCGGGAATATACGGAACTTTTGAGTTGCCGCGCATATAGGTCAACTTTGCGCGGCGAGATTTAAAAAATAAGCGGTTCCTTCCGGGTCATGGAGTCCCTTGTCTACCTTTTTTAAATCGGGAATATACGGAACTTTTGAGTTGCCGCGCATATAGGTCAACTTTAATTCCAGAATTCTGCGTGCGGAAGCTCTTACATATTGGCGGAATTCTTTTTCTTCCCTCATGGAAGAAAGAAGAAACGTCCAGACAGGATCGTAAAGAGCCAGCGTATTTGAAAACATTATAATATCGTTGCCGGCGATAATCGCCTGTTTTGCGGTACGGGCTAGAGAGCCTGTAGTAGAGGTCGCGCCGGCCATCATTAAGTCGTCGGTTATTACAATGCCTTTAAAGCCTATTTTATCACGCAGTACGTCGCGGAGAAGCCACGGCGAAATTGAAGCCGGCTCCGTTCCCGACGGCGTTAGGGGAAACGCAAGATGTCCGCTCATAACGGCAGGCAGTCCTTCCGCGGACAGCATACGGTAGGGAACAAGTTCCCTCTCCCAAAGCGTATTAAAAGAGACCTCTATTTTGGGAAGAATTCCGTGGGAGTCAAGGTCTGTATCCCCGTGACCGGGATAATGTTTCGCCGTCGGGATAATTCCGGCGGCAAGCTGTCCTTTTACAAACGCCGCGCCTAAAATCCCTGCGCTTACAGGGTCGCTTCCAAAAGCCCTGGGACCTATCAGCGTTGAATCGCGGTTTGTGAAAAGATCGACCGTAGGGGCGAAATTCATGTTGACGCCGAGGAGAGCCAATTCCTTGCCTATGTAATAACCTGACAGATACGCGTCGCGCGGATAACCCGACGCGCCTATCGCCATATTTCCGGGGGTTTCGCTTGTATCGCCCTTGATGTGGCGTATCCAGCCGCCTTCCTGATCCGTAGCGACAAGGAGCGGAATGTTAAAAGCGCCGTTTAAACTTGCGCCCTGCAAAATGCCTACGGTTTCAGCCAGTTTATGCGTATTTGCCGTATTCCAGCCGAAAATTTTTACTCCGCCAATATTTCTCTGGCGGATCCATTCCATAATTAACGGCGAGGGTTCTTCTCCTACCCAGCCGAGCATAAAAAGCTGGGCAAGAGCCTGCTCGTCTGTCATGGCGTTCTCGATGGCGGCGGCGATTTCCGCCGGAGTCCCCGAATCGTTAAAACTTAGGGAGAAAAGAGGGAGCGGATTTAAAAATAAGAATAGGCACAGGAAAAAAACAAGAACCTGCGTTTTAGTTTTTACTTTTTGTTTCATCTATGTAGCCTGAGGCATTGTGCGCGGCGACAGCGCCGTCGGCGGCTGCTGTTACAATCTGCCGGAAAGCGTTGGATCTTATATCGCCGACGGCGTAGAAACCGGGAATATTGGTAGCCATTTTTTGATCGGTAATTATATAACCGTTTTCGTCCAATTCCGCGCCTAAAGAGCGCGCAAGCGAAGACTGCGGAACAGTGCCGGCAAAAATAAAAACGGCGTCTGTTTCTTCTTCGCTTGTTTTACCTGTTTTATTATTTTCCAAAACAACCGATTTTACTTTTTTATCGCCTTTGATTTCTTTAATTACCGTATTAAAACGCACTTCGATTTTGGGGTTTTTCATCGTCCTTTCGGCAAGAGCTTTTTGGGCGCGGAAACTGTCCCGTCTGTGAACTAACACAACATTTTCCGTTAAACGCGAAAGATAACTCGCCTCCTCGCAAGCGGCATCCCCTCCCCCGACAACAAACATTTTCTTATTTTTAAAAGAAGGACCGTCGCAGGTAGCGCAGTAAGAAACGCCTTTTGCCGAAAATTCTGTTTCGCCGGGAACGCCGAGCAAACTCGGTTTTGAACCTGCCGCAAGAATTACAGCGAAAGCGGTAAGAGTTTTCCCGTCCGCAAGCTCCACGGTAAAATGCTCGTCTTTTTTTATACTTGTTACGGTTTCCGTAAGAAAAGACGCGCCAAAAGATTCAGCCTGTTTGTACAAGGCAAGCGAAAAATCATAACCTGAAATTCCCTCGGTAACGCCCGGATAATTTTCCAGGCGGTCAATAACCAGAATCTGTCCGCCGGGACTCAACTGTTCAATAACCAGAACTTTCAGATTCGCCCTTGCTCCGTACTGGGCGGCGGTAAGCCCTGCCGGACCTGCGCCAATAATAATTAAATCAGCGTCAAAAACTGCCATTACCCCTCCAACATTTTCCCAAAAATGACCCACTTTTTACTTATTATGTTATATAATAAATTGTGATTTTAAAACCGTCAATTACGTTATTCCTTATTTTGGGGTTATTTATTAGTTTTACAGCGAAAATTAACGCGCAAAACGCCTTTCCGCGAATTGAACCGGAAGCAAAAGCCCTTGATTATTACCGTTTAGGCGTACAATCCGGCTATTCATGGACAGATCTCGCGGAAATCAGCCTTTGGGCGTCCGGAGACGCTAACCTTTCAGGCATGGATAAGTTAAAAGTTATTGTTTTAAACTTAAATTCGGCTGTAAGTCCCGATTTTTCCGAAAAGGAAAAGGCTGAATTTATCCTGAACTACATGCATAAAAACATACTAAAAAATTATTACCTTTACCAAACCAGATTGGACACCCTTATTTCCAACGGAAGATACAACTGCGTTTCATCCGCCGTTTTTTATATCATTCTTTGTAAATCCGCTGGTATTAACGCAAGCGGAGTTATGACGAAAGATCACGCGTTTGCGATGGTTCACATTAACGGGCAAAATTTCGACGTTGAAACGACAAACCCGTACGGATTTGATCCGGGAAACCGCAAGGAGTTCCACGACTCAAGCGGAAAGACGACAGGATTCGCGTATGTGCCTCCGCAGAATTACCGCGACCGCCAGACAATAAGCCAGATAGAGCTTGTCTCTTTAATTTTGAATAACAGGGTGAGCGATTATGAAAGAGCGAATAATTTTTCCGCCTCTGTTCCTCTTGCCGTTGACCGCGCCGCTCTGCTGTTAGGCAATTCATATACAAATACTAATGAAGTTTTATCCTCTGATTTTTTATTTGTCGATCCAAGAAAAGATCTGATGGACAGATTATTAAATTACGGCGCTTCGCTTTTACGAAGCGAAAAGGAAGAGGACGGGATTCGCTGGGCGGCTTTCGCTTCCTCAATTTATCCCGATCCCAGATGGCAGGAGTTTTTTTCAGCCGCTGTAAACAACAGGATGTCAAAATACATTAAAGAAAAGAAAACGCAGGAAGCGCATAATTTTCTGGAAAACCAAAAATCGCTTATATCCGAAGCCGACTACGTTCAATTTGACATGTTAGTCGTTGACGCTGATCTTTTTAACAGAGCGAATAATTTTAAAACGATTGACGAGGGAAACGACTTAATTTCCGCCGTTGAAAAAGCGCGCGCGAGCGGCAGATTACCTGAAAAAAGAGCGTCTGAATTATTAACCTACACTATTCAAAAAACGGCGATATCTCTCTGCGCGCCTCCGGGCAAAGATTGGCGCGCGGCTATTCGCTACTTAGAAAACGCTATTTCCAAATACGGACCAAACAGAGAACTGGAACAAGCATTACGAACATACAAAGCCAATCTTATAGCCGATTACCACAACCGTTTCGCGGCTGAATGGAACAAGAAAAATTACGCCGAGGCAGAGCGGATTTTGAATGAAGGACTGGCGGAGTTTCCGGGTGACAGGCAGTTGTTGTCGGATAAGCAGATTGTCGCTAAGAATTAGTAGTATCTCATGGGATTTGTCATGAGTAGTTACGCACGGTTGCTAAAAAATCTTCGATTTTTTAGCTTAGGAGTTTTGCCAAAGGGAAAACTACAGTATTTATTGA
>Ga0268262_10007104_pt1 | contig 10546 bp, 10 predicted proteins | sample TergutNc150P3_FD_190354 | JGI IMG/M metagenome (GOLD analysis project Ga0268262, IMG submission 190354) | Nasutitermes corniger P3 segment gut microbial community from laboratory colony in Florida, USA - Nc150 P3 (SPAdes) (version 2) | ecosystem: Host-associated > Arthropoda: Insects >...
AGTGGGGAGCTTCAACCTGCAAGATATGGTCGCTTGGCAGGAAGTTCACGGCTGGGGAATTTTGGTTCAGCCTGTTGCCTTTGTGATTTTTTTGGTATCACTTGTGGCAGAGACAGGCCGTGCCCCATTTGATGTGGCGGAAGGCGAGTCCGAGCTAGTGTCTGGTTTTCACACCGAGTTCAGCGGAATGCGTTTTGCTATGTTTTATATGGGAGAATATGCGCACATCGCTATAAATTCCGCTCTCCTTGCAACTTTGTTTTTGGGTGGTTACAGCATACCTTTTGTTAGCACGGAAACTTTGAAGGCTAATTCCGCTCAGGCTTTGGCTATTATTTGCGGCGTGTTTGTGCTCGGTATCTTGGCTTTTTTGTTCATGATGCATCGTTATGCAAACTGGTACAGAGATTCCAAAGCCTCAGACAAAGCAATTCGCTTAAAGGAATGGGCTTTATACAAGGTTCTCGGTTGGCTTACCGTGCCGACTTTACTCGTCATCGGTATAGTTTCTCTTTCTTTCGCTAAAGATATAAATGCGGGGAGTTTTATCGCCGCTCTAATCGCTGCGATGATTCAAATTCTGGTTTTGCTCTTTAAGATGAGTTTTTTCTGCTGGCTATGGATTTGGTTTCGCTGGACCTTGCCACGCTTCCGCTACGACCACGTTATGCACTTGGGTTGGATTATCCTTTTGAACGTCGCTTTGGTGAATTTGGTTATCACTGCGGTGGTGGCAAAGTTGATGATGTAGTTAATTTTCTATATTTGTGAATCCAATAAAATAAAATGGAGTATTTAATGCCTTGCGGAAGAAAGAGAAAAAAGAGAAAAATTGCGACCCATAAGCGTAAAAAACGCCGCCGTCGTGACCGTCACAAAAAGAAACTTCGCTAATTTGGGCTTATGCCTCAGGCTGTAGTTATCGCAACCGGTAATTCCGGTAAAGTAAATGAATTTTGCGCTATCCTCAAAGGTGGCGCATTTTCCTTTTTTGCATCAAAAGAAATAGGTTTTTCAGAGGAAGTTGAAGAAAATGCCTCAACTTTTAAAGGTAACGCCGAGCTTAAAGCAAGGGCGGTTTTTGATTATATGGTTTCGGAAGGCAAAGGCGATTATTGGATTATAGCAGACGATTCAGGGCTGGAGGTTGAGGCACTGGATGGCAAACCCGGCGTTCTTTCCGCTCGCTATGCAGGCGAGAATGCTACCGGAGCGCAACGCTACACAAAATTGCTCAAAGAGATGGAAGGTAAAACCAACAGAAATGCGAGATTTGTTTGCTGCCTTTGTTTGATAAAATCCGGTAATTCGCCAGAGTTTTTTGAAGGAGAGTGCAGGGGTAGCATTTTAACCGAAGCTAGAGGCAATGGCGGCTTTGGCTATGACCCTGTTTTTTTACCTGAGGGGCATAACAGGAGTTTTGGGGAAATGAATGAAGAAGAGAAAAATGCTTTGAGCCATAGGGGCAAGGCTATAAAAAATATGCTTGCAAAATTAGGAGGTGATTTGGCATGAAGGAAATTTCCATGAATAATGTTATATGGTTAGCCATAAAGAATCTTAAAAGATTATTTGAGCAAAGCGAGAACAAGCGTTTAAGCATAGACGCAGTTTTCTCGGATTGCGAAAAAGAACTTTGCGCATTGAATGCTTCGGAAAGAGAAATTAACCTGAGGCTTTTTGCCCTTGCGCTTTATTGCTATAAAACATATAATTTGGAATTCTTTAAAAGCATGGTGTTTGTACGCTTTTCCGAGGCTTTGGATTATCTTCATTTTAGGCATACAGTAAAAACACTAATCAGGGAAAATAACTATGCTTTGGTGGTTTTTTGGGTTGTTTTCAGATTATCCTTTGAGAATACCATTCCGCAAGATAATTATCTGATGTTGGAAAAAGAGATGAGGGATAAATCTTTGGAACTGGGATTAAATTTTGTTTGCACCGTCTAAATTAAAATGCTCTCAGCACGTGCAAATATTTATCCGCAGAGACCGTAATCGGCATTAAATAGGCATTTTTGCCAGCGGCTTCTATGAGCGTTAAAATACGCCGCCCCATTGCGCAATTCCCTTCCAAATCAAAACGGAAATTAGGGGGAAACACAACTTGATTAACCGTTTCCCAATAATTGCGGGAACTCTTTCCCGTAACAGGGCTTAACCCAATCCACATCTCGGTTTCTGGGAACTGCTCAAGCCATTGATTCAAAATACCCTCCGAGAAAAAAGGCTGGGTAAAAAAGCCATCCGCTCCGGCATTCAGCTTTTCCTTGCAATAATCGAGTTCCTTTTTAAAAGACTGGCGATATGAATCTTGGGCGCTATAAACTTTCAACTGCGGAAATTTTGTTTTAATATGCTTGATGGCTTGCGGTGCCTTCACGCCGCTAGGAACAAAATTCTGCACACCTACAGGGGGGTCTCCACTGACTAAAAGAACCCGCTTTAAACCGAGCGAAACAAGTTTTTCAACCTTGCTTTCCAAATCATCCAAGGTACGATCTATTAACCTGAAATGCGGAATTGCCGTAACTCCGTTTTTCAGCAAATGCTCGCTTGCCTCAAAACTTTTTATTTCAGCGCTACGAAGTTCTGGAATGTTTATCGCTGCGATTTTTGGAAAATTACTTATATGTATTTTGGATTCTTCCAAAAATGAATCCAATGTTTTAGGCACGAGTTCAAGGGCTATCTGCATATTCATACCAATGTTTTTATTTTCTCCAATGCTTCGGCTGTATTGCCGCTTTCCAATATTCTTTTAAGTTCTAAAAGTTCTTGCTTTAATTTGTCCTTTTTCTCATCCGCATTTCTTATGTATTTTGCCAACCGCTCAGGATATGTGCCGTCTTCTAAATGCTGCTTTGTTTCTAAAAGTTCAGGGTCGCTTGGCTGCAAAACGAGAGCTTTATCTAAAGAAACAATAATTTCGCTCATATCGCCAAGGCAAACGCAGCAATCGAAAATTCTCAAAATAACATTAACGGAAAACGGGTTGTATTCAAAAGCCTGCTTAAAGCATTCAAGTGCGTCTGCAAAGTTTCCTTGTTCAAAAGATATAACGCCAAGGGTGTAAAATGCAGAGTAGTGTTCAGGGCAAACGTCGAGTATTTGCTTAATAGCTTCAAGGCTTTCTTCTATTTTTCCCTCTTCTGCCAAATTTTCAGCAACCTTGTTCTGCTCTCGCAATTCTATAACTGTTTTGCCGCTTAAGCGACTAGAAAACACAATACCTTGCAACTCCGCAATTATATCCTTAATAGTTTCGTCTTGCGGATTTTCTTGTCTCTCTAAAGTTAGATAATGAAAATATTCTTTTAAATCTTCGTTGCAAAGTCTTGCATCATATTCAGCAAAAGTCATCATCTATCAAGCTCTCCCGCTATTATGTTTATGCTGGAAAGCACCGCTATGGAATCTGCAACTTGCCCACCCTCCACAAGCTCGTGGAAGGCAGCGAACTGTGTGAAGCAAGGCGGCCTAACTTTAATTCGCCAAGGCTTTCCGGTTCCATCTGAAATCAGAGTGAACCCAAGCTCGCCGTTTGCCGCTTCCGAGGAATCGTAAAATTCACCAGCCGGAATGCGAATGCCTTCTGCCACAGTTTTGAAATTGCCAATCAATGCTTCCATATCCTGATAAACTTTTCTGCGCTCCGGCACTCTGATTTTAGGATTGTCTATGTTGATAGGTCCTGGCTTCAACCGCTTTAAAGCCTGCCTAACTATTTTAATGGATTCTTCGCTTTCCACAAGCCTAACCATCAAACGGTCGTAAACATCGCCTTTTGTACCGACCACCACTTCCCAATCATAGGTTTCATAGTCGTAATATGGTTCATCTTTGCGCAAATCAAATGCCGCACCAGTTGCTCGCAAACACGGACCTGTCCAGCCCCAGGCAAGTGCCCTTTCCGGAGCCATCGCACCTATATTAGTAGTGCGGTCTAAAAATATGCGGTTATTGTCTAGGAGCTTATGGACATCGCTGAGGGTTTCTTCGCACATTTTGAGAAGTTTCACAACATCGTCTTCAAAACCTTCATAAGTATCGCGGTACAAGCCACCTATGCGGGAGTATGAGTTTGTCAATCTCGCTCCTGTGAGCTTTTCCCATAGCACCAAGCCTTCTTCTCTTGAATCAAAGAAATACCAAAAATTGCTCAAAGCGCCCAAGTCCACACAAGCGGCGGCAACGCAAACAAAATGGTCAAATATTCTGGAAAGCTCGCTAACTATAACGCGGATAACCTTTGCCCTTTCGGGTATTTCCACGCCGAGCATTTTTTCCACAGCTTTGCAGTAGCCTATGTTGTTAAGAATTGCGGAGCAGTAATTCAAGCGGTCTGTATAAGGCAGCACCATTTGCCAGGTGCCTTGCTCTGCCATTTTTTCAAAGCCCCTATGCAAGTAGCCTATTTCGCCAACCGATGCTATAATGGTTTCTCCATCTAAAGCGGTTAAATAACGCAAGCATCCGTGCGTTGCATTATGGCTAGGCCCGAAATTCAAAGCCATCAGGTTCAGCTTTTCGCCATTTTTGTCCAGGACTTTCATAGGGGATAATGTAGAAATTTTAGATGGCTATATACCATTTTAGGCAAATTTCGTTGAATTTAGGTATAATTCTTGCATGTAATTTCACGGGAAGATATAATTAATGCTGAAATTTTCTATACTACTCCTTGCAGAGGATTATTATTTTTATTTCTATCCCGGCGCCTTTGCAAAAACAACCTTTAGATACGGGAGCATGTTAGAACGTAAATTTTTCTAAATTCAAATCAATGCTTCCTCTATATCCAAATTTAACTCCCGTAAATTTAGACTTGCGGGAACAGATACAAAATATAATTCTAGAATCAAAAACCGATGTGTCTGCTTTTGTATTTGCAAATCTTTATCTATTTCGCAAAAAATACAATTTTAATGTATCTCTTTTGGAAAATAATTTGCTCATAACAGGAACGGAAAATGGGGAAACATTTTTTTCAATATCCGGCAACCTTCCGCAAAAAGAGATTTTAATTGAATTATTGAAAAAATACGACTACTGGAAAAACATATCGGAAGAACAAGCCACAAAATTAAATGTACTGCTCCCAAGCGAGACTGTTAGCGAAGACCGCAATAATTTTGAATACCTCTATTTGAGAACGAATCTAGTGGAATTGCCGGGTAAAACTTTTCAAAAAAAGAGAAATTTGGTGAATACTTTTATTAGAAGTTATCCACCGGAAAAAATAGAAATGAAAATTTTGGACAAAAGTACGTTAAATGACGCTTTGCACGTTTTGGACGAATGGAAACATAGCAAGGCTGAACACGGCGATTACGATGCCGCAAAAGAAGGAGTGGAATTGCATGAGCTTTTAGGCTTTAGCGGGTTGATTTTTTATGTAGATGGCACTCCCATTGGCTACTGTCATGGTGAAACACTAGCAAATGAGAAAAGTTTTGCTGTGCATTTTGAAAAGGCTATAGATAAATACAAAGGAGTTTATCAATATATAAATTTGGAGTTTGCAAAAACACTTCCGGCAAATATAATTTATATAAATAGGGAACAGGATTTAGGCAATGAGGGTTTGCGCCAAGCCAAAATGACCTACCGTCCGGTAGGTTTTGTCAAGCTCTTTTCAATCAATAAATCCACCAAAGCGGAATAGTCCAAGCCTATATGTTTCGCTTGCTGCGGGATAAAGGATGTAGGGGTCATGCCGGGGAGGGTATTTGTTTCCAGCACAAAGAGCTTTCCTTCTTTGTTTATGCGGATATCCGTGCGGCTGTAAACCTCACAGTCAAGGATATAGTGGGCTTTGCGGGCAAGGCTTTGAATTTCTTTTATTAAATCTTCTGGAAATTCCGCAGGGGTAATTTCTATAACTTCGCCATTGTATTTTGCATCATAATCAAAAAATTCCCTCGTCGTCATTCTTATTTCAGTTGGAGGGATGGGAGGGCAATCTTCAATATAGGAGCAAGTTGTCTCTTGCCCTGCTATAAACTGCTCTGCTAAAAGCCTGCCGTTTTTCTCAAAAAGCCTTTCGCAAATTTCGCCAGCCTCTTCGATATTTTTTGCAAATCCCATATCCAGCGAAGAACCGCCAAGAGGGTCTTTAATCACAAGAGGCGAACCCAAATGTTCAAACGCCTCTTCTATCGCTTCTTTTGAAAAATTTTCCCTTTGCCAAACCTTAAAATCTGCAGTCGGAATGCCGTTTGCCCTGTAAATCTCCTTGCTCTTTATTTTATCCATAGCGAGCGCACTGGAAAGCATCCCACTGCCCGTGTATGGAATACCCGCATAATCCAGCATTGCCTGAATATGGCCGTCTTCGCCAAAGCGACCGTGCAGGGCTAAAAATGCGATGTCCATCGGTTTTAATTCTTCCAATGAGGGGCGCAGTTTCTTTTGCATCTCATTTTCTGCGCTGGCAAAGAAATTTACGTTGAAATTCTGGCATTGATATGGTGTAAGCGGTTTGCGACCCCAAGCCCAATAACCGTCCTGTGAAATTAGCACGGGGTGAATTGCGTATTTATGGGGGTCTAAGGCTCGGACAATTCCTGTTCCGCTTACAAGAGAAACAGGGTGCTCAACGCTAGGCCCGCCCATAAATATAAAAACTATTTTACGCGTCAGTTGAATACGTTTTCTCCGCGTAAAACACTGTGGCGCACATATATTCGCGGTTCATTTTTGCTATGAATTCAACTGAAATTCCCTTGGGACAAGCAGCTTCGCATTCAGAAAGGTTTGTGCAGTTTCCAAAGCCCTCTTTGTCCATTTGCTCAACCATTGCCAAAACTCTTTTTTGCGCTTCGGGCTTGCCCTGCGGCAGATAAGAGAGATGACTGACTTTTGCAGAGACGAACAGCATAGCGCTCGCATTTTTGCAAGCCGCAACGCAGGCACCGCAGCCTATGCAGGCAGCAGCATCAAATGCGTGTTCCGCATCTGATTTTGGAACGGGGAGCGTATTTGCATGTGGTGCATTGCCAGTGCTTATGCTGACAAAACCGCCTGCCTGAATAATGCGGTCAAATGCGCTTCTATCCACAGCGCAGTCCCTAATCACAGGGAAAGCAGCGGAACGCCACGGCTCTATTACAATGATGTCGCCATCTTTGAATTTGCGCATGTGGAGCTGGCAGGTGGTAACAAGGCTATCGGGTCCATGCGGAATACCGTTGATTACAAGCGAACACATTCCGCAAATTCCTTCACGGCAATCATGGTCAAAGGCAAAGGCTTCTTTGTCTTCTTTCATAAGCTGTTCGTTCATAACATCCAGCATTTCCAAAAAAGACATATCAGGAGAGATACCGGATAATCTAATGGTTTCAAAAGCCCCTCTTGTTTGGGCGTTTTTCTGCCGCCACACCTTTATAGTGAGATTCATATTTTCATCGCTCATTTGTAGCTCCTTGTAATAAGGTGTACATTTTCAAATTCCAATTCCTCTTTGCTGAGTTCATGCGGGTTATTTTCACCTTTCCATTCCCAAGCCGCAACATGGCAGAATTTTGCGTCATCGCGTTTTGCCTCATTATCAGGTGTCTGGTGTTCCTCCCGGAAATGACCTCCGCAAGATTCCTCTCTGTAAAGAGCGTCTTTTGCCAAAAGCTCACCGAATTCCAAGAAGTCGGCAACGCGCATGGCATTTTCCAGATTTTGGTTAAAGGAATTTTTGTCACCGAGCACTTTGACATTTTTCCAAAACTCATCGCGCAGATTTGGAATTGTGGAAATTGCCTTTTCAAGACCGGCTTTATTGCGACCCATGCCGACATTTTCCCACATGATGTGCCCAAGCTCTCTGTAGAACTCAGTGACCGTTTTTTTGCCGTTGATGGAGAGCAAACGGTCAATTAAGGCTTTTGAACTCTTTGCCGCTTCCACAAATTCCGTCTGGCTTGAACTCACTTTGCCCAATTTGGTACCGGCAAAATAACCGCCAATTGTGTATGGAATAACAAAGTAGCCGTCTGCAAGGCCCTGCATAAGGGCAGAAGCTCCTAAGCGGTTTGCACCGTGGTCGGAGAAATTTGCCTCGCCCAAGACGAACAAGCCCGGAATGGTGCTTTGCAAATTGTAGTCCACCCATAAGCCGCCCATTGTGTAATGCGAAGCGGGGTAAATCCGCATTGGAGTTTTGTAAGGGTTTTCATCTGTGATTTTTTCGTACATCTGAAAAAGATTTCCGTACTTTGCGCTAACTCCGCTTTCACCAATGCGTTTAATAGCATCTGCAAAATCCAAGAACACGGCGCGTTTGGAAGTTCCAACGCCAAGACCGTTATCGCAAACCATCTTTGCATTGCGGCTCGCAACATCGCGAGGCACCAGATTTCCAAAGCTGGGATATTTTTCTTCCAGATAATAGTAACGTTCAGATTCAGGAATGTCGCTCGGTTTACGCGGGTCGCCGCTTTTGCGAGGAATCCACACGCGACCATCGTTGCGCAGAGATTCGGACATAAGGGTTAATTTGCTCTGATGGTCGCCGGTTACCGGAATGCAGGTGGGGTGAATTTGCGTATAGCATGGATTCGCAAACAGAGCACCTTTTTTGTGCGCCCGCCACGCTGCGCCCACATTTGAGCCTTTCGCGTTTGTGGAGAGGTAGAACACATTTCCATAGCCACCTGTTGCAAGGCAAACAGCATCGGCTTCATGGCATTCCAATTCGCCTGTAATCAGATTGCGAATCACAATGCCTCTGGCTTTGCCGTCAATCAAAACCAAGTCCAGCATTTCGCGGCGAGGGAACATTTTTACATTGCCCTTTGAAACCTGCCTCATCAAAGCCTGATATGCACCCAGCAAAAGTTGTTGACCGGTTTGTCCACGAGCGTAAAAAGTGCGGCTAACCTGTGCTCCGCCAAATGAACGGTTGTCCAAAAGACCGCCGTATTCCCTGCCAAAGGGAACGCCTTGTGCCACGCAATGGTCAATTATGAGGTTTGAACATTCTGCCAAACGATGCACATTTGCTTCTCTTGCGCGGAAGTCGCCGCCTTTAACAGTGTCGTAAAAAAGCCGGTAGATGGAATCACCGTCGTTGGGGTAATTATGAGCCGCATTTATGCCACCTTGCGCTGCAATGGAGTGTGCGCGGCGCGGGCTATCTTGAATGCAGAACGATTTTACATTGTAGCCCAATTCGCCAAGCGATGCTGCGGCAGAGGCTCCTGCTAAACCAGTTCCAACAACTATAATGGTGAATTTGCGCTTGTTTGCCGGATTTATCAATTTGAGTTCAAATTTGTGGCGTGTCCATTTTTCTGCAATGGGACCGCCCGGAATATTGGATTCTAATTTCATAGCTCGCCTCCTTCTGAATCTCCTTCTGGTTGTGGTAGATCCTCATCGTTTTGCTTTCTCCAATCTTTTCTGTATTTTTCCCTGTCAAACGGTCCTTTTCTTTCCACGATAAGATTGGCTCTTTCGGGGAATTTTGAAATTATATTGGCTTTTCTCTTCTGTTCATCAAGAGGTTTCTGATGGAGAACTTCCAAAGCCTCCTGATAGTTTGTTTTTTTAGCCTGCTCAATTATCGCTTTTGCCTTATCGTTGATGTTTACGACCACAAAAGAGCCTACGGCAGTGGTTCCAAAACCTACTGCAACCACAACGCAATATGCAATGGCGAGCTTGTCTATTATGGGGGTCCATTTCTGGTGGTTTATACCCATTGTTTGGAATGCACTGGAAATGGCATGCCATAGGTGAAATCCCACAATCAACATGGTGGACACATAAAACACCGCAAAGAGCGGGTTTCCTAAAACTTCAACAGTGGTCAGCCACATATCACGAACAACACGACCATCTGCAACTTCAGGGTTTATATAATAATAGTGTATGCCATTGCGAACAGTGAGAATATGCCATGTTATAAAGGTTAATATCGCAAGCCCCGTCCAAATCATTATAAAGGTGGGGAATTGTTTTCTGCCTTTACGGGCACTTACCGCATAACCTGCTGTGCCACGTGCCCTATAATTCTGCAATTTTAACGTAACTGCCAAATATACATGAATTATAAAAATCACAGCCAGACCGCCTTCAACGGTGTATAGAAATAGCTTTGATTTGGTGAGAAGAGCGGAATATGCGTTATATGCTGCCTGTGCCTCTGCCGGGTCTGGGTAGAGTAGTTGAAGGTTGCCAACCATGTGACCTAATACAAAAAGTAGCAGAAGACAACCGGTGGCACCCATAACCTGCTTCTTTCCTATGGAAGAAGTGAGGTAGGTTAAAAGCCATTTCATTTGTAAAATCTCCTTAAAACAAATAATCAGGGATAAATATAGTAAATACCAATGCTGAAAAACCGTGCTTTTTGTCGTTTTTGTGATTTTTCAATGCGTGGAAAGGGTATATTAGCGTTTTACTATATTATAACCAACTTTTATTTGTAGGAGTTCAATAGATTGCTTCCACCACGAGGTCGCCCACAACCAAACCGCCCCAAAGACGGGATTCGCATAAATCAAGAAATTAGAGTTCCTCAAGTGCGCTTAATAGATGCAAAA
>Ga0268262_10007105_pt1 | contig 10546 bp, 12 predicted proteins | sample TergutNc150P3_FD_190354 | JGI IMG/M metagenome (GOLD analysis project Ga0268262, IMG submission 190354) | Nasutitermes corniger P3 segment gut microbial community from laboratory colony in Florida, USA - Nc150 P3 (SPAdes) (version 2) | ecosystem: Host-associated > Arthropoda: Insects >...
TTCCAGCAAAAAGGCATCAAAATGCAGATAAATCTTAAAAGGGAAGACGAGCGGCTTTTATTGGACGGCTCGCCCTTGAACAGCCGCATATCCACAGCCATAAATGAGGGATATGCTTACGAGATGAAAAAAATAAAAGAGCCTGTTTTGCTTGGCGAGGTAATTTTCTCTTTGAAAAATGTCTGCATATCTTTTGGCAAAAAGAAAATCATTGAAAATTTGAATTGGGAAGTGCGCAAAGGCGAGCATTGGGCAATAAGCGGAGCAAACGGCAGCGGAAAAAGCACCTTGCTTGGCATTTTGAGCGGGGAGCATCCGCAGATTTACAAAAACGATTTGGAGCTTCTTGGGCAAAGCGTTAAAAAAAATTTTTCTATCAACGAGCATAAAGAAAAGCTAGGGTTTTTCTCCCCGGAGATGGCTTTGCAGGTACATCGCAGGGTTTCTGTGCTAGACGCCCTGCTGGAAAATTTTCCGCAACCAGTTTTGGCAGAGGAAAAGAAAATAGCCCTGAATTTGCTTGCAGATTTAGGGCTTGGCAACGAATTGAATAAACCTTTGCGGGATTTGAGCGAAGAGGAGCTAAGGCTTGCCTTAATCGCAAGAGCAATTTCAAAATTCCCAAAAGTTCTGCTCTTAGACGAGCCAACCCAGGGCATGAGCGAGCAATCAAAGGAGAGGCTTTTTTCGCTTTTGGACAAAATCAGCGAAAAAACAACGCTGATTTTCACAAGCCACTACCCCAACGAGCACCCAACCTGCATCACCCACAATTTTCACTTTGCGTGAAAATTGCCTGAAATCATCCATTTTTCACGTATTCTAAAAGCTGGTATGGTTTGCCTTTTGGCTTTGTTCGCGGCGGAATTGCCGCTTATGCTATGTCTCTTTGCCCAGATGTTAAGCGGGATTATACGCTCGCTGGTTAAAATTGCAATTCTTTTATGCAAGGACTCTGACAAGAGCAATGCAAAGTTTTTTGCTTCATAAACTTCCCGAATATTCAATTCCTTTGGGACGGAATTTTGCAGAAGGATTTTTTCGGTGTTTTTCAGAGAAAGCGTTGAATTTTCTATGGCATTTGAATTGTAAACGGATTCCGGTATTTCCGCCAGAAAAATCTCACGCAAAACCCGTCCTTTGCTCTTGGAAAGCTGATTATATCGCTTTTGCAGTTTCGCGAGTTTCAATTTTGTGGTCTGATTTATCATCAAGCTGTAAAAATACAAAATTACTGCCTTTTTCCGCAAAAAACCGCGATTTTTCGCAATTTAACCGAGTTTCCGGCTAAAAACAATCGTTTCTTTTAAAAAATATCTATATTTACTTTCGGTTATGGTTTTTCACGTATTATAAGGTGAATGCCAAGGCAAGCCCGAAGGTTGTCGCAAGTGCGAGCTAATTTCCAATTTTACTATATTACCCACATATTCAGAGGTCATATATGCGTAATTTACTTCTTCTCTTATCTCTTTTCTGCGTATTTTGCAATGCACAGATGTTGCCCGGCACAAAACCGGTGGCAACCTATATGGTGGATTCAACGGGCAAGGTGCTCCTGATGGATTTCAGCACCTCGCTAACGGGCATAAAAGATTCAAATATGCCTTTTTCGGTATTCAGCAGCCGCCCGCTTATGATATATTATTTCAGCCCTTTCTGCCCGCATTGCAAAAGAAGTTATGGCGGAATTCAAGAGGTGGCAAAGGAATATGAGCAAAGAGGCTTGACAAGTATAGCAGTTTCCGTTAGCGGTGTTGGCAAAAGAGATATCCTGATGTTTATGGAAGAACATAATGCTTCTATTCCGTTCTTTCAAGATAATGGAGACTTTGCAAAAAAATACGGCGATGGCTATGTACCAAGACTATATTTGGTTTTCTCTAATGGAAAGATTATCCGCCATACAAACCTCGAAAACGAAGGGCTAAAAGATGTTAAAGCCGATATAGAGAAATTGTTAGGCATAACCAAATAAAACATTGTGAATTCATCTCATAATTTTCCCTACTCGGAACTGGCTCGCGGCATGGATGCCGCTTTTGTTACGGTTCTTTCCGAACACATGGAATGGGTAACGCAACATCCGGAAAAATTCCCGCACAGCGAACATATTTCGCAGAGTCAAGCGGCATGGCTTATGGCGCACGAGGGATTTTTGGAATTGGAACAGAAATTTATGGAACGGCTTTATGAATGGCACTCAAAATGGCAACAGAGGTTTGATATAGAAGGTACGGCTAAAGCCATAGCGAATGGCGCGGAAAATATAAAAAAGAACAAAAATTCAAAAGAGAGAGAAAAATTGGCAAGAGAACTTTATTTAAATACAGTTCATTTAATGGTTGGCGATGCTCAAAAACATATAGTTACTTTAAATAAACGAGTTGATCTTTTGCAGGAAGGTATTCGCAAGATATGGCATAAAAACTGCCCTACTGATTCCTTCTCGAAAATACTTCCGAGCATTGAAGGTTCTTTTCAAAATCATGAAGAAACTTATTTTAGCGATATAAGAAATTCCATGCCAGATATTGCAAGGCGAGAATTTTTAGAAACTATAACAGCAAATGATGGTTGTAATTCAATTTTAAATTTCTATTTTTTAAAAATCTTTCACTATGTATCTAAAATCTCTTCTTGCTTGTGCAGATTCTATTCTAAAAAATGGGCTTTGTATGCAAGAGGTTTTAGCAGTAGGCAAAATCTTTTACCTTTGGGATAAAATATGCTTGAAATAGTCACTCTCGCCTCTACATTGCTCCTCATTGCGGTGCTTTTATATATACAACACAAAATTATGAAGGAACTGAAAAATATTCGCATTCCGCCACCGCAAAAAATTGAATTCCCAAAAATTGAAATTCCGCCAGCAAAGGAAATTATTTTGGATTTGAACCCTGTTGTGGAGGCTGTTAAAAACATTAACATACCGCCACCGCAAAAAATTGAATTCCCAAAAATTGAAATTCCGCCAGCAAAGGAAATTGTTTTGGATTTGAACCCTGTTGTAGAGGCTGTCAAAAACATTAACATACCGCCACCGCAAAAAATCGAATTCCCAAAGATAGAGTTCCCTCAGATGTCAATAACTGCCGAGTTATTGCAGAAAGTTATGAACACGCAAACCGATTTGACAAAAACTTTGCAAGAAGCCGTCACGCTGATACGGGTGAATGAAGCCGAGTTCCAAAGCGGGTTGGAAACTTTCCACAAGGCTATAGACAAATTGCTCACGCAGATTCCAAATGGAGAAAAAGAGTTAAATACCCAAAAGGAATTCATGCAAAAATTTGAAGAAGCATTTGTCAAGGTTCAAGAAACAGCCGCAGAGGCAATGAACGAAAACTCGCTTCGCCTCCAGGAAATTCTCACCGAATTTTTAAACAGAGAAAATAAATGAGTTTTTATAACGAAACACTTAGAAAAAACTTGCAGGGAAAAATTGCATATTTCAGAAGCGCAGGTTTGAACAAAGAAGCAGAGTTATTGCTGGCAAGGCTAAAATCTCTCACGGAAAAACCCGCTGAAAACACGGCAAATGCAGCAGTTGCTTCTCAAAAAAAACAATCTGAAAATACGGTTGTTAAAAATATACGCGACAATTTAAGAACAAAACTTGCCGCAGAAACTCGCCGTGTTCCAGAATTGGAAAAACAATATATCTTAAAAAACCTCAATAACGCCCAAACGTTAAAAGAACTTAAACCTTTGCGAATTGTCTATATGGAGAGGTTGCTGAAAAGCAATCGCGCAAGCCGCAGCGAAAAAATTTCGCTTAAGCCGGATATAAACACAGAATTGAGCACTGGTCCCTATAACAACGAAAAAATTTTATACAAGGCTTTGCAGTTGATTTATTCTCAAGACCCGCTTTGGATAGAGGACTTGAAAGAGCTGTATTTTTCCATTATGCCATTGAGTTCCGCAACTGCAATTTCCAAATCACCATTGTAGATTGTATGCTGATATTTGCCTTGAGTGGTGGCAAATTCTGTCTCTTTTTTCGCGTTTTCCATTCTCAGTTTTAAAGATTCTTCTGTTTCTGTGCCTCTGGCTTTTAATCTCTTTTCTAACTCCTCCATGCTTGGTGGCAAAATTAAAATGCCAACCGCCTGTGGATAAACCTTGTCAAAGTTGATTTTTCCAAAAACATCCAAATCTAAGGCTACATCTCTGCCCTCTTTTAATTTCTGTTCAACAAAAAATTTAGGCGTTCCATAATAGTTGCCATGAACCTCGTTCCATTCAGCAAGTTCATTTTCTTGAATCATTTTTTTGAATTCTTCTTTTGTTTTGAAAAAATAATGCACCCCGTCCACCTCGCCAGAGCGAGGGTTTCGCGTTGTTGCAGAAACTGAATACACCACATTTGGGAAATTCGGCATAACCCTGTTTATGAGCGTGGTTTTTCCAGCACCACTTGCCGCGCTGAATACAAAGAGGGTCAGGCTCATTTCAATTTGCCTCCTACAACCTCTCCTTCATCTTTTGCTCTATATTCCGCACAAGAGGAATTGCGATAAGAGCCTCTGCTCTTTTTTCACGTTCCTGCTGGGCAATGGCTCTCTGCTTTTGCTGCTTGTAATGATTAACCTGCCTGTTGTAGCGCAAAATGATTTCTTTTGAGATTACATGCTCCATCCGCTTTAAATGGTTTTCCATATTGCCAAGGGAATGCATTATTATAACTATCACCACAAAAAGCGATATAGCAAAAGCAGAGGCAAAAAGTATCGCCAGTCTGATTTCTGGAGTAGGGATAGTCATAGATTGCTTAATCCGAACATTCTGACCGTGAAACTAATTCGCCTTTGAGATTGTCGCAAGTTTCTTTCGAGGATACAGGTTTACATTTGTCTCCAACTTTGCACACTTTGCTCCGAGTAGTGACCTTTTGTGTGTTAGAGTCAAAAAAACCATCTGCGGAACAGCCGAGTAAAAGCACAGCGGCGATAAAAGCGAGTGATAAAACTTTTTTCATATTGAAACCTCCTTAAAAGTAGATGAATCCACCAAAACTAGCGAAAATGTTGTCTCCGGCAAGGGCTTTAAACGGATTTGCAGAAACCTGCGCTTCCAAAGCCCAATTGGGTTTTTGATAACGAATACCTACAAAAGCATCTGTTCCCATCTCACCTATTCCCGTCATCTTCTCAGTTTGTTCATACCTATCCAAGTTCATTTGTATTACGGTAGTTTCTTTAGTATCTTCTTCTCTTGGAGTCTCCGAGCCAAATAAGAAAATTATATCGTGCCTTGCACCGGCAAAGGCAAGCCAATTATCTGCAAGTACAACTTCACCGAGAATATTCGGGGAGATAACCAATGCCATTATACTACCACCTGCGGTTAACTGAGTCTCTCCGGTGATAGGCTTACCAGGGTCAATCTCATCTAGGAATTTAATGGAAAAAGCATTATTGGAACCAACTATAACCCTTGCTGTTTCATTCTTTAAAGCCGCATAGCCTAAATTCATATTTAGGGCAACAGCTAAATAGGAACTATCAGTAACCACTTTCTCTCCCATAGACGAAAAATTTTCCTCAGAAGACGTCATGGTGCCACCAAATCTCTGAATTTTTAAATAAGTATCGTAATTCAGAGCACCTATAGCCCCACGCAAGCCAAAGTCGGCATCTATGGTTGAATAATCCACTTTGGTCCAGTAGTTATCTTCATCATCAGGTCTGCCTTTATATTCTACAATATAGCTATTTTGATATGTTAACCATCTCACATTAGCATAAGCGGTGACAGAACCGAGTGGCAAGGAGAAATATAGCCCAATATTATCGCCCGGAAAAGTAATTCTACGACTATCGGTATAGTTATCATCACCAACCTCTGTTTTTGTCTCAGTCCACTCTTTTCCTATTGAGTATTCAAAAGCAACGCCGAAACCTGAAGTTGCATAGCCCAAAACTAAGCTGGCTAATAACGGCTCGCCATCTTCATTCAGTTGATTTCTCAAGCCAAGCAATGTAGAGCCGCCTAATAAATCAAAAGAGGCATAGCCTAATTTGTCGGTTGGGGAAACATAGAAGAATTTTTTTCCGTAAATATCGCTTGGAACAAAAACGAGGTCATTTACGGAAGATGCTGCTCCCGCAATTGAGAAGGGATTATAACCATGCCCACGCACAACATCAAAAACAGAAGCAGAAATTGTAGGTTTAACTTCCGGCGCAGACTCAGGAGGGGGGCTAATAGGTTCGGATAGCCACGGGCTTTGGGCAAATCCAAAACCTATGGCAAAAAGGCAAAAAGGGAGAAATTTTTTCATATAATTAAATATAGTAAATAAATTTACTCAGCTTTCAGTTCTCTTGACATCAGAGTCTCAATAGCATCACGCGGGTTTTTCTGTTTAAAGAGTACTTCGTAAACCGCATTTACAATTGGCATTTCAACCCCGTTTTTTTTGGCAAGCTCATAAGTGCTATGTGCCGTTGGAACGCCCTCTGCCACCATTTTCATATTCGCCAAAACCTCGTCTAAGGTTTTGCCTTTGCCTATCTCCTCGCCCACAAAGCGGTTTCTGCTGTGACGCGACATACAGGTCACAATTAAGTCGCCAATGCCGGCAAGCCCCGAAAATGTGCGCGGATTTGCCCCCAAAGCTTCGCCCAGCCTGCAAATTTCCGCCTGCCCTCTTGTTATGAGTGCGGCTTTTGTATTGTCGCCAACCCCTGCTTCCAAACCATCTACAATGCCACCGGCAATAGCTATGATATTTTTAACGCTGCCGCAAAGCTCAACGCCAATTATGTCTTGCGAAGTATAAACCCTCAGCGTTTTGTTGCTAAAAGCCTCTTGAACAATTTTTGCGCAAACTTCATTTCTGCTCGCAGCCACTATGGCGGAATAAACTCCCCTTGCAACTTCCTCAGCGTGCGTTGGACCGCTGAGTGTAGCAACTTCTTCTTCGGAAAGCCATTTCACATTTAATAAAATCACCTCGCTCATGGTTTTTAAGGAATGTTCGTCAATGCCTTTGGTTGCGTTTACAGCTATAGGTATTTTTTTAGGAGCATTACATTCGCCAAGCGATTTAGCAGTGCCTTCCATAAATTGGCTTGGCACGGCAAGAACAATCATATCCGCATTTTCCGTTGCTTTTGCCATATCTGTTAAATATTTAAATTCAGGTGGCAGCTCCACCCCCGGCAATTTGTCTTTGTATTCCCTTTCTTTTGTCAAAAATTCCGCTTCTTTCGCAGAAGGAGTCCAAAAAACAATGCTATGCCCGTTTTTGTGCAACACCTTGCCAAGTGCAAGCCCCCAGCCGCCCGCCCCTAAAATGGAAATTTTCATAGCGATAATGTAGTAAATGTCCAACGGGAGAATACCATCGGTTTGGCTACCCCTTCAAAAATCCATACTCATAAACTTTAGGTTCAATTTTCTGGGCAAGTTCTTTAAGTGCAGAACGCAAATCGCCTATCAACTCATTATACTTTTCATTATCACTCTTATTGTTCATTTTTCCCTGAGCATTTCTACCCTGAAAATGCTCGCGAATATCGTATAAACTAGCATTTACGTTGCATTTTGGCTGTGTGTGATAGTATCTCCACAATTCTAGCCCTGCTTTGAAAACATTTTTTGCCATTTTTGAAAATTTAAGTGCCGTTTTTTTATTATGCAACGTTTTTCCTATGCTACTGCCACCACCACCGCCAGGGCTGGCATTGTAAAATAAACTAGGAGATTCAGCGACAATAAAGTGTTTGGGACCCGCAAAGAAATCGGTCATAAAATGGCTTTTGAAATTATTTTTTGCCTCAACATCCCATTCTATAAAGGGAATCCAATGGTTTATGCCGTGTTTACAGGAAATATTGTTTTGCCCGTGAAACAAAGTATATGCTAGACAATCGTTTTGAAATTCATCGTCTGTTTTCCAACTGTCATTTGGATAAAGGAATTGATCGCGGTTATTAAGCCAATCAGCGGGGATTACCTGACGGACAGTAAAATAAATACAAGCAGGAATTAAGTTTTTCTTTGTAATAGGTAAATTAGGATAATGCGATATTTCTTGTTTATTTTCTTTTTCAATATAAACATAATTTTGATTTTGAAACATTGGTGTCGCACAACTCAAAAAACCAATATTTTCTTTTTCCCCTTCATTATATGTCGCAATCCATTTATTTATGCTCTTAGGTAAGTTCCCATAAATTTTTTTTCGCTCAATAAAAATTCCTTCTTTATCTAAAACATCCGCCGCAATTTCCTTGAATTTTTCTTTTTTGCTAGTATTCCAGATAAAAAAACCTATTGGGAATTGTCCACTTACGTTGTCAAATGTATCTGCTGGAACAATAAATAATCTTTCTAATTTCGCAAAAAAGAAATTTCGAAAATCCGAAAAATTCGGCGCTGAAAGAATTTTTAGAGTAGAAAAATTTGCAAGCCTGCAACCATCTACTTCCCCATATATTCTTGATAAAAACTGAACGTAAAGTTCTGTAGCAGCATATCCGATTGTTGATTTGTATTTTTCCTTTGTCGTTGTTGTTGACACTCCGCTCTTTGATTCTTTTCCATATTTTCCCGCTTCCGCATAAGGAGGGTTTATATAGACAACAAGTTTTTTGCATCTTTTGGGGTCGTCAATAATTTGTCGCAAGCCTTCGGGTAGCTTGCTAAAATCATCATTCAAAAAATCAAATTGAAAACAATGCTCTTTCAATAAATTTGCACCATTCTCAATTCGGTCATGCATAACATCCACATCCGCTTTGTCAAGCGTGGATGCCCAGATGTTGTATTTATTTGTTAGCCCTGCCAAAAGATTGCCTGTTCCTGCCGCGCAGTCCCACACATAATACTCGTCCTGCCAATCCTCGCCTAGAACCTCCGCTATGTATTTTTGAGATAGTTCAACCCATATTTGCGGCGTAAAATAGCTGCCTTTTCGCTCGCGGACATCTTGGGGAACAAGTAGGTCGCGGCGCTTAACTATATAGTCCCAGTAATCTTCGCGTGGTGGACGCTCATAGATTGCCCAGAAAGTATGGTGTGCCTTTTGCTTGTCGGTAAATCCGGTCGTTCTGGATGAAAACAATCCCATTTCATCAATTTTTCTATCAAGCTCGTAGCGGTCGCTTTTCAGCAAAACATTTAATTTTTCTTTTATACTCAAATTATTTCTTGAAAGCAAATCTGCAAAATAAAAATCTGCGTCTATTATTTGGTGCTTTTTCGCCACTTCCCAATTTATATCAATAGTCGGCTTCACTGCTCCCAGCCACTTGCTATAAACGCTTATGAAATTGTTCTTGTCTATTCTTATCTTGGAAACATCGCTTTTTTCCACAAGAAAATTTTTGAGGATAAACAATTTCAAATTGTTTTCATCGCTGAATTTGAAGCAATAGGTTCTATGTGGTTTGCCGCTGTTTATTATTTTGTCTATCTGTGAATGGACTTGCTTGAATTCTTTGCTATCGCGGTTGGATGGGGCTGCTTTCCAGTTGAAATCGTTTTGGTGGAAAATATCCTGTATATCGGCGTAAGGGATAAAGGCTATTTTTTCGCAGTCAAAACAGCCTAGAAACTTTGGTGGCAGAACTTGGTTGAACGTACGGGCTTTACCTATGGTTAGCACCAGTTGGGTGAGCATAACCAGAATGTCGCTTAATGCAGCTTTAGCTTCTGCCCATAACAGATACTCGCCGTGCTTGGCTTTCACTGCAAAATCTATGTCTTTGATTATTTCGGCACAATCATATTTGCTGAAAAAATCATCCGCCACTCTGTTTTTGAGTTCTTCTTCGCGGATTTTGGGGGAATATGGCATTGAAGGGGAAATTTAGTAAAATTCAAGCTTTTTTGTCAAAATCAGTTTTTTTCAGCTAAAATAAGCGTTTTGCAATATTATTAATAAAAATGCTAAAGTTTTTCTATTTTTATGCCGATAAGTAAAGAGAGGTAATATTATGGCTATAGGTTCCCCAATTAGCGAAGATCTGATGTACAGATTCTATGACAACAAGGCGATAACTCCGCAAATCCGGTCTGCTTTGCAAAAAAAGCAAGACGACTTCTTGAAGGATGAGGATAGTTCCGCTAGCTCAAGCTCTGCTTCAAAATCCGGTCCGGCTGTCCGTTTAAGCATAACCGACCAAGTTATACGCATGAACATTGCGAATAATAGCAAAAAAACGGAAAAAGAAGGGGAAGCTACGGATGCAAAAGACGCGAAGAAGCCTTACAGATACGATGTGCTCACAGAGGTTAAAAAGAGCGTAGCGGAGCGTGAAGCAGCGGCTAAGAAAGAAAAAGATGCCCAGCTTCAGGCGATAAAGGACAAAATTGACGCCGCCGAAGCCGCAAAGAAAGAAGCTGAGACCGCAAAACAAGAAGACAAAGCAGAAGCGGAAAGCCAAGAAGAAGGTACAAGCACTGCCCCTTGACATTTTTAACAAATATTGCTATATTTGTTCCCAAGGAAATTCTATCCACATAGCGCAAGGGTTTTGCGAGAGCAGGATAGATAGGCAAAACAATGAGCGAAGTGGAAGAAAAATCC
>Ga0268262_10007106_pt1 | contig 10546 bp, 9 predicted proteins | sample TergutNc150P3_FD_190354 | JGI IMG/M metagenome (GOLD analysis project Ga0268262, IMG submission 190354) | Nasutitermes corniger P3 segment gut microbial community from laboratory colony in Florida, USA - Nc150 P3 (SPAdes) (version 2) | ecosystem: Host-associated > Arthropoda: Insects > Digestive...
GCAGTCCACAACGCATGGGAAGGTTGGCCGAGTGGTTTAAGGCGCTCGTCTTGAAAACGAGTGTGGGTCAAAAGCCCACCGGGGGTTCGAATCCCCCACCTTCCGCCAATTGAAAGTCCAAAGAAGTCCAGGGCAGTCCAGAATATCCAACGCTGACGCGGTTCTTGCTCGTTTTTGAGTCCAAGACCGTCCAGTGTGGTACGCTGAAATCCACCCCATTCTGGGGGCCTGATTGGGGGCCTTTTTGACTCGCCAGAAGAAAGGCCCCCAACACGGTTGGGGAACAGCCACGGGAGCCACTTTGAAGCTGACAAACATCGCCATCAAGAATGCAAAGCCCAGCGATAGCGCGGTCAAGCTGTCCGACGGCGGCGGCCTGTACCTTCAGGTCGAGCCGACAGGCGGCAAGCTCTGGCGGTACAAGTACCGCTTCGATGGCGCGGAGAGGAAGCTCTCCCTTGGCAAGTACCCAGACATCTCATTGCAGGAAGCACGTCGCCTCCACCAAGAAGCCCGTGAGCAGCTCGCCCGAGGCATTGACCCCGGAGCGGCGAAGCAGGCCTTGAAAAAGACCAAGGGCGAGCTCGCAGCCAATTCCTTCGAGACCGTAGCCCGCGAGTGGTTCGCAACATGGAGCAAGGACAAAAGCCCAAAGCACGCCGCCTACACCATCGCCCGCCTCGAGAAGAACGTCTTCCCGGTGATCGGCAGAAAGCCCACGGCCGAGATCAAGGCATCGGACGTTCTGGAAGTGTGCAGGCGGATAGAGAAGCGCGACGCGGCGGAGATGGCGCATCGCGTTCTTACGCTCGTGTCTCAAGTGATGAGGTACGCCGTCATCACTGAACGCGCCGTGAGGGACCCATGCCCTGACCTCCGAGGTGCCCTACAGTCAGTCAGGGCAAAGCCCATGCCGAGCATAACCGAGCCCTCGGAGATAGCCGGTCTGCTCCAAGCGATGGACGAGTACAAGGGCACCTTCGTGGTCAAGTCCGCGCTCCTGTTTGCCCCGTTGGTATTCGTGCGTCCCGGGGAACTTCGTAACGCAAGATGGGCGGACATAGACATTGAGAATGCTGAGTGGAGTTTCCACTACCTGAAGCAGAGGGCGAACGTTGGGGATAAGCGGAAGCTGATAGTCCCTCTGTCCCGCCAGGCACTTGCCATTCTGAAGGCACTGCATCCCGTGACTGGCGATGGGGTCTATGTGTTCCCAGGTCTGCGCCCAGGACGGTCTATCAGCGATGGGACAATCAACAAGGCACTGCGAACCATGGGCTACGACACCCGCACAGAAATAACGGGGCACGGCTTCAGGGCCATGGCCCGTACAGTCATCGCCGAAAGGCTGCACATAGACACCCAGTGGATCGAGCGCCAGTTGTCCCACAGGACAAGCGAGAGGCTCGGCGAATCATACGACAGGGCGCAGTTCCTCGACGATAGACGGAACATGATGCAGGCTTGGGCGGACTACTTGGACGCGCTGAAGACTGGCAAGGTCAAAACAAGAAAGACGGGCTGAAGAAAGGTGACGATGATGTGAGCGTATGACCTATAGGTACTGCTTTCCCGAAATAGAGACACCATCCCTAAGCCTTCGGCTTAGGTTCGGGCGGGCGGTGCACGGGGGGCGCGATTCGGAGCGTAAATCGGGGCATAGTTCGGGGCGTGCTCCGCTGCGTGACTATTGCGTGTTTGTTGTCAGGTCGTTGCGCAGTCGTTGCGTGAGTGTTGCGTGAAGGCCAGCGAGCTCGTTGGCCAGTTGCATCCGCCGCGTACCAGAGACATGTACAGCAACGGCCTCAACTAAAGGTGAGGCGGGTTTGCTGGAATGGGTACCGTCAACAGACTGGGGCGTTCGCAAGCCATGGGTGCCCTGATGCACTGCCAGTTGGGGATTGGGAGCGACCATGCAGAAAAAAGAGACTGTCACAGTGCAGGGGACGGAGGTCGCAATCCTCGCGCACAGGCACGACGACTACATATCCCTGACGGACATGGCGAAGCACAAGAACGCCGAGGCCACAGGGCTTGTCATCTCCCACTGGTTGAGTACCCGCTACACAGTGGAGTTTATGGGTGTCTGGGAGAGGATGTACAACCCAGATTTTAATGTTACCGAATTCAGTAACATTAGAAACGAGAGCGGCAGCAACGCTTTCGTCCTCACAGCAAAGGAATGGATAGAAAAGACCAACGCCAAAGGCATAATCGCAAAGCCATGGTGCTATGGCGGCACCTACGCCCACAGGGACATTGCCTTTGAGTTCGCCACATGGCTAAGCCCAGAGTTCAAGTTCTACCTGATAACCGAGTTCCAGTGGCTGAAGTCGGACGAACAGCGGCGCCAGTCCCTAATCTTCCGACCGGTGCCGGGGTTGTCGAAACAGGACGGGGTTCCATTCGCGGCAAGCCGGCGGACTCGCCCGATGGAGAGACCGTTGCCGCCCTCGGTGCTGCATCGCAGCCGATAATCGGCCGCGATGGGCTCCCACCGCTGGACTATCATGAGGCGGATAACCAGCCCCAAGTGGGTTCCCCGTAGCCTACGTGGAGTGCCTGCTCTGGGAAATAGCCTAAGCACTACCTGCGCATGGTTCCATGCATCTTCGTTTGCATCAGTTTCCAGCACTGACGCGGCTGTCGGCGGATGTAATTTCCTTCTTGACACGACTTGGCATTGATGGGAGGCTTGTCCCCAAGCGGTCCCGGCGTCTGTCGTGGATCAATAATAGAACCAAATTTATTTTGACGGGGGACCTATATGGAAGCGTCATCTATACGAATGCTGCGGATCCGCGAGGTTATGTTGATTACGGGGCTTGCTAGATCGACTGTCTGGCTATGCGTAAAGCGAGGCACCCTGCCGACTCCAGTGAAAATAGGGATAAAATCAGTGGCCTGGTCTTCGCTGGAAATCGACCAGGTCGTTAAGGCGCGGCTGGCCGGTTTTAGTGAAGAAGCCATTAAAGATCTGGTCAAAAGGCTGGAGGGGGAGAGGGGCGAATTCCTACAGATGGCATTTGTATAGTCCAGCGGCGCGGTTGCGATGCCTCAATGCCCTTAGTGGTGGGGTAGGCACTTCTCAGCCACAGCGTCGGCATCTAGTGGTGGCTCTCTGGTGGAGCATGACCGCCGCCTTCCAGTCCATGCCGTAGCAGCCACCGCGTAGGCGGCAACCCCTCGGTCGTGGCGGCATTCCGCCATCTGCACAGAGTAGCCGAAGTGGAGGGAGCCAGGCCTGTCCTCGGCGCGTTCCATTGTCACTACTTTAAGAAAGGATTCGGAACTTCATCGGGATTGTTGGTGTTGCCCAAGGTTGTGCTCGCAACCCCAGCCCCAGCATGCTCCGCAGCTCGTTTCCGTTTATCTTCCGCGAGCTTCTCTCTGTGCGCGTCAAGGACGCGCTTCACGGCAGCCGCCGCCAGTGGGTCGCTCCACTTCATCATGGCCCTCTCAAATACTTGCCTCACAGTGCCCACTGAAAGGCTGATGTTGTCGGCGATGAGTTTGAACGGATTCCGCTCCGAAGTACCCTCCGCTGACTTGAACACCCTCGGGATCAGCGGTGCCACTGTTTCTTGCTTCCCTTCGATCCACTTGTACAGCTGAATCGACTTATCCTTTGGCGTAGTACATTTCCTGATTTTCATTGCTGTCTCTTTGTCCAGCAAAGCCACAAAACCAACCACTTCCTTTGGACTAAGTACGGTGATGCCCTTCAATGCATCCTTGAGGTCACGTTCCCGCTGTTGGTCTTGAATGCGCTGGATCAGCTCATGGTAGCTCGGAGTGACCGCAGCGACGTCTTGGGGACGGTACATCTCTACAGCCGCGTGGGTCGCATCAATCGCCTCCTGCTTCGAGAGACCAGCGGCAACAGCCAGTTTTACGATCAGGTGCGGTTCATGAATCAGGATGCCCGGCAAGATCACGGCGAAGTTGCCGCCTAGCCAATCGCGGAGCAAAGCGGTCTTCTCGTCTTGGGTGCCAGTGCCAGATATTTTGTCTGGGATTCCGTCATAGGCGAATTTGATTTCTAGTCTGAACGTTTCCGCATCTTCGGGCTTGCCGATGTCCTCCAACCTGATGGTCGCTGCTTCCAAGATTCCCACAGGCTTTTCCTCTTGAGTTGCTGGAGCGGTATGGTTTGCGATGGACACTTCGTGAACGCCCGTTTCTTCGGGTTCCTCGTCGTCATCGCCATTTGCGATGGGCAAAGTGGAGATCAGCGGGGTAGGCACCTCCTCTGGTTCCACGTGGTCGGTCTGCTCCACCTCCTGCTCCCTTTTCGGCGCGACAGATAGCTCTCCAGACGGTACTGTGATAACTGTGGGTGCTGCCGTGTCTTCCGCTGGTTCGCCTTCCGCGGAGATTGACTGCGTCCCATGTTCTGGCGTGGTCGTTGGGGCGGCTTCCGTTAGAGATGGCTCGATCAAAGAGTCCGTTATTTCAATCAAAACCTCCTGCTCGGTCACTTCCATCGCTGGCTGCGCTGCCAGCTTCTCGACTGGCTCCGACTCCGATGCCTCGACTGTGGGCAGTGGCGTTGGCTGCGAGAACGCTTGCTCGCTTGGCTCTGGGCTGATGTACGCCGCCTTGCTTTCTTTGCCGTCTTTTTCGTCGCTCCCGGTCAGTGGGACTATCACCTCGATTCCGATAAGCGGTCTCAGGCAACTTTGGTTTTCGTCCTGCGGAATTCCTGGGATCATCATCTCGCGCTGCGCTCGGTCTTTCTGTTCAAGGATGACGTATCTCTGGCTCATCCACTTGCGCACAAGTTCCTTCCTTCGGAGGACATTCTGGCGCGGCATCATCGCCTGCGCGGTGAACGCAGACGTGGCTTTCGATCTCATAACCAGCCTCCAGTGCCTGGGCGCTGTCGGCACGGGCATCATGGAGTCGATCTGGGATGCCATGAGCGTCTTCTCGTCCAACTCTGCTTTTATCTTTTCCGCGATTTTCGCGAGGCCGTTGATCTTGGCACCATAGCGCTTGCTGGCATTATTGCGGTCGTTCGGCCCAGTACTCTCGCGCTCGTGGTTCCTGTCGTGGGTTTGATGCTGGATTCTGTTCTGCAACGATTCAAGCAGGTCTGTGTCCAGGCGTATCTCTCTTAGGATGACTGCGGTTTCGGGTCTGTTCGGGTTACCCACTGCCAGTTCGGCCTTTTCGCGCTGCTCTTTCAAATTCGCCTCTAGGCGCATCCTAATCCGATCGTTGTTCGGCTTGAACTCGGCGTATTCGGCCTTCGTCATGTTTCCGATCTTCTCGTTGCTTTCTGCGATGTAGTTCCACACGGTCTGCTCCGTCTCGACCCACTTCCTCATCTCAGGAGTGACCATCTTCCTCTGCTGAGCCAACTCCGCTTCGATTCTTTGCAACTGCCCTGGCGTCGGATTGAGCCTTGCTATGCGGCTGCGGAGGTAGGGGTTGAGTTGCGCAAATACGAGCGGGTGGCGGTGGATCGCCGCCTCGAGGCTCATCGGATTCTCTGCGAGCCTCCTCTTTGCCTCGGTCTTCGCTTTCTCATTTCTCTGTCTTCTTGTTTCCCGTCCGTTTGGTTTTGCTTCGGGCATCTCCGTAGGCTCTGCCTCCATCGGATTTCCTGCGTCTTCCCTTTCTGGCTCCCTTGTTGCTTCCTGCGGCTTCGCCGCCAGTGATTCTCTCGGTAGACTGTCCGCCATCTGCCTGACGAAGTTGTCCACGTCTGCCTTCAGTTGCCCATACTCGGGTTTCCACCCGAACACGATTTCGGCGTACTCGCGGAACTCATTGGTAGGTCTCAGGTTGTCGTTCAGGAATCCAACCGATTTCAGGGTCTCGATGCGCTTCTCGATCGTGTGGTAAGTGTTCTGGTAGCTTGGGAACAGTGCAACAAAGCTGTCCCTGCCGAGGATGTCCCGCGCCGCAGTCTCGAGGATTTTCGCGTCCATCATGTTTATCTTGATGGGGATCATCGCGCCTTTCTTCCCTTGGATTCTCGGCGCCTTTGACTCCGCGTACGCGATCTGCCTTTCCCGTCGCGTTGCCTTCGTCAGCGCTTCGATTGGGACACGCTCCTTTGTTGTGACCTGGCACTTGCCCTTCTCGTCGAAGGAAACCGTGACGCCGAACTCCTTCTGGAGTTCGAGGATGATGAATTTCGTCCAGAATCCTCTGATCTTCGCTGCGTCCTTCGCGTTCTTGTCATCGTAGAACCCTGCGTAGTTCAGTGAGCCCCACTTCTCGTTGTCGCGCCGCTGGCCGAACTTTCCAACGAGTAGATGGACGTTTAGGTGCGGCTCGCCTACTTTATTCTTGGTGTGCATGGCTGAGACTGCGGCGATGTCCTTTCCCTCGTAAACCGCCTCGAGCATCTGGTCTATCGCTGCAGTGACAGCCCTTCGGGTCTTCCCCTTGTCTGTCTCGCATACGAGCGTCAGCTCCTTGGGAAGCGTGAGCGTGTTCTCCTTGTACCCCGGCGTGCCCCTCGTTGGTCTCAACTGCCCATGAATATTCGGCTGTTTCGGCGGGACACAGTAATCCTGAAAGATTGGCATCATTTCTTTCACGCCACTCTGCCCCCTCAGAACACCGTGACCATAGAGCGTCACCCTCCCTCCTTCTATGTCTTGCTTGTATCCTGGCTTTACTCTTGCGATATACATTATCATTTCGTCCGATATATTGGCGATGCGCTTAGAATCGTGGTCGTCAGTTATATATGCGACCGCCTGCGAGGGCGTACCTTGGTTGCGAGCATACTGCCCACGCGTGATGGTTCTCGTATAGAAAGCTGGCATGCGCCCTCTTTTCCAAACGACTTCCCCGATATGAGCCGCCGGAGCTTTAGCGACGGCGGCACCGCCAGATACTTCCCGGTAGGGAAGTACTAACGTCCATTGCTCTGAGATCTGACCATGCCGCCCCCAGGTGTGTCAAGGGGGAGCCGAAAGATAATCTGGGACGGTCCCCGCCCCGTCAGACCCGACGCTGCCGCTAGGCGGTTTTTGTTTGTGACGCCCTTGGATGGCGCCCGATGGGCTGGTGGGGCGTCGGACGAGGGCGAGGGCGTCAGCCCGAAGCCCTTCGTGTTTGCGGCACCGTCAGGTGCCGCCGATGTTTTGGTTTTGGTTTGTGTTGGTCTCGCCCCGCCGGCAGGAGCCGCTGGACGCTCTTGGACGCATAAGAGTCCAAGAGCGTCCGAGATAGTCCAGGGGAGTCTAGGGGAGTCCAGGCACTGGGTGGTGGGTTCCGATGGTTACGGTAGGGGGCGGGCATTTGCCCGGCTCGCACGCCGTGGGTCGCGCCTGTTCCCCTGGTGTGTGGCTCCGGTTGGTAAGGTGCCGGGTTGACCAAGACGCTGTGTCGCGCTGGGAGGTTTTGACTTTCTCCCTGTCGCACTCTGGTGGTCGCTGGTTTTGTCCGCGCTGCCGGTCATCATCTGGTCATCCAATTTCAGATGCTCTTCAGTTGGCGGGTTTGTTGGAGTAGCCCACCTCATGAATTGTAAGAACGATACGGTTCGCCTTGCTCAACGCCAGCCGGCCCGCTGTCATTGACACTCTTGGGAGCAACGTGCCTTTCGGTGTAGCCTCGATTTCCCCTGTCCATGGGTCTGGGTCCGGTCAGTTTCATGCCAGAGACCGACTTGAACGCATCGACGAACTCTCCCCGCGTGTATCTGCTTCCCTCGCAGTCATGGAAAAGAACTGGCTGGGTGTCCTTCCTGCACTGGTAGAAGCCCGGCAGACGGATCAGCGCGTTCGAGTGGACAAAGTTTTCGTTCGCGCCGTACCTGGCAAGCACCGACCGCGCCAACCTCAGGTCTCGCTCGTAAGCCTGTCGGGCGGGGGCATCACATTTGACTGGTGCGTCGGCCATGAGCCAGATCAGGCAGATTTGGCGGCCGTCCTGCGTCCCCGTCCACATGGACGGCGCCAGGGGGAGCCTATTCAGCAGTTCGTCAATGCCGGGCCACTGCTCCGCCTCGTCCCAGTCGAGGACGACGAACCAAGCCTGGAGAGCGCAGACATCCATCTTCGCCCTTCTGATGCCGGCGATGCGGTTGACGCAGACGAGGACCTCGGCTCCGCGCTTGTTCAGATCCCTCAGCTTCAGGGCCACCGTGTCGAACGGATGGTTGAACAGCCTGCGTAAGGACGGGTCCTTTGATTTTGGGTCGAGGGTCTCTATCCAGAACGCAGTGGCCGCAAGGTCGGAAGTGTTCCCCAGGATGGTCAGGAACTGTGCGGCCAGACCGTCGCTGGAAGCGAACTCGGCGGCAGTCCTGTCTCTTGTGGGGCATGGAACGCCCAAGGGTGCGGCGTTCCATCCATTCGCTGCCTCATTGTGCTTTTGAGCGAACCCCCCTCGCCTGGCTCGCAGGAGGAATGCCTCCAGCTCTTTCCGCTCGATGAGCCTGCGCTTCCGGACCTTTGAGTACGGGAGCAGGTCGTCCCGCATGAGCGCGTAGATCGTGTTGCGGCTCAGCCCCGACAGGGCGCAGACCTCTTTGATCGAGAGCGCGATTTTTTCCTCGACTGGGATTAGTGGCGTGGACAATTTGCTTCTCCTGAAAAAATGGTAGGGGTGCAAAACGGTTAATGGGCGCGTTGTCGGCGGCATCGCATATCCGCCTGGCCCGCATTGCTGGCAGGCGCGTTCATCCTGAATTGTGCTTTTCAGAGCGTCGCTCCTGAATTGTAGGTTTGTCACCAACCGAATATCGTATTACTGTGTCCCTATGTGTCAATGATAGGTGAGACACTTCCATAGGGGGAAAAAGGGAGAGCGACGCGGAGATCAGGGCGTACAAATAATCGCGGATGAAGAGGGCGGAAGAACAGCCGTCTGTCCTCCCCGCAACATGCCTTTCTGTGGTAATCTCAATCTAGGGCAATCTGGGATTCACCCGGATCGGCGCGGCAAAGGAGGGACACATGACCAACCTGATGATCACCCTGCCGGACGACTTGGCGGAGGTAGCCCAAAAGCAAGGGCTTCTCGCCATGCCAGCCCTAGAGAACTACATACGCCAGAACGCCAAGGCCGACATAGACGACCTAGAGTACCCGCCTGATTTCCCCCCCTTTCTCAAAGGTGCCGTGCATCCCGCTCTCTACGGCAAAGGCAAGATTCTGGGGGACATCGTGTCGCCCATTGACGTGGAGTGGGAGGCCATGAAGTGATCCTGCTGGACACCCACATCTTCTTGTGGATGCACCTCGAATCTGGAAGACTGCCCCGACCGATGGCCAAAGCATATAGACGAGGAACGGGTACTGGGCGTTGCGGCGATCTCCCTGTGGGAGACCGCTATGCTGGTGCAGCGCAAGCGCATATTCATTCCAAATTCGTCTTTGCTGGAATGGTTCTACACGGCGCTTTCCACCCCTAAGATGTTCCTTTTGCCCTTGACGCCGGAGATAGCCGCCCGTTCAGAGACGCTGGACATGCACGGCGACCCTGCGGACAGGTTGATCGCCGCCACCGCTTTGGATTACGGTTGTCGCCTTGCCACAATGGACAGGCAACTTGTTGGGCTTGATTGGCTGGACACCAAGTTTGATTGAGGTTGGTGCAGCAAACCATAAGCTAGGCGTGTGCCAGTTCGGAACGTTCAATGATTCTGGCCCTGGTTCCAAACTTCAGGCCCCCGGAGATGATCGCGTCGAACTCCTCGTCTAGTGGCTCATCGTCAATCTCGGCCATCGCCTTGACAAACTTCTCGAAAGCTTCCCTGTGGGCTTGCCTGCGGACACTGGCAGCGTCTTCATCCATGGCCTGTGGTGTGAACACCGGCAGCTTCACAACCGTGATGAACAGGCTGGTGTCCTCCGGCAGGACGGCATTGCCGGCGATCACGGGCTGACCGTTGCGAACCCGGCCAGGATAGGTCTGATATGTCTCCATGGCCCGCTCCTTTCTTTTCTAGGTTACACGCAATCGTGCGTCCACTCATTGCCGATGCCGGAAACTCATTGGAGTTTGCGTATCGGCGAAAGGCGCGGTTCAGCCACGGGCGCTGGGCTCCGCAAGGAGTTCCCGTAGCCGCGGGATGTCCCTTGGGGGCTCGTTCAGGATGCCGCGCAGCCATTCCCACTGTTCCGCGTTGAGGGTCACGGCGGGTGGCAGCCCACCTATCGCCTGGTCTTCGGGCTCATCGCCTTGGATATCCGCTGCTCTAGGGGGCAATGGCTTGGGAGCAGCGATCCGCGTCTCGGACGCGGTCATAGGGGAGACGCAGGAGGTTCCAATCGCGGTCATTCCGGCTGGGGTGTACGACAGCATCCCGTCTTCCATGTCCGCGCCTCCTGGATAGAATCGTATCGGAAGCAAGGGGAAAGCGCAAAGCGGATGGACGACCAAGCCAATACAATGGAAACATAGGATGCAGCCATGAAACTGACCACCAAAGCCTTCAATGAGGACTATTGGCGCACCGATGCCGACTATTACTGCGCTGAACGGTTCATCAGACGTGCGATAAAGCGGCGGCTGGGCAAGGCACGCCGTAAGGACGGCAAGGCAATGATCAAGGAGCAGCGAGAAGCCGAAA
>Ga0268262_10007107_pt1 | contig 10545 bp, 7 predicted proteins | sample TergutNc150P3_FD_190354 | JGI IMG/M metagenome (GOLD analysis project Ga0268262, IMG submission 190354) | Nasutitermes corniger P3 segment gut microbial community from laboratory colony in Florida, USA - Nc150 P3 (SPAdes) (version 2) | ecosystem: Host-associated > Arthropoda: Insects > Digestive...
GACAATACGGTATTACAAAAAATAGAGTCCCTTGGCGGCGAAGCGGTAACATTTACCGGCTTTATTTCGGACGAACAGCTTATGGAGTATCTTTCAAAAGCCGCTCTTCTTGTACAGCCCTCGCTATACGAAGGTTTTTGCCTGCCGCCGCTTGAGGCGATGGTTTTGGGAACTCACGCGCTTATTTCCGACATTCCCGTACTAAAAGAGATTTATTCAGGCTATCCTGTAACATTTTTCCGCAGCGGAGACTCATCGGACTTAAAAGAAAAACTGACGGAACTGTTGTTTAATAAAAAAACATCTTCCATTGTTTTACCGGATGATTTATTATTAAGATATACTTTTAAAAAGACCGCAGAAATAATTTTAAGGGAATTGAAACTAAATGGGTATACGCAATGATTAATGATTGTCTGATAATGGCTGGAGGCTCCGGCGCCCGGCTTTGGCCCGCAAGCAATTCAAGAAAACCAAAACAGTTTTTACCTGCAGAAAAAGACGGAACAGAGAGTTTTTTTTCCCTAAGCCTTGAGCGGGCGTTGCAAGTAATCTCAAAAGACGACGGCAGAGTGATTGTCGTTACCGGAAAAACCCATATGCCTTTTGTTGTCGCTGCCTGCTCTAAGTTGAACGATGCTGAAAAAAAATGCCTTGTTTTAATTCCCGAACCTGAGACAAAAAACACAGCTCCCGCAATTGCCTGCGCCGTTGCATACGCCGGGAAAACCTGCGGCTTTAACCGTACCATGTTAGTTCTTACGAGCGATCACATTATAAAACCGCTTAATGTTTTTATTAATGATTCAAATTCAGCCGCGCAGTTTGCACAGCAAAATAAACTTGTTGTATTTGGCATTTCTCCGACAGGACCGGAAACAGGTTTTGGTTACATTGAAACGGCGGAAAACCTTGCCGGAAATGTTTACAATGTTGCCGCTTTCCGCGAAAAACCCAACCGGGAAACGGCAAAACAATTTTTAGCGTCAAAAAAATATTTTTGGAATTCGGGAATGTTTGCCTTTCGTTGTGATTTTTTGTCGGAAGAATACCGCCGTATGGCGGCGGATGTAAGCAGTCCTTTTGAAAATCTTAAACCCCCTGATAAAAAATCATACACAAAAACAAAAGGGCTTTGTGTGTTGGATAAATGGTCGGGATTGGACAAAGCTTACAAACAGGCAAAAAGCATTTCTTTTGATTATGCCATTGTCGAAAAATGCACTCAAACCGTTATGATCCGCGCGGCTTTTGACTGGATCGACATAGGCAGTTGGGACGATTATGTCCGTCTTCTCCCAGACGATTCATGCGCCAATGTATATGCCGCAGGTTCAAACGACTGTTTTGTCGATTCCGACATTCCCGTTGCCCTTGCCGGTGTTGAAGACCTTATTGTTGTAATCCGTTCGGGCAAAGACGGTTCTCCGCCTTCGGCGCTGATTACTCAAAAAGGTAAAACCCAGCTTGTGCGCGATATTGTTGAAAAAATTAAACAATCAGACAGAAAAGATATATTGTGAGGAAAAATTGAAATGAAAGTTGCCATTGTTCATTACTGGCTTATCAATATGCGCGGCGGGGAAAAAATGCTCGAGGCTTTGCTTGAGATGTTCCCGCAAGCCGATATTTATACCCATGTGTACAATCCAAAAGCTGTTTCCGATTTGATAAAAAACAGGCGCGTTATTACTTCGCGCGTAAACCGCCTGCCCTTCGCAAAAAAACTCTACCAGCTTTATATGCCGCTTATGCCAAACGCGCTCATGGATTTTAATTTACAGGATTACGACCTTGTAATTTCAAGCGAAGCGGGTCCGGCTAAGGGCGTGGTTGCGAATCCGGACGCGTATCATCTTTGTTACTGCCATAGTCCGATGCGCTACCTTTGGGATATGTACCATGAGTATTTCAGGGGAACAAATCCGTTAGTACGCTTTTTTATGAAGCGGCTTATTCCTTCTCTCAGGCTGTGGGATGTAACTTCCGCCAATTTGGTGGATCGTTTTGTTACCAATTCAAGTTATGTTGCAAAAAGGATACGCAGAATTTACAACCGCGAGGCGGAAGTTGTGTACGGTCCTGCGGCTGTCGAACAATTTATTTCTGTTGAGCGTAAACCTGCCGATTACTATTTATTTTTTGGTCAGTTAACAGGTTATAAAAGAGCTGATATAGCTATCGAGGCATGTATTAAATCGGGAAGAAAACTTGTCATTGCGGGATCCGGCGCGAAAAAAAAAGACATTAACAGGTATAAAAAAACCGGTCTTATCTCATTCAAGGGCAGAGTTTCCGATGAGGAGCAGAAAAAACTTTTCGCGGAAGCCAAAGCCCTGCTCTTTCCGGGCATTGAGGACTTGGGTTTAGTCCCGATAGAAGCCAATGCCTGCGGCTGTCCCGTAATAGCGTACCGTTGCGGCGGCGCGCTTGATACGGTAAAAGAAGGCGTAACGGGCGTTTTCTTTGACGAACAAACTCCCGATTCATTGATTAAAGCGATGGAGCATTTTGAAGCCAATCAGGAGCGATTTAACAACCGCGAATCTTTTAACGCGCAGGTACAGCAATTTTCTCGCGAAGCGTTTAAGGAGCGAATACGGCGCGTTATCGCGGAGAGAAAAAGAGTATAAATAAACATACTATGTTTATTAAGATTCTGAAAAAATCATTATTTGCCTTCTTGCTGTTTTTTTGTATCGGAGCGAAAGCGTTTCCTCAAACTGTTTATGAGCTTAATTTAAAAAGAGAATTAATACTGGGAACATTATCGCTTGGAATAGGCATAACGCCGTTTTTTGTAAAAAATGAGCCTGAAAACACCCCTGTTAACCTTAATAAAAACAAAGTTAACGGCTTTGACAGGTCATTAATGTTTTCATACAAAAAAACGCTTGATTTAATTACGGACAACGGAGCATACGCGTTAGCGTTACTGCCTATTATTTCTGTTATACCGAATATAAAAGAAGAAAATACGCTGTTAACCTACGGAGTTATGTACGGACAGGCGCTGTTACTCACATTCGGCGCGACATTTACGTTAAAAAACGCCGTTATACGGTATCGTCCGTATATGTATGCCGACGGTATTCCTGACGGGAAGGAAAAAGATTATTACAATAGTTTTCCTTCTGGCGCCGCGTCTTTTTCATTCCTAGGAGCCTCTTTTTTAAGCACAGCTTTTTCTCATGAATTCCCCGAGTCAAAAATGAAACTTCCGGTAATTGCCGGCAGTTATACATTGGCGGCTGTAATAGCGTCGCTTCGTGTTGTATCGGGAGCGCATTTTGTTACGGACGTGTTAACCTCGGCGTTAATATCTTCTTTATATGGGTGGTTAATCCCCTGTCTTCATCAAAAAAACAAAGAAAGACTGACAATAATTCCGGCGGGAGACGGGGTTATTTTTTCATTTAAAATCTAAACAAAACATAAAAACTTGTTGATAAAAGTCTGCGGTTAACATTGCCCGCCAAATCATAGATTCCAAATAATCCCCAAAAAGTTTCTTTCACGCCTATCCCTACTCTCTCGTTAAACGGAAAATCGTAATTCGCCGAACCGTACAGGAAAAACACATTTCCTTTTGAACGCTCTCCTTCCGAAGAATTAAAAGGCACAGGAATGGCAAAAATATGGTAGCCGTATACGTTAAAATCCAGTCTTCCAGCCTTTTTATGCACTAACGAAAAAGACAATTTAATATTTTCACCCACTCCGAATGTACAGCGGGTATCTCCTATATCAACCCAATAGTCAACTTCAGAAGAAGCTGTTTCATACATGTTATACATACTGGCTCCCCACAAAACGGCGTTTACATGGGTTTTTATCTCCAGATGCGACTTTTCCGAAAATAGATATTTATGTTTTAATGTCCAGCCGATTGCGCTGCTTGAAAACGGAATATTACCGTATCCGACATTGTCTTTAAAATCATCAGACGCGTCATAAAAATCAAAGTGCATACTTAAACCGGTGCTTGTCGTTTTCCTGTCCGTTTCTACCGGATTTATAGAAAAGAGGTAACCGTCGGAAACTATTGCGGCATGATACGAAGTATTAGTCATGGTAAATCCGGCAAATAATTCAAAATGATCATAGGCTCTTTTACTTTGCTGTAAAAAAGGATCGCCGTATACTACATCCACGTCAATATGTCCGCCGGGGTTTTTCCATGAATCATCATGTTTTATATGTCCCGGAAAAGAAGCAAAGGATTTCTCAGCGCCTAACCTTAACGATAAATCGTAAATATTGCCTCCGCCTCTTTGCCTGACCGGACGATTATAAATTTTACTTTGACTGCTCGAAGGACTAAGGAAAAATCCGCCTATCCTTGCCCCAAAAGACGGAGAAGAATCCACCTCAAGAAAAAGCCTGTACAGTATCTCGCCCAAAGCCATGCCGCTTAATGTTGTAGATATAACGTCATTATAAGCCGGTTCAGGCTCAAAGAGCATTTCCCACATAGCGGCTCCCAGAAAAACAGCCGGTATTGATTGATAAAAATTAAAACCGTTAACGCGCGCGCTTGCAAAATAAACCGAACCCAGATAGGCATGCCCTATTTGGTTTACATGAAATCTGTCCCCGTCTTCCCACATCCAGTCAGGGTCGGCGTAAATATTATCCCAAATATCCTTAAATGTCATATTGGCAAAAGCCGCGTTAGCAAGTCTGTTTCCGTAGTTTAAAAATAAATTGCTGGAAGTGACGCCCATAATTGTATATACGGTATCATTAAAATGATTTATTTTTGCCTGCGAAGCTGAGTCCGTTTCTTTATTTTCCTGCGATACCGGCTGCGGTTCAACTGCTGTTTCATTCCCCTGTGAAAAGCCGCTGATAGGCATAAAAAAGAAACAAAACAAAATAAAAAGCGCAGAAAAATCCCGTATCATGTCTTTCATTGTTACACTCATTAGATAACTTAAATATTATCTTATTTTTCTTATTTTTGTAATACTAAAATTTCGGAAAAAATTGAATTCCTGCAAACCCTATAAAAACCAAAGAATGCGGATATTGCGGCGTATTTATGATACGGATTTTGCCGGATGTTCCCAATTCCGAATCAGAATCCGTAAAATAAGAATACACTCCGCCGATTTCACCAATTAATTTTATAGGTATTTTCTTTCCGGTTAATGAATATTCACCGCCCAGTTTAAATATATGCATCCATTGGTACGCGCCGTCATGCAGAAAATATTTCTTCATCGAACTCCTGTCCATTTCCTTTAATTCCGACCAAAGAGAACTTCCGTCTACCGCCCTGTCTCCGTAATTAGCTCCGTGGCGAATCATCTGGTACTGCAAACTTACCAGACTGCGCGGAGCAGGGGTCGATTGAATACGGAACAGGATTTCATCGGAATTTGGCGGCAGATAATGACCCAAGGATTTTCCAAAATTGACATAATTGGTTTGCATCTTGTCGTTTTCGTACCACGGAGTTTCTATGCGTCCGTGAGTGTAATTATACGGTTCAATCTTTGTATAACTCAATGTTATAGAGGCAAAGGGCAGCCACGGCAAATAAAACAAACCTCCAAACTGCACTGCGTACATCGTTCTGTCCATTTCGGAAAGACCGCTTTCTAAACTTATCTCGTCGATAAATGTAGAAAACCAGGCTTTTCCAAGTCCTGCAGGATACTGTCCTTCCAAATTTAAAAATAACCCAATGTTGTCAAAATCGCCTATATTGTTCTGATACAGATAATTCTCGGCAAACGGATAAAAATACCCCAACTCAAAACGCTTGGGCCACACAACACTGCTTCCGAAATTTATTTTAAAATATTTTTTATGGCTGACTTCCAGCATAACTATAGAAAAAGCGTTTTGAAATGTTTCCGAATCGCCCTTTAAATGCGCGACATTATCTATATTACCTATCGCGTTATTGTATTCAAGCACGCCTGTCAGCGAAGAAAATGAAATCCAGTCAAAAGGCACGATTACCGTCTCAAACGCCAAAAAGGGCTGTGCGGTTTGATTCAGAACAAGACTGCCGTTGCTTACAGGACTTCCCCATTCCCTGTCCAGCCGGGAAAAACGGTACATAAAATGCCCGTTTAAAAATTCCCCCGACAATTCAGAAAGCATTGAATAACCTACTGAAAGATCTTCGGGCCAAACTAACATTGAGCGGTTGCCAATATCATTTATAGAGTAGACAAAACTGTCCCACTTTTTTTTATATGTATACGGAAAATACGCTAAAGGCTCGCTGCGCACCGGGAATTTCAAATAATTTGTCTCGTCGTCGGCAGGATCATACGGAGTGGTTTCATATTGTCCAAGTACGGCTCTCGGCGACTTTCCCATAAATCCGTTAATTGTAAGCCCATAGGATGCGGCTCTTCCAATATCTCCCATGAATGAGAGGCTTGGAATCATACTGAAATCTTTGTATAAATCACCCGACGCTGGAAGCGCCGAATCTTCAAAAAGAGGATCATCTGCGGACATATAATTATAACCTGACGCAAAAGGATAATAACCCGCGCTAAAAGTAAAATCCAAACCAAAACCAAATTCACTCGAAAAATAAATATCGTTCCATATATGTTCCGAGGAAATTGTACCACGCGTTAAATTAAAGCCTTTTCTTTCGGGAGTAAAATCTTTGCGGAATTGTTCCAGTATATTGCGTTCCTTTTCTTTGAGCCGGGCGAATTCATGGACAGGCTCAGCCGCGAGTATTTCTTCTATAACGCGAAGAATCATTGCCCGTGAATATGGTTTTGTATACGGAAGGTAACCGCACAGTCCTCTTATCTGAGCCTGTTCAATAACGGTATATACCGGATTTTCCAGAGGAACGGCATTATGAGTTTGAGCTGTAAGGGATAGATTGATAAAAAGAATCAAACCGCAGACAAACACGCATTTCTTGAACACAAATAACCTCATAAATTATCTATATTATATCGAAGAATTAAATAATATCAATAGATATTGAAACAATTCATAATTTACGCTATATTATATGTAAATGACCCTTCCTGACTTTGATATATGGTATAAAACAAAATACCGCCGCACCAGTTCCGCGCTTACAGCAACAGCCTTTATTTTTTCCGATCTTATCGCCGTTATGCTGTCATTCGCCTGGGGATTTTTTTGGGTCAGAATATACGGATTTGCCATTGGTCACGGAATTATAAACGCAAAATCATTTATTACTTATTGGCCCTACCTTCCAGCCTTTATTGTAATTTTCCAGCTTCACAGATTGTATCCCGGCGTTTCTCTCGCCCCTTCCGAAGAAATGAGAAGGTTCTTTATCGGCTCTCTTATCGCTTACGGCGGCATAACCATGTCCCGTTTTATAGAAAAAAACGTATGGGACGTGGTTAATACAGCTTTCTTAATAAGCGGAGTATTTTCTACAATAATTCTTCTTACTGTAAGAAGCATAACTCACTGGTTTTTACATAAAACAAAACTCGGCGGTATTCCGGCTGTAATTTACGGTTCAGGGGAAACAGGAAAACTTGTCGCCGATTGTCTTTTGGGCAGTATCAGGACAGGTTATGTGCCTGTGCTTATTTTAGACGATAATCTTCTTGGAGACGATGAATATAAAGGTATCCCGATAATTCATGAAACTTCCGCAGGTCCTGAAATCGTAAAAAGGTACAATATAAAAATGGCAATTGTCGCCATGCCTTCTCTTGATCCCGTAAAATTAAAACATCTTCAAAATACGTCGGTTCGATATTTCCGCTATAACGTACTTATCCCGAATTTTTACAATTTATCAAGTATCTGGATGTCCGTGCGCGATTTCAGCGGAGTTCTCGGCATTGATACAAGCAATAAACTTAACTTGACATTTAACTTGTTTGTTAAAAGGTTTATGGATCTTGCCATAGTTATATTCGGAGGCATTTTAGTATTACCGTTTCTTCTTTTATTCGCGCTGTTAATCAAACTGGATTCGCCCGGCAAGGTGCTTTACAAACAAAAAAGGATCGGCATAAACGGTAAACATTTTTACACATATAAATTCCGCACAATGGTAGCCGACGCAGATGAAAAATTAAAAAAACTTTTAGAAACTGATCCTGCGTTTAAAAAAGAATGGCAGGAAACTTATAAACTGCAAAAAGATCCGAGAATAACAAGGATAGGCAAATTTTTACGCCGGACAAGCATAGATGAATTCCCCCAGCTTATCAATATCTTAAAAGACGAGATGTCCCTTGTCGGTCCGCGTCCGATTATAGACGATGAAATTGAAAAATACGGCGAGGATTACACTAGAGTTTTTTCTGTTAAACCGGGATTAACAGGTTTATGGCAGGTTTCAGGAAGATCTGATTCCAATTATCTTGACAGAGTCGGTTATGACATATATTATCAACAAAGCTGGTCTGTATGGCTTGACCTATGGATTATTTTTAAAACATTCGGCGTGGTTATCATTGGTAAGGGCGCGTATTAAATGAAAAAATTAATTATTTTATTTTTTTTGTCATTTACAGCAAATAATATCTTTGCGCAATTTCGCGCTTTTAATGACGTTTTCCCAGCTATTAACCAGGACATAAAAAAAGCGGCATTCAGCGAATCCGGTTATGTAAAATCAAGTCAGAAAACAAACGGTTTTGTCATAATGGGAAACGATAAAAACTCAAAGTTAGATTCCCAGATTGTAAATAATGTGTTAAAAAAGAACCCCGGCTATCTTGTTGAATCAATATTGGTTATCCGCTTAAATCCGGACTCTGTAAACCTTCTTGACGTATACAACGCGTTGGGAAATATCCGCGACCTCAGCGGAAGGTTGTATAACTCAGCTACCAGAAACAAGTCTGTTCCTCTTTTTGAGGAAGCGACCAGAGTTACAAGCGAAAGGCAGTTATCCGCGATTCCCGATCCCTCGCCTTCAAGGACGCTTCCAAAAACAGAAACTGTTTATATCAGGCTTAAAGACGCAAATTTCGGCAACACATACTACCGCGCGGAGATGGCTCTTGTTCAAAACGGCTTACGCTATACCATGACTAATTTTCGCAATATAAGCTATTTATTTGTGCCTGTAATGAAGGAAGATAAATTCATAGCCCAGCTTTACTTTGAACCTGTACAGGAAGGCATACTAATATACAGCATTGCCGGCACTGATATTTCCGATTTTGTAGCCTCAAAGATAGATATAGATTCCGCTATTACCAAACGGCTTAACGTAATTATTTCATGGGCGGTAGACGGAATCAGAAAAAAGAAATAAAAAAAACGGTACAGTTAAACTATACCGTTCAACTTGGGGAGTGAAGGATTTGAACCTACGAAGGCTGAGCCAACAGATTTACAGTCTGCCCCATTTGACCACTCTGGAAACTCCCCGATAGCCATTCTATATTGCTTTATTTATACAAAAAAAAAAGAATCTTGACAAGGGGTATAGCGCCCTTGCCTACTTCCCTGCCGTCTCATAAATTATCTGCAGTGTCCTCTCCACGCATTTGTCCCACGAAAAGAACTTCGACCGCTCTAAGCCGAGGCGGCGGCATTCATTGTAAATGCCGCGGTCTGTGCTGACTGTAACCATTCTGTCCGCCATGTCTTCGATACTCATGGGGTCAAAATAGAGAGCGGCGTGTTCCGTTGTTTCAGGAAGGGATGCCGCGCGGGCGCATATTACGGGGACGCCGCAAGCCATAGCCTCTACCGCTCCCATGCCGAAACCTTCGTACATTGACGGAATAACGACAAAATCGGCTCCGGCGTACAGTTCGGGAAGACTTTTTGCAGGGAAGTGGCCTGTAAAGAAAATATCACTGCGCCAGGGCGAAGAAGCGGCGGCTTCCTTCACGACAGACGCATTGTTGCTGTCCCCTCCGGCTAAAACAAGCCTGTGCGGATATTTTGTTTTTTCTTTAAAAATATTAAACGCTTTTATAAGACGGACATGGTTTTTTATAGGGTGATCAATCCGCATCGCACAAAGAACATAGGGGCGTTTAAAACTGAACGGCTGAATTAACAGCACGCTCTCCTCGTTCCTCTGGCGCGGATAAAAAGCCTCATGATCAATACCGTTCGGGACTACTTCTATTCTGTTCTCTTTAACATTCGCTCGTTCTACCAACTCACGTTTTACAAATTCGCTTACGGCGATAATCCTGTCCAATTTACGCAAAGAATTCGGCAGTATCATTCTTAAGAACGCGCCAAGGTGAACCCTGGTTTTTCTATTCCCGTAATAAGCCGCCATATCATGAACAACCCCTATTGTGGGGCAAGGCGATTTATACGGCAGATAACGGTGAGCCGCGGCAAAAAAACAAGCGTCAAATTTACGATGCAGCGCAAACTCGGGGTATCTGTAAACATGCCAAAAGGAATTTGCGGTTTTTCCGTGAATAGAACATTGAGGAATAAATTCAAAATTGGGAGCTACTTCGGTATATGTATAGCGGTCATATTCCCAGCCGAAAAGTTCAAAAAGGGCTTCTGAAGGTTTAATGCGTTTTAAAAATTGGGTTAAATACATACCGACTCCGGACTTGCCGCCGTCAC
>Ga0268262_10007108_pt1 | contig 10544 bp, 7 predicted proteins | sample TergutNc150P3_FD_190354 | JGI IMG/M metagenome (GOLD analysis project Ga0268262, IMG submission 190354) | Nasutitermes corniger P3 segment gut microbial community from laboratory colony in Florida, USA - Nc150 P3 (SPAdes) (version 2) | ecosystem: Host-associated > Arthropoda: Insects > Digestive...
CTCGCAAACTTTGACGATATTGGCAGTGTTTGCATTCATAACTTTCTTTGTCTGACTTCCAATAATGTGCTGTCCCTCCGCATTTTGGACAAATAATTCCTTCTTTATCCCGAATCTCTTTCCATTTGCGTTTGCAACTCGCCTCGTCTGGAAAATCTGTTGTGAAATTTAATAAATTCATATACTATATTTTAAAAAAATGCAAAGATACTAAAAATTTGGGTAATGGGTACGATATACATTTAAAAAAAATCCTGAAAATCTTTTAATCCTGAAAATCATGGTTCAGACAAAAAGAAAATTAATAATCTAAATTTTTATAAATATGAAACAGGAAAGAATTTTTTTCAAAAGTATGGAAACGAAAAAGAAACGTTTTTTAGGTAAGGCAACAGGATTGTTGTTGTTTTTGTTGTTGGTGTTGTTTGGCAATGTCGGGTATGCACAGTCTTCCGCTGCAAATGCAGGACGGGAGTTTTATTTTACATATCTGCATAATAGGGCTTCTGGTGGTTTTCCAACTACATTACAATTAAAAGTAGTGGTGGAACAGCCATGTTATATTACAGCCGAATACAACAATGCAGCAGGTACTTATTGGAATGGGTGGGACGGCACAGTGCTTATTCCAGCAGGCATTTATACCGACACCGTAAGATATGCAAATGTATTCGAATTACCTGGCACTAACAATACAGGCAGTATAACTTCCAAAACCATTAGGCTTACATCATCGGAAAATGTTTGTGTATATGCTATCAATTACTATAGTGCGAGTACAGACGGTACTTGCATTTTGCCCGTTACCGCTTGGGGAACTGAATATAGATTGGCAACAGGAATTCCTATCACCAATACTCACAGTTCACTTTATGCAGTTGTAGCAAAGGAAGCAGGGACGGTTGTAACCCTGCATGATGGTACTACGACCATCACTCTTAATCAGAACCAAGCATATCATTTTAGAAGCAACGCTAACATAGATATGACAGGAATGCGTGTTTCGGCTACAAAACCGATTGCACTTTTTAGTGGGGGTCAAAGTGTTCTCGGTCCAGGACAACAATATAACGGAATATCTGGTTTTGGCTGTTCACGAATAGGAAATGCTTCATCAGACCATACATACGAACAGTTATGGAGTGTAGATAAATGGGGAACAGATTTTTTTGCCTTTCCGGTACGCACCCCAAATGGGGGCAATCCTGTCGGAACGGGCAATTGGGGCGGTATGTTGGCAATTGTTGCCCACGAAAATGGAACTACCGTAACCGTTTCGGGCGGAATTAACAGCGGAACACCGCTTGTTTACAGTATGAATGCAGGCGATAAAGTATATACCTGCGATAGCATGAGCGGATTAACAAGAATTGTTGCAGATAAACCTATTATGCCGTTTTTGTCACTGCCCGATGCCTGTATTATGACCTTTCAGCCTACAGACCAGCGGATTTCACATGCCTTTGTATCACCCTTTATCCTTTCGGGAACGACAAATGTCAACGCACACGGCATTGACCTGTTGATGCCTGCTGCCTTTTGGAGTCAAACGGTGATTAAAGAAAACGGCGTAGTGGTTGCCAATTCTACTTATACGGTAAATGCAAGCAGCCAATTTCCCGATTGGTACCACATACGCAAAAACTTGCCCAATAGCGATACCCACATTAACATAGATTGTCCCAGCGGTTTTTTGGCATACATCAGCGGAAGCGGTTCGGCGGAAACTTATGCTTTTTCAGCGGGTTCGGGTGCTTTTGACTTACAGTGTTATTTTACCGTAAAAGAGCAGGCAACCACCAACAATACCTATTATCAAAATACAACCGTATTTACGCACACTTTTGATGTAGCAGATACCGTTGTTGTAAACAGAATGGTAACCCCAGCCTTTACGTCTATTTCATGGCGGTTGAACGGGGTGCCTTATGCCTTTGCAGAAAATACCAGTACTACAAATATGTTAAAAATACCCGCTACTGCCTTAATCTCTGGCGATAACGTGCTTACAATGGTAGTTCGTTTTTCGGGTTCCTCTGCGGACAGTCTCTATACGGGGCATATCTGGAGAATCGCAGGCGTAGAAGTTTGTGCCGGCGACAGCATTGAGTTTGTGGCAGATGTTACCCCTGTTGGTTTATCGGCTGCTTACCAGTGGTTTGTAAACGATACGGCGTATGCAGGGGCAACGGACACGGTTTTCGGTTACGCTCCCAACGATGGGGATATCGTTCGAAGCCGCATTGTCTCCGATGCCTGCACGGATATGGATACGCTGTTTTCGGCGGCGATAATCATTCAGCATAAGGCGATACCTCAAGTGTCGGTTTCCATACGTGCAGATACAAATGATGTCTGTACAGGGACATCGGTAACGTTTACCGCAACCCCAACTAACGGCGGAAACACCACTTATCAGTGGATAATCAACGGTAGAGACACCGTAGGGGAAACAGGGCAAACTTTCACCTATCAACCCGAAGACGGGGATTTGGTACAAGTCAGAATAACATCAAGTCTTGATTGTGCAACGCCTAATCCTGTCGAATCCGACCCGCTGACCATGAAAATAAACCCCAAAGGTACGCCGACTATAATCATACGGCGGAAAACGGAATAAGAAAAGTTAATTTACGTATTAGATAATGAAATCCCTTGTAATAATAATTATGGGGGATTTTTCTTGTTGTAGAGACGTTGCGTGCAACGTCTCATAATCTGATTTGCACAATTATAACATCATAGGGCGTTGCCCCATGCTATTGATGACAGGCTGAAAGCCTGCAAATCATTAGCGTAGGGCAACGCCCTACTTTTGAAAAAAAACATCCCCCTGCCCCCTTCAAAGGTGGAGTTTGCAGATTACAGATTTGTTGTTTTTTCCCCTTTAAAGACAGAAAAAAGAAATTCGTAATCTCAAAATTCCCCCTTTGAAGGGGGTTAGGGGGATGTTTCTTGTTGTAGAGACGCGGCATGCCGCGTCTCTACATTCTCAAATTTCCAAATCAGCAAATAACCAAATCAACAATTTTTTAATGCTATAAATATTTTTTTTCGTGATATTATTTGTTTTGATTTTCAATATTTTATGTCATAATTGAAAATAATCAACAGGCATTTATAGAAAAAAAAGTGGAAAATTAAGAAAAAAAATTGTATCTTTGCAAAATGTTTAACCCAAAAAGAAAATTGTTTATGAGTAAGATGATTACGGGAAGGATTGTACCCTTAGTGATGTTTTTGTTGATTGTGAGCATACAGGTTGGTTACTCGCAAAATGATGTGATTGTCAATGTTGCCGAAAAGGCGAAAGGCAACGATGCGCTGGTTGATACGACAATCAAAAACGGAAAATGGGAATTTAGAGGTAATTTCCAATTGGAATTCAGTCAGTTTTATGCAAACAATTGGCAAGGAGCAGGCGACCCTTTTATCGGGTTGCGAACGCTGGATTTCATGTCGTTGTCGTACCGAAAAAACAAATTTGCATGGATTTCCACGCTTAGTTTTGATTTCGGCATGCAATGGAATTTCCACTCGGATTCTACTTACAGGAATAAAACGACAGATAAGATTGAACTGAACACGCAGGTCGGCTATCGGGCAAGCGGAAACTGGTATTATGTGCTGTCGTTTAACGGTTTGACGCAAATAACAGACGGCTATCGAGACGAGATAAAAGTTTCTACCTTTATGACACCCGCTATTTTTCAACTCGCTCTGGGTATGGAACATAAGCAAAAAACCTGGTCTTGGTTTATTGCTCCCATTTCTGCAAAAATGACTACCAAATTAAGCAAAGAGTTTTTTAATCAGTCCATTCCTGAGGGGGTGGATAGCGGGAAATTAATCAATACGACTGTGGGCGCATTTACCCGTCTTATGTATAATAACGATATTCATAAAAGGATAAATCTCAATACCAGACTTGAATTTTTTTATGATTATTTGGGAGAATATGAAAAACTTCGGAATTTGGCAACCAATTTTGAAATGATTTGGAATTTTTCCATAACTGATTGGTTGATGGTCTCTTTCAAAACGGCATTAAGGTACGATTATGCAACCCGTTTTCCTGTAATGCGGAGAAATGCAAGCGGAGAATTGGTGGAAGTGGGCAAAACTGACCATCTGCAATTTCAAGAATCGATTGGTTTGGTGCTGGGTTACAAAATTAGAGTGCCGAAAAAATAATTTTTTCAATATAAAATGGTATCTTTGCAATATCGGTTAAAAAGTAGGGCAGAAAGAGAAAGGGAATGAAAAAGATTTCGCAAACGCAGGATTTGGATATGTATTTGGCGATGCAGCAAAAGTTGTCGCCGCATCAAATACTTTTGACCAAGTTGTTGCAGATACCGATTATTGACCTCGAACACCGCATTGAGCAGGAAATTGAAGATAATCCCGCTTTGGAATTTGAAGATAATGAGGAAGATGCATCGGAAAATGAAATCGAAAACACGCTGCCTAACGAATTGGCGCAGAGTACCCTTGCCGAAGAAATAAATCCTGCTGCGGAGGAAGAATTTGATAAGGCATACGAAGATTTGCCCACAGATACGGATTTCAATTTTGACGATTATTTTAGCGAAGACTATGCAAGCGAGGACTATACGCCTGCCGCGTCCAATGATGGAGAAGACCATTATGTTCAGGGGCTTTTTCATTCTTCGGACGAAAGTTTTCAAGAGAGTTTATTTTCCCAGTTGGGCATGTTTGAACTGTCGGAAGAAGACCGAAAAATTGCCGTATTTCTGATTGGCAGCATAGACGAAAGCGGTTATTTAACCCGCTCCTGCGAGGATATGAAAAACGATTTGCTTTTCACCGCCAACATTGATACAACGGTTGAGCATCTGAAAACAATTATCGCAACGGTGGTGCATAAATTAGAGCCTGCGGGTGTGGGGGCAAGTGATTTGCAACAGTGTCTGCTTCTGCAACTGGAACGCCTTGCCGAAACGAAAAATGAAGCGGTAAAGGCTGCCTATCAGATAATTAAAAATCATTTTGTGGATTTTACCAAGAAGCATTTTGAACACATAAAAAAATCTTTATCCTGTTCTGATAAACTGTTTGAAGATGCGGTTGCGGTTTTGCTGAAATTAAATCCAAAACCAGGGACAACATTCTCAAATTCAGATGATACCGCTTGCATTATTCCCGATTTTATTGTTACAGTTAATGATAAAACGCAGGAATTGGAATTGTCTCTGCAAAAAATATCCTTGCCCGAATTGCGGGTGGGACGAGCCTATCAACGTTTATATAACGAACTGAAAATCAAGACTTCCATAACGGATAAGGACAGAAAAGATGCCATGGATTTTGTGAAACAGAAAGTCAGTGCTGCCAAATGGTTTATTGATGCCCTGTCGCAAAGAGACCAAACCCTGTATAAAACAATGGATGCCATTATCCATTATCAAAAAACGTTTTTTCTTACGGGGGACGAAACCACGCTGAAACCGATGGTATTGAAAGACATTGCCACGAAAATTGATATGGACATATCCACAATTTCAAGGGTTGTCCGCCTGAAATACGTGCAAACGCCGTATGGTGTTTATCCGCTGAAATTTTTCTTTTCGGAGTCCATGATACGGGACGACGGCGAGGAAGTTTCCGTTTATAAAATTAAAAATATTATCGCCGAAACCATTGAAAAAGAGAATGGTAATGGCATATTAACCGATGCAGCCCTCTGCGATATGTTGAACGAAATGGGATACAACATCGCCCGCCGTACGGTGGCAAAATATCGGGAACAGTTAGGTTATTCCGTTGCAAGATTAAGAAAATAGATATGCAAACCCTTTTGAACGACGAATATTTTATGCGTATCGCACTCAACGAAGCGGAAAAGGCTTTGGAGGAGGGCGAAATTCCTATCGGTTGCGTCATTGTCTCAAACGAAATCATTATCGCCAAAGCACACAATTTAACCGAGACTTTGCGGGACGTAACCGCTCATGCCGAAATGCAGGCTTTTACTTCTGCTGCGGAATATATTGGCGGTAAATATCTCAAAGACTGTACGTTGTATGTTACGTTGGAACCGTGCATCATGTGTTTGGGTGCTGCCTATTGGACGCAGATTGATAGAATTGTGTACGGTGCGACCGACAAAAAACATGCGGGAAAAGTAGATAAAAAGATGCTTTTGCACCCCAAAACGAAGATTACAGGCGGTGTTTTGGAAAAAGAATGTGCGGACTTGTTATCCGATTTTTTTAGCGGAAAACGGAACTAAACAGAACCGAAAAGCAAAAACAAAAGAGGGTTTGTTCTGGCGAACACCCTCTTTTAAAATATGAAAAAAATATCAATTAAAATTTCTTCCCGCCCAGTTTCTCATCAGAAACGGTTAAACGCCTTCTACCTTTTGCTCTTCTTGCTGCCAATACGCGTCTTCCATTGGCAGTTGCCATTCTCTCTCTAAACCCGTGTTTATTCTTTCTCTTCCGTACCGAAGGTTGAAATGTTCTTTTCATTTTTCTTTATCTTTTCTCGTTTTTAACTATGTCTTTTTCCAAGAATGCAAAGATACAATTTTTTTTTGAAATAAACGGCATTTTTGGAATTTTTTTTCATTTTTTTTGAAACTTTTTTTAGGGGTTGAAATTTTTGGTATTGTCAAAATTAACTAAATATCTCTGTTTGTTGAAGATTTAGGTATCAATAAAAAACTACTGTCTTGTACAGACGTTGCGTGCAACGTCTCCATATCAGCAAAAGAAAATTTAAGAGACGTGGCATGCCGCGTCTCTACAAACGGAAAAATTATTCCGCCTTTATTATTTTAGATTTAGGCATAAATTTATATGCTAACCCTGCACGTATCGTATAATAACTATTTGCTACTTCAGGATAATAACAAAATTGTCCTGCTAAAAATTCTGCATATATGCCAAATCCTTTCCAAAAATAAAAACCTCCGCCAAAACCTCCGCCATATTCTTGACGGTAACGGTTTGCATTTATATGATAACTAAAATCGCGTCTGCCTTTATCACTACTTAAACCAACACCAATAACAAAATGTTCACGATGCCGTATTAAATAGGTGCCTCCATAGGTAATCGTCAAATATAATTCCCATCTGCAATTCTTTTTTACATGAAAAAAAGGCAAAAGATGAACATTAACATTGATGCCGAAAGTAGGGGCAAAACCTGTTCTAAATTCTGCTTCTTCTAAACCATAAACAGTATCGTTTTTAAAAACAGGAAACGGATAAAGAAGTTGGTAGCGTGTATATCCGATATATCCTCCCAATTCTAACCAATTCAATATGCCATAATTGCATTCTATTCGAGCATTTAATCTTGCATTCAGAAGATGATTGTGTTTTAATAGCATAAACGGGTCATTGGGTTCATTGGTTCTGTTAAAAGAAAAACTTAACCTTGTATTCAACCTGTTTTTAATACTGTACATTGTATTATCCACAACAATATCTTTTGGGGGAAGCGTATCCCCTATCATATTACCGTAACGGTCTTTTGTATACTGATGTTCTTGAGCGAAACTTACTAATAGGAAACCTAACAAAAAAAATGGAATAATCAAAATCTGTTTCATAATTAATTTGCAAATAAATCTGTTTTTAAGCATTCTCTACTCTGTTTAAGCATGAAATGCAAAGATACACTGTTTTTTTGAAAATATAAAAAAAAACAAAAAACTTAATTTTTCAAACAATTATTTGTTTAGAACACGAAATTATCAACACCTTATTTCATAATAACCAATTTCTGGTCTATCCCAATATTATCGTTTTTGAGATTATTCCATTCTTTATATTTTCCACACTTACACTGTATTTCAATGCAATAGCCCCCAAAGTATCCCCTTTTTTGACGGTATAAACCACCTTTTTATCCGCAGTGGCAGGAGGCGGAGACGGTTTGGTTGTTTCGGCGGAAACGGACACGCCTTTTGCACTTACAATCAATTTTTGTCCCACTTGAATAGCATCGCTTGACAGATTATTCCATGTTTTTAACTGCTCTACGCTCGTCCCGAATTTCTGTGCAATTTTGCCAAGAATATCCCCGCTTTGCACTGTGTAATAGGGGGTTGTATTAGATTGCGAAATCGCAGGCAAAACCGTTTTTTTATCCGAAACATCAACCGTTTTTTTCACTGTATCAACACTGTATGAATAAATGCTGTCTTCCATTTGAACAAAAAGTGACTGTTTTTCCGCAGGTATCCGAATATCGTGATTTGGGACAAGCACATTGCCGACAAAAATAGGATTGGCAGTTTTAAAATCCGCCTCTTCAATATTTAAGATTCTTGTAAAATACTGTATATCAACTTTTTTTTTTAGACGAATAGAAACAGTTTCTGTTGCCTTGTGGATAAGATTTACATTAAACTGTTCAATTTCGTAAAAATTGGCAAGGTAAACGCAGGCGATAAAATAAGGAATACAATTTCTGTTCGGCAATTTCCCCTTTTCGTACAATGCCCAAATATCCGTATTGTTGCTGCGTATTTTCGCTGCTTCCAATGCGGAAAGACTGTTGGAATAGGCAATTATCATCTCCCAAAGTGCAGATTTTTCATTTTTAATTGCAGACAGATAAGCAATTGCGGTTTGGGTAGATTTTTGTATGTCATACCGTTCATCTATCTGATTATTAACGGTTAAACCGTATTTCACCGCAACCAGAAACGGAATATTCCATATCCCCGCCATATCAAAAAATTGGTTGTTTTCCCCTTGCATTTTTTGCAACATCAGCGGTAAATAGCAAAACTCCTGCGGTAACCCCGCTTTCAAAAGTTCACCTTGAAAAAACGCCCGCAAAGGCAAAAAATCTTCCAATAATTTTTGTGTTTCTTTTCTGTTTTCATGCAACATTTTATGAATGCAATTTGCTACAATATCATTATAATGCAGAGGCACAGCAGTTTGCAATCCAAGCAGACGTTTTTCAATTTCGGCATTTTTGGACTGTCCATAAGAAAAAATGCCGAAAAAAGAAAACAACAAAAAATGAAAAATTTGTTTTTTCATTATCCTTTCAACCCCCTCCCTTGCTTGTTGATTTTGTTTTCCTGTTTCAAATCAAGCAAAATGGGGTCTAACATGCCGTTGATAAAGTTTTTGCTTTTGTTTCCGCTGTAATATTTCGATATTTCAATGTATTCGTTCATGGTTACCCGCAACGGAATGCTTGGAAATTCGCAAAATTCGCAGATTGCCATTTTGAGCAAAATCGCATCTATATTGGTCAAACGGTCTCTTTCCCAGTTGATTAGCCTTTGGGAGATGAAGTGCATGTATTCCTCATTGTGTTCGACCGTTTTCATAAACAAATCAAGCATGAATTGCCTGTCTTCCGAAATGCCTTCTTCGTTTGTTTTAAACAGCGGAGGCAAAGGCATGTCCGCACGCTGTTGTTTTGAAAATGTTCGTAACGTATTGTAAACCATTATCATTACGTCGTTGTAATCATGCAGCCAGTGCAATTTTTTTTCGCCCATGTAGCAACACACCTCTTCATTTTCGAGTAAAAATTCCTCAATCATTGTAAGGACGAATATTTTGTCCGCCTCAAACGAATTCTCCTGATTTTGCATGTATTCCACAAAAAAAGGCATCAGCGAAAGATGGTCGTAGATTGTCCGCGTAAAGAACTTGTCCTCATCGCTGTACCAACTGATGTTGTGTCTTTCCAATGCTTTTTGCAGAAAAACATTCTCGTCTATCTTTTTGATAAACAGATTATTAACAAACTTGTAATTGGGGTGCAAATCGGTTTCTGTAGGCAGCAGTTTTTGTTTTTTTAAATCAATCACTTGGTCTGCCGTACAGGTCAATGCCCCGAAAAATGACAGCATTTGCAGATACAGTTTATACATATCGTCAAATGTACGTTCCAAATGCCTTTTGGCACGGTCTATGTGAATGCTTTTCGATAAATGGTATTCATATATCGCCTGCATTACCTTTATTCTAATAGTATTACGACTAATCATATCTTTTTTTTATACGAAATGCAAAGATACAATTTTTTTTCCATTTTTAATTATTCCATCTCAAATTTCAAATAAAAAATGCTATCTTTGCAAATTCTGTAAATTTAGATATATTAATGAAGTTACTTCAGACCATAGGCGAATATTTACTTTTGATGAAACGGGTGTTTTCCCGTCCGCAAAAGATGTCTTATTTCCGTAAGCAGTTGGTAGAGAACATCAATATACTTGGTTTGGACTCCCTACTGATGGTTACGGTCATTTCTATTTTCATGGGTGCGGTGCTGACGATACAGTCGGCGTTGCAATCCGAAAGTTCGTGGGTACCGACTTGGACAATCGGATTTATTATCCGCCAATCGGTGATACTTGAATTTTCACCGACCATTGTCAGTCTGTTTTTGGCAGGGAAAATTGGCTCAAGCATTGCCTCCGAAATCGGCACAATGAAAGTAACCGAACAGGTTGATGCTCTGGAAACTATGGGCATCAATTCGGCATCGCATTTGCTTTTGCCCAAAATTGCAGCATGTGCCATTGTCAAT
>Ga0268262_10007109_pt1 | contig 10543 bp, 8 predicted proteins | sample TergutNc150P3_FD_190354 | JGI IMG/M metagenome (GOLD analysis project Ga0268262, IMG submission 190354) | Nasutitermes corniger P3 segment gut microbial community from laboratory colony in Florida, USA - Nc150 P3 (SPAdes) (version 2) | ecosystem: Host-associated > Arthropoda: Insects > Digestive...
TACCGAACGGGATGAAGCTGTGGAAACGGCGCGTACCGCTGGGCGTGCTGGGCGTCATCTACGAATCGCGTCCAAACGTTACCATTGATGTTGCCGGACTTGCCATCAAGACCGGCAACGCGGTCATTCTGCGCGGCGGCAAAGAAACGATTCACTCCAATATGGCGCTCGTCGCGTTGGTAAAAGACGCGCTGAATGAACATTCGCTGCCTTCCGAAGCGGTGCAGTTCATCGACAATCCAGACAGAGGATTGGTGTTGGAACTGCTTAAATTGCAGGATTGCGTGGATGTCATCATTCCGCGCGGCGGCGAGGGACTGCATCGGTTCTGCCGCGAAAACAGCAGTATTCCTGTTATTACGGGCGGCATCGGCATCTGCCATATTTTTGTCGATCAATCGGCAGATATAGAAAAATCGCTGCCCGTCATTCATAACGCCAAGACGCAGCGCCCTTCGGTGTGCAACGCTCTTGATACCGTGCTTGCTCATAGGGCGATCGCCGAAGAAGTATTGCCGCGCGTCGTGGAATATCTCGCGCCTGCGGGCGTAACTTTCCGCGTTCATGAATCCGCGTTGCCTTTTCTGAAAGACTGGATCGGCGAAGGCAAACCGGCGCAGCCTGCCGGTCCGGAAGATTTTGATACGGAATGGATGTCGCTTGTGCTTGGACTGAAAGTCGTCGGTGGTATTGACGAAGCCATTGAACACACGAACGCGCACAGCATGGGGCATTCCGATTCCATATTGACGGAAGACGAGTCGAACGCCGCGCGATGGATCAATGAAGTTGATTCGGCTGCCGTGTATGTTAACGCTTCCACGCGATTTACCGACGGCGGTCAATTCGGTCTGGGCGCGGAGGTCGCCATTTCCACCCAGCGGATACATGCCCGCGGACCGATGGGACTGCGCGAACTGACCTCTTATAAATGGATCGGAGAAGGGAGTTATCACGTAAGGTGATCTCCCCTGATATTTACTCAGGTTTTCTATTGCTTTACGTCTGAGAGTGAGAGTGATATACTGGACTAGCGCAAAACACACTGTTACAAAATTTGACAAGGCAATTTTTGAAAATCCAAAATGGGGAAAATACTATGACAATAAAAGTCGCTATTAACGGATTCGGGCGTATCGGAAGGAATTTTGTGAGATGTTCGGCCGATGATCCAGAAATTGAAGTTGTAGGCATTAACGATATTACCAAGCCGGAAACGCTTGCCCATCTTCTGAAATATGATTCCGTCCTTGGGCGGTTTAATGGAGAGGTCGGGCTCGACGGCGATAAGATTTTGATAAACGGTAAAGCCGTTAAAATATTCAGCGAAAAAGACCCCGCCGCGCTGGACTGGAGTTCGTTGGACGCAACGCTCGTGGTTGAATCTACCGGGAAATTTACGGACGGCGAAACGGCGAAAGCGCATATACGCGGAACCGTGAAAAAAGTCGTAATTTCCGCGCCCGGCAAAAATGTGGACGGGATGTTCAGCTTTGGCGTCAATCATACGAACTATGATCCTTCCGCGCATCATGTCGTTTCCGCAGCCTCCTGCACAACCACCTGTCTCGCGCCGTTGGTCAAAGTATTGGACGAAAGTTTCGGCATAGAAGCCGGGTTCATGACCACTGTGCATAGCTATACAAACGATCAGAATCTTCTTGATCTGCCGCACAAGGACCTTCGCCGCGCGCGCGCCGCCGCCGTAAATATGGTGCCCAGCACCACCGGCGCGGCAAAAGCCATCGGGCAGATACTGCCGAATCTCGCGGGCAAGCTTGACGGTTTTGCCATACGCGTTCCGACGCCTAATGTTTCACTGGTCGATCTTGTTGTTACCGTACGCAAATCGACGACGAAGGAAGAAGTGAATAACGCCCTGAAAACGGCGTCGGAAGGCTCGCTGAAAGGGATTCTGGGCTATTCCGAGGAACCGCTGGTTTCTTCCGATTATATGCGCAGCGCTTTTTCCGGAACGGTTGACGCTTTATCAACAAAGGCAACGGGCAATCTGATAAAGGCGCTTTCATGGTACGACAATGAATGGGGATATTCCTGCCGCCTGCTGGACCTCGTGAAATACGTTGGAGCGTAAATTATGGTGAAACTTACCATTCGGGATTTAGACCTTAAGGGGAAAAAAGTCTTTGTTCGGGTAGATTTCAACGTTCCTTTGAAGGACGGCAAAGTCGCGAACGATCTGCGGATTCGTGAAGCGCTGGAGACGATTAACTACGGCTTGGAGCAAGGCGCGACGCTGATACTGGCGTCGCATATGGGTCGTCCTAAAGGGAAGCCGAACCCGGAATTTTCACTGGCGCCCGTGGCGGCGCGCCTGACCGAACTGCTGGGAAAAAATGTGATTTTCGTTCCGGACTGCGTCGGACCGGCTGCGGAAAAAGCGATTGCGGACGCGGCGCCGGGCGATGCGCTGCTGCTCGAAAACCTGCGGTTTTATCCGGATGAGGAAGCGAATAATCCGGAGTTCGCCGGAAAACTTGCGGCGCAAACATCGTTGTATGTCAATGACGCGTTCGGCGCGGCGCATCGCGCGCACGCTTCCACTGAAGGCATTACGCATTTTGTGGAAAAAGCGGCCGCCGGATTTCTTATGGAAAAAGAGCTGCGGTATTTAGCCGGCGCGCTGGAGGCGCCGGAACATCCTTTTGTCGCCATTCTGGGCGGCGCGAAAATTTCCGAGAAAATCGAAGTGATTGAAAACCTGCTCGGCAAAGTGGATCGTCTGCTGATCGGCGGCGCCATGATGTTTACTTTCATGAAGAGTCAGGGAAAAGGCGTCGGCAAATCTTTGTGCGAGGAAGATAAACTTGAGCTTGCGCGGAAACTGCTCGCCGCTGCGGGCGATAAAATCGTGCTGCCCACCGATGCCGTAGTGTCTTCCGGAATAAACGATGCAGCCGGCGCGCGTGTCGTTCCTGTCTGCCAGATCCCTGAAGGGGAAATGGGGTTGGATATCGGACCGCAGACGGCGGCGGCTTACGCCGAAATCATCCGTTCCGCCCGGACAATTGTCTGGAACGGACCGATGGGGGTATTTGAAAAGGACGCTTTTGCGGCCGGAACAATTGCCGTCGCCAAAGCTGTGGCGGATTCTTCGGCTCTTTCCGTCGTCGGCGGCGGAGATTCGGCGGCGGCTGCGGAAAAAGCGGGCGTTTCTGACAATATCACTCATATTTCGACCGGCGGCGGCGCGTCGTTGGAATTTCTCGCGGGACATGTTCTTCCCGGCGTAGCGGCATTGACGGATAAGTGAAATGTAGGGGCGGGGCTTGCCCCCCGCCCCAAAAGGCGCCCGCAAGGATTCGATGGTAAATGAGCGTTAGATTGTGGTTTTTAGAGGTTCCCTGAAGGACGATTATGAGGATACCCGTTGTTGCCGGAAACTGGAAAATGCACAAAACCGTTGCCGAAGCGCGCGCCCTGATTCAGGGTATTCGCTCAGGCGCGGGCGATGTGGAGCATTGTCAGGTGGTGATCGCGCCGCCGTTTACCGCGCTGACGGCTGCGGCTGAAGAAATAAAAGGAAGCGCCATAACGCTTGCCGCCCAGAATGTCCATTGGGAGCCTAAAGGCGCGTTTACGGGCGAGATCAGCCCGATGATGCTGCGGGATGTCGGCTGCGGCATGGTTATTCTCGGACATTCCGAGCGGCGGCAATATTTTGGCGAAACGGACGCTTCGGTCAATCGCAAGACGCGGGCTGTACTGAACGCGGAATTGCGGCCGATTATCTGCGTCGGAGAAACGCTGGAAGAAAGAAATTCCGGATTGTACGAAAACGTCGTCGCAAAACAGCTTGAATATGGATTGAACGGCTTGACAGGCGAAGACCTCTTGCGTATTATTTTCGCCTACGAACCCGTCTGGGCTATCGGCACCGGACGTACGGCGTCTCCGGAAACGGCGCAGGAAATGCACGGTTACATTAGAAGCCGGCTTTTTGAAATGTTCGGAGAGAATGCCGGGAAGGTTCGTATTTTATATGGCGGCAGCGTCAAACCTGAAAATATTGACGCTTTGATGCGGCAGCCTGATATTGATGGCGCGTTGGTCGGTGGCGCGTGTCTGGAAGCGGAAAGCTTCCTGCGCATTATCCGATTCCAATCGTAACGTTGATGGAAAGCAGGTAAAATGCTCTTTTATTTAGTTGTGGCGGTACATGCTATTGTAGCGATTATTCTGGTTCTGGTTGTGTTGCTTCAGTCCGGAAAGGGCGCGGACCTGGCGGGCGCTTTCGGCGGCGGCGCAACACAGACGGCCTTTGGAAGCCGGGGACCGGCTTCGTTTCTGTCACGTATGACGACGGTTGCCGCCGTGGTTTTTATGTTGACCAGTATAGGCTTGGCGTTGCTGGCTGAAAAAAACGCGCCGGAAAACAAGTCGATTTTAGAAACTTCAGGGAAAGCGGCAGCGCCGGCTGATGAGAAGAAGCCTGTTACGGCGCCGCAATCCGTACCGACGCCCGCTCAGATTGAAGAGCAGATAAAACAGATTCAGGAGCAACAGCAGTCCGCGCCGTCCGCGCCCGCGCAGGGAAATTCTGAACAGCCGGCTCAATAGCAGTACCCAATCGCGTAAATACGCGATTTTCTTCAGTGCCGAAGTGGTGGAATTGGCAGACACGCCATCTTGAGGGGGTGGTGGGCAACGCTCGTGGGGGTTCGAGTCCCCCCTTCGGCACCAATACCAAAATTCCGTAAAGTATTGATAACGCCAATCTTATCCTTGATATCCCTTGCCATGTTATGCCGCTATTGCCCGTTTTGCGCCCCTGCGTTCCTCAATCACTGCACGGACACGCCGCAGGCGAGAAACGCGCGTAGCGCCTCCGCAAATCAAATGAATGTCAACGGGCTTGAAAAAGTGTAAAAAACGGACTATCGGCCGGAAAACCACCCCAACATCATCAATCATCCAGCCATTTTTACCTTTTTTCACTTTTCGTTATGGATCAAGGTTCCGCATCACTTGACAGTGTGCTAGACTTATTCCCCTTTGGGGCTGACAACCTACTACGATTGGCTCAAAATTGAAAAAATGCCACTATAAAACCACGGCCACGCGCCCGTTTTTTTACACTTTTCCCAGCCTGTCAACAGTGTTGTCAAAGAATTGCCAGTCGCCTGTTTTCCCGGTTACAAGTTTTTCCCGGCAAAACGGACAAACGGTTAATGACGAGGAATAACTTGCGTCAGTTTCCCATTTGCTTCCGCATTTATTACATTTCATTAACAACTTCACCACCTCGCTTGCTTACATTTCCTTTTTATTACGGACAGGACGGATAAGCCGCGATTTCTGCCCTGTACCATTGGTTCTCAACTTCCCATAAGTGGTGGTCAACGTATCTGGCTCCGGATTCTCAGGAAGCGTCGGAATTTGATCCGTTCACACGACAAAAGGAAAAATCCTACTCTGGAATTTTGCGGACTGTCAACTTTTTTTGAGTGAATGGGTAATATGTCAACTTACTTGGCTCCGGATCATATGGAACATGTCTATTATATTCCCGAAACGGCGGCATTGATTGCGCCGATATAAAACATTACAATACGGGAAATAATAAGTATAAGGAACGCCGCTATCAGCCCGTAAAACAAAAAACCGCCGATAACAGAGACGGATTTGAGTTGCTGAAGCCCTTCCACAAGGTACCGTTTTGATAACCGCTGCATCTCTTCCGGTAAATTACCGGTCTGCTCGCCTGTTTCGACTGCTGTTATGAAATCGCCGTCAAATACCGGAAAGGCGCCGGCAGATACTGCTGAAAATGCTTCTGTTAAATTGCCGCCGCGTTTAACACTAGCCAGTATGTTCGGCAAAGCATCTGAAACGGGAGCATAACCGGCAGTGCCGAACGACAGTCGCAACGCGCGGCAGATATCAATACCGGCTTTCATTGTCAGATAGACGGCCCATGTCAATTTCATTAGTGAAAGAAGACGAAACAGCCGTTTGATTCGCGGCACATGGTCGATATAATAATGAACCGCTCTGCTGCGCCGTACGCTTTGTTTTATCCAGAAATACACTGCAATAAACACTGCCGCAACACAGGCAAGCAAACAAACATAGATAATAAATCCGCTGAAACCGACAAGTCCGAAACCGAGAATATCAACGTTGGCGCCGGTTATTGTCCGAATTGCGCCGAGCAGAAGAATCACGAGACCGATGATACCCAGCGCGGCAACTAATTCAACGATTGGCACAAAGAGTGATTTCGTAAAACTGCGGCGGATTTCGATGAGTTCATCATAATAGTCGGCTAATTCAATGAATGTTTCGGCAAGATGACCGGACTCTTCGCCGACTTCGACAATAGTCGTAAACACTTCGCCAAGTTGTTTATGGTAGGGTTTCAGGGACTCCGCCAGTGTATTGCCATGCTGTAAGGATTCCGCTACCTCCCGCCATATTTTCGACTGTCTTGAGCGTTCCGCTTCCCGTCTGATAGTATCCGTCAATGTCAAACCCGCATTGAGACAAATCCCCATCCGGCGGCAGAATTCAGCAAGTTCTTTGTTAGACATAGTTTTGTCAATCCCATATTATTTTTTTCAGCAGATAAAACAATTGCTGTCATTTTATCAGTTTAGTATCCGAAATATCCGGTCTATCAGCTCATCCCAACCCAAGCCTTTCAAGTACGCAGATGATTTTAAAATCCTTGTCTCTAAAGCAGATTTTCAGAAAATCATTTCGTCGTTTGTCGGACATCTTTGAAATGAAAAACAGATATGTCAAAACATAGATATATTCGGCAAAAGTTGTTTCACGGAAAAGGTAAATCGAAAAGCCAATAAAAGCAATTGCCGGCAACGGATAAGAGACGACCGGCGGCAGCCATTCGTCTCTCAATCGCCTGTTAATCAGCAAATATTGCAGATTGAAATATTCTTTAATAGCAAATACTCCTACGGACTGGCTACTATATAGAGTCTGCCTATATAGTCCGTGTTTGACAAAAACCTCTGCATTTTTCAGTCAAAAAACCTGAAAAGCGCAGATTTTATAGCAAGTTGCCCATAGCCAATCGACTTTAAATAGATTCTAATTAGGTATTATGTCAACTTCCCCGGCTCCGGATTCTCAGGAAGCGTCGAAAGTTGCTCCGTTCACACAACGGATGATGAACTCTACACTGGAATTCCGAACTGTCAAAGATTTTTTTGAGTGGAATTGAACAAACATGCAAAACTACCGTCGCCGGTCGCTTATCTATCGTCTCGGTAAAGTTCGGTTGGGTTCACTCCTCCGGCGATGGAACCCGTCATTTTTCAGTTATTTGCGTTATTGATATGTCAATTCTCATTTCGCGTGGCTGCGGATGAAATAAGTGATTTATACATTTGCCGGGCGTTCGCGCCGACATCAGGCATGTTCGCTCCGTCGGGATGATCGTCGAAATGTTCTTTAAGCATACTCAAAGCGGCTTCCCGTTCCATTTTGCGGGCGGACTGGATGACAACCACGCGAACGTAAGGGTTTGGATGATTATGATTATTCGTCAAACGGCTTGACAATAAGCGTTCCCGAAGCAATACGCAGCACGGATGGCGCAAAAAAATCGGAAAAAAAGGTGGGCGAAGTGTTCTGCGACGGATTCAGATAACGCGCCGCTTCTATTATGTATTCGCCAGGCTCATTCAAATCAAGCCATTGGTTGAGGTTAAGATCAAAAGCGTATTCTCCGCCGCCGGTGGCTATTTGCGGCGTCTCGCCAAGCCCGCCGCCGATTCCGACCGAAACCACAGGTGTCTGGTAAATGATTTCTTCCTTATCGCCGTCTTTTCGGATTGCCCTCAAGTTAAACGATTCCGGACGCCCCGTGCTTCGGTAGTCGCCGCCGACTGAAATATAAATGTCGGCATCCGAATCATTGCGGACGACATATTGGAAGTTCATTGGTTCGCCGGACATGATCGACGGTTTCGGGAAACGCAGACTTGCTGAGACCTTTGATGTGAGTTCCGTTTCCTGTTCAATGCCAAGTTTCCGGTAAACTTCGTTTCGCCGGTCAAATTCCGCTCTATTTGCCCAATAATCGGGAAGAGCCGCCTCACGCGAGGGATTTGATTCCATAACAAAATCAATTTCGCGCGGCGAATTTTTTGAAATGAAAACAGCGTCGAATTTTTTGCCGGCCACGTACTTTTTCATTTCTTTCACTTCTTTTAGTTTCGCCAAATCGCCGACGATAATCAATTCGCCTTTCGCTGACCGGCTGCTGTCTTTTAAAAGGTTGGGCCAGTCGTCGTCACATACATAACTTGCCGAAAGAATGAACGGCAGAAAGCGAAAAGCATCTGTTTTGCCGGAAGAGTTGTTAAACGTCAGGATCGGATGCAAAATTTCTCTTTCGACCGGTGGCGCGTCCGGCTCAAAATGAGTTGTTACCGACGTAAGGCTTTTTTGTGGATCAATCCGTAATGTGTACTTTCCTTCGGCATTGGTTAACGCCGAAGGCGTATATCCATAACTCCTCAAAAAACCGGGACGTGTACTGATTACAACCCCTTTCAACGGCTTGCCGTTGTTGTCGCGGACGGTTCCATAAACACTCCACCCTTGCCCCTTGCCGCCGTTTGCCGGATCGGAAAAAATGGTAAACACCGCTGCTTCTGACTTGCCGTCGCTTGAGCGGTAAACCTTAACATCCTTTGAGCCGCTGTCGTTTGCAAGGATGGGAAAAAACGCTAGACGCGCGCAAAAAACAAAAAACGAAAAACGTGATATGCCGCGCGGTCTCATAAAATATCCTCCATGTTCCCTAAAATAAATCTATTCTTTACAATCATACTGGAATTCTGGAATATTTGAACGGATGGATATGTCAGTTTTTTGTAGTAGAAAGCGAAAAGGCCGCAAGGTTGTGACTTGCGGCCTTTTATGATTTAATCCGGCGGCGACCTACTCTCCCACATCGTTGCCAATGCAGTACCATCGGCGCTGGAGGGCTTAACTTCCGTGTTCGGGATGGGAACGGGTGGATCCCCTCCGCTACAGCCACCGGAAACTCGTCTTCAACCTTCAGCAACTCTTCCTTCTTTTTCTTCCGTCGCCTCAGGCTTACTTATATCTCCAGTACTACTTTCTCTTCAGATAACGACGTCTTCCCATCTTCTTGATTCTTCTTCTCAATGGGACTTCAAACAGGGCTAATTTTATGGTCAAGCCTCACGACCGATTAGTACTGGTAAGCTCCACGCGTTACCGCGCTTCCACATCCAGCCTATCACCTGGTGGTCTTCCAGGGGTCTTCAGCATTTCTTCAAATGGGGATATTTTATCTCAAGGTGGGTTTCACGCTTATATGCTTTCAGCGTTTATCCCGTCCGAACTTAGCTATCCAGCTATGCCGCTGGCGCGACAACTGGTGCACTAGAGGTTCGTCCATCCCGGTCCTCTCGTACTAAGGATAGATCCTCTCAAATATCCTGCGCCCACCACAGATAGGGACCGAACTGTCTCGCGACGTTCTAAACCCAGCTCACGTACCGCTTTAATGGGCGAACAGCCCAACCCTTGGAACCTTCTTCAGCTCCAGGATGCGATGAGCCGACATCGAGGTGCCAAACCTTGCCGTCGATATGAACTCTTGGGCAAGATCAGCCTGTTATCCCCGGCGTACCTTTTATCCGTTGAGCGATGGCCCTTCCATTCAGAACCACCGGATCACTAAGTCCTGGTTTCCCATCTGCTCGACTTGTCTGTCTCGCAGTTAAGCATGCTTATGCCTTTACACTCAATGGCTGATTTCCAAACAGCCTGAGCATACCTTCGAGCGCCTCCGTTACATTTTAGGAGGCGACCGCCCCAGTCAAACTACCCGTCAAGCAATGTCCTTCGTCCCGTTTCAGAACGTAAGTTAGTACCTCAATACGATAAGAGTGGTATCTCACCATTGGCTCAACGCAACCCGAAAATCACGTCTCTCAGCCTCCCACCTATCCTGCGCATATCGCACCGAAGTACATTGCTAAAGTGTAGTAAAGGTGCACGGGGTCTTTCCGTCTAGTGGCGGGTAACCGGCATCTTCACCGGTATTACAAGTTCGCTGAGTCACTCGTTAAGACAGTCGTCAGATCGTTACGCCATTCGTGCAGGTCGGAACTTACCCGACAAGGAATTTCGCTACCTTAGGACCGTTATAGTTACGGCCGCCGTTCACCGGGGCTTCAATTCAGAGCTTCTCAGGGTTACCCCCAATGACCCCTCCTTTTAACCTTCCGGCACCGGGCAGGCGTCACACCCTATACGTCGATTTTTTGTCTTTGCAGAGTGCTGTGTTTTTAGTAAACAGTCGCCTGACGCGTTTCGCTGCAACCCACTTCAGCTTCAGATGTCTCTTCTTACACTTACTATGGGCACTCCTTCTCCCGAAGTTACGGAGCTAATTTGCCGAGTTCCTGAACGAGTGTTCTCTCAAGCGCCTTAGGATCCTCTCCTCATCTACCTGTGTCGGTTTACGGTACGGTCACCTGTGCGGCTCACTAGAAGATTTTCTCGGCAGTGTGGA
>Ga0268262_10007110_pt1 | contig 10542 bp, 9 predicted proteins | sample TergutNc150P3_FD_190354 | JGI IMG/M metagenome (GOLD analysis project Ga0268262, IMG submission 190354) | Nasutitermes corniger P3 segment gut microbial community from laboratory colony in Florida, USA - Nc150 P3 (SPAdes) (version 2) | ecosystem: Host-associated > Arthropoda: Insects > Digestive...
CTGTCAAGGAGTAAAAAACAATCATTTTTAAATAAATTTGATTAGGCTAAAGCCGCTGGACTTCTACCATATAACGGATATCATAACCGCTGTCGGAAACCCTTTTCATTTCAATAATAAAAATGATGGATTCCCCGCGCGGGTCAATAAGCACCCTGTTTATATTGTATGTCTCTATTTTTTGCCGTTTAATCTGCGGATTACCGATAGTATAGTTCTTTATTTGGTCATTTTGAGCCCTGCTCTCCAAACTTATATAAAACCATGACCTTACATTCTGTCCGCTGCCTTCTCTGTTGGGGACAAGTTCCGCTTTATAGGCTTTTCCGGTTAAAAAATCACGAAATTCTATAACTTCCCCGTTTGCCGGAGGGTGTTCATCCCTTGAAATGTACAGAGGAAGACCTTGATTTTGAAAATTTATGTTATATTTGCTTGTAAATGCCGAATTATTGGCTACCAGTTGAAAAAAAACGCCTGAACCATCCTGCCCTGCCTTTATAGGGCTGTCCTGAGTGTACGACATCCTGCCGTTTGGGACAAAATTATTGGCGTAAACATCAACGACATAAAGCTCCGCCCAGGGTTTTAAAGCGGGTGAAAGCACTCCATATTGACCAAACATATAGATTTTGCCGTCAGGAGAAAAGCCCATATCTATAAAGGAAGCGACATCTCCAGCCCATAAAGCGGATACACATATAAAGAGAATCAATGAGACTATCAATATTAATTTTCTTAATAACATGGAACTCCCCTTAATTCCCATTATCGGTATTCTATGGTAAGTCTTGAGAATAAATCTTTTTTATGGTTAAAATTGATTATGACACTATCCGAAAGAAATGTGTTTTTCAGGACCGCAATCGCCTTTTGCGCAATTTCTACGCTTTTGACACTGGGTATTTCCTATCTGGTAGTGCCCGCATATAAAACAATAGGGGAAAATACCCGCCGTCCTGTGGATATTGTTCAGTTTTTCCTCGGGCATCTCCTAAAATCCAATTATTTTGCCGTTCATATCTCTCTGGCAGCGCTTGTTATCTTCTCTCTTGTTGTACTTTTCCTTATTTTATCGTTTTTTGAGCAGACATCAACGCCGGAAATCCTTTATATTTCCTTTTTTATTTTTTCTTTTTCGTTTGAAATTATCCGCCTTGTACTGCCATTGCACTTAATTTACACAATTCCCTCGTTTTATTTACTGGTATTGATGCGTGTTCTGCTCTTTGCCAGATATTTCGGTATTTTCTCCATAGTTGCCGCAAGTCTTTGCGCCGCGGGGTTTGAAGTGCAAATGACCCGCAATATGATCCTGATAATTATTGCCGCCGCCCTGATAATTATTATCGGCGTCCCAATTGATACTCAAAGCTGGGATACCAGTTTAAATATAATCTACGGGTTTAGTACAATTTTCAGGGTCATAGAAGCAGCCGCCTTTCTTACCGCGGTTATCAGTTTTTTTATCGCGGCCAATGTCCGTGGTTCCGTTGAATATATCTATATCGGGATTGGAGTTATGTTTGCCTTTATCGGCAGGCACTTCCTTCTTTACTTTGACAACTGGGCCGGCCCCATTCCGGGCATAATAATGCTGTCTTTCGGAACATGGCTGGCCTGTTCAAAACTTCACAGGATATACCTATGGATGTAATAAATCCGCCTTTTTTTGCCGAAAATTAAATGACTATGTTTAATAAAAAACTCATTTGGTTCTATACGATTTTATTGTTTTTAGTTTCCTACACAGCCACCGCGCAGGCTAATACCCCAAACAAAATCGAGCCGGACGGAATTATTAAAAGCGCGGCGGATCAAACATCGGTATTGTTTAACAGCGATATTCTGGCATATTACGGACACCCCAATTCGCGTAATATGGGCATCCTTGGACGTCACTCAATAGAAGAACTGGATAAATTGCTTACGGAACAGGCCGCGGAATACGAAAAGGTAAGCAACGGACGGAAAATAGTCAAGGCGTTTTATATAATCTACGGAACTGTCTGGCCGGGGGGCGATATAGGGATTTTAAACAACGAAACCCTTATGAAATATATAGAATACGGGTTAAAAAACGATATGCTGGTTTTTCTTGATCATCAAATCGGACGTTATGATCCGGTTGAATCGTTAAAAAGAATGCTGCCGTATCTGAAATACCCCAACGTCCATCTTGCCCTTGATCCTGAATGGCGTACTCTAAAACCATTGGTAGAAATAGGACACGTTACCGCGGAAGAGATTAACCGCGCACAGCAGGTTATGGAAGACTATATTATTCAAAACAACATACCGGGCGAGCGTATGCTTGTAATTCATCAATTTAACTATATCATGATAAAAAACCGCAGCGCGGTAAAAGCCGATTTCGGCAGGGTGCGTCTTGTTCACTGCGCCGACGGTTTTGGGCATCCCGGAATGAAGCGCGACTCTTACGCTTTTAACGCTCTGGCGGAAAACATACCGGTTAAGGGTTTCAAACTGTTTTACAATTTAGGAATTCCCGGCGCCGGTTACGACGACCCGCTGATGACGCCCAAGCAGGTGTACGAGCTTAATCCCCGGCCTTACGTAATTATGTACCAATAAGCCAAACAGGGGAAATACCGCGAGCTTTTGGAACGCCGCGGTTTCTATGCGGAACTCTAAAACAGCAAATTCGCGGGCAAGGGAAATATAGCGCTTTTAGGCGCGTTATTTTCTTCTATGCCGCCTATTGATCAAATACAGCGTTTTATTGAGCGGTCGCGAGATTATTTACTTGACGTAAAGCTCTGTATATAGTAATTTTATATGAAAGGGGCAGAGCGATTATGAAAATTGAAGATATTAAGATAGAAGATGCGGCGGACGCAAATTATTTTATCAAAAAATTTTTTAATAACGACTATAATAAAATACAAATGACCCAGTTGGAACAACTTGTACTGACTGTTTATTCTATGGGTAAAAAAAACGGCGTATCAACTGATGGCGCGCCTGATGAAATTGAACCGAAATCTACCGGTAAAGCCCCTGAAAAAGCAAGCCCCTTTAAGATTAATGAAAGGGTAAAAATCCTTGAAGACGTTGAAATAGGACATAGCGGAGAATTTATCAGGGCAAACAGCGAAGGTACGGTAGCTTTCAGCAAAGGAGATACCACAACCGTTTTATTTGAAGCGGGTGAAGAAGGAGAAATGATTGAAGTCAACCTCCCGTTTGATAAAATAGAAAAAGTTAGTTAATCAACCATATCAGTGCCGGAAAAGTGGTGTTAGACGCCGTTTTACTCCGGTACCAATAAAAGAACCTCATTATTTACTGCCCCGCTCAATGCCGTAAAGCGCGTGATTACTGCATTCAAATTTATTGTTAGGCAATTTTAAACAAAAAGAAGCCGATTCTTCGTTAAAATTAACAGTTTTTTTAATTTAGTTTATTTTATATTCTTGGGCATTTTTGTCAAAAAACAATTGCTTTTTAGTTATTTTTGTTCGTATTTATTTATTGATATTTCCAATTATTAATCGTAGCATTTAACAGTGAGCAAAAATTTTGTTCGTTTTTATAAAAGCTCGCATGTTTTCAAAAAGTTAACGGGGAACTATGTTAAGGAGTTACAAAATGAAAATGACAATTAAAATAAAACTGAGCGCTATGATGATCGCCATCATGGTGATTGGAGCGGGCACTCTTGCCCTAATTCAATTGTACCGGGCAACCAATATAACTATGGCCCTTGCCAAGCAGAAAACCATGTATCTGGCCCGGCAGCGAGCCCAGTATTGGGACGGCAGAATAGGCGGTTATATACAGGTACTGCAAACAATTTCGAACGAAATGAATTTCTATGAAAACATAGATCCGGCGACGCGGCGCACTGAATATGAAAACATGCTGAAGTCTGTTTTTGAGGACATGCCCGATTTTGTCCGTATGTTTACCGTCTGGAAACCGAATGCCGTTGACGGCAATGACGCCAGAAGCATAGGCAGGGTAGGTTCGACTGAAACAGGACAGTTTGCTTATGCGCTGGGAAAAGAAACCGGTACAATAGTGCCCCAAACCAGCGCCGTCGTTAAAGAGGTAATGGAACATATTAACGGACCCGACAAGATGACGGTCGGGATGAGCGACCCTACTCCATTTAACCTGGGGGGACAGCAAATCCTTTGCGTCAGGCTCGTAGTCCCCATTATCAACAAGCGGATCAATGATGTAGTCGGAGCCGTAGGCTGTCAGTTGGATATTAACATTATACAGCCCAGAATAGAGCAGACTATTAAGGATTTCGATGAAGTTTCCGCTTTATCAATTTACACCAACACAGGGTATGTTTTGGCGAGTTACCGGTCGGATCGCATAGGAAAGAATATGGTTGACGCGGAAGTACAATTCGGCACTCATATAAAACAGGCGTTCGAAGCTGTTAAAAACGCGCAGGAATACGAGTGTTTCAGTTACGCTCCCTCGCTGAAAGAAAATATACAAATAGCTATAGCTAATGTTCCCATAGGTAGTTCTAAAACAAATTGGTCGGTAATGGTCGGATCAGTCGAATCTTACATAATGAAAGAAGTTAACGAAATGAGGAATTTTGTCCTTATGATAGCGGGGATAGTCCTTGTAGTGGCGGTGGTAATTATATATATTGTTCTGGGTAACACAACCGCCCCAATAATCAAGGTATCAAACACCCTCAAGGACATCTCTGAAGGCGAAGGCGACCTCACAAGAACCATTGAAGTCCATTCTGATGACGAAATAGGCGATCTTGCCAATTACTTCAACAAAACAATTCAAAAAATCAAAGGACTTGTGCTTCTCATTAAACAGCAGGCGCATGTGTTGTCGGATATCGGTAACGATCTGTCCGCCAACATGACAGAGACCGCCGCGGCGATAAACCAAATTACCGCCAACATCGACAGCATCAAGGGCCGCGTCATAAACCAAAGCGCCAGCGTTACCCAAACCAACGCGACAATGGAACAGGTAATCGCCAACATCAACAAGCTCAACGGCCATGTAGAAAACCAGAGCCGCAATGTTTCGCAGGCTTCGTCCGCCATTGAGCAAATGGTAGCCAATATAAGTTCTGTCACCAACACGCTGATCAACAACGCCGCCAATGTAAAGACATTACAAGAAGCTTCCGAAATAGGACGGAGCGGATTGCAGGAAGTTGCGACGGACATTCAGGAAATATCCCGCGAATCAGAAGGTTTGCTGGAAATTAACGCGGTAATGGAAAACATCGCCAGCCAGACAAATCTGCTTTCTATGAACGCGGCGATAGAAGCGGCGCACGCCGGAGAGGCGGGCAAAGGCTTTGCCGTAGTCGCCGATGAAATCCGCAAACTGGCTGAAAGTTCAGGAGAGCAGTCCAAAACGATCAGCACAGTATTGAAAAAAATAGCGGAATCAATCAAAAAAATAACAAACTCCACCAACAACGTACTGACAAGATTTGAGGCGATAGACTCAGGAGTAAAGACCGTATCACAGCAGGAAGAGAACATCCGCAACGCGATGGAAGAACAGGGCGAAGGAAGCAAGCAGGTTCTGCAAAGCGTCGGTAGTTTGAACGAACTTACCCAGCAGGTAAAGGCCGGTTCCGAGGAAATGCTTAACGGCAGCCAGGAAGTTATGCACGAAAGCCGGAATCTTGAAAAGGTAACGCAGGAAATAACCGGCGGAATGAACGAGATGGCGACCGGAGCGGATCAGGTAAATCTGGCGGTAAACAATGTCAATGATATGACCGAAAAGAACCGTGAAGCAATTAACGATTTGTTAATGGAAGTCTCGCGCTTTAAGGTTGAATAATTAACGGAAGTGCGGCGCATTTCAAGGTTGAGTAAAAATGGCAAGAACCCCGCTTACTCCGGTAATACAGATAATAGTAACATTTATCGAAATAAACCATCCTGAACTGCTGCCCTATCTTGCTCCGGCGGACAGTCCCATTTTGCATACCATCAAATTGATCAAAGAATATTATCCACAATATCTCCTTATACTTCATAAAATTATGATAACGTCTTTTCATTATCAAAGTGTTTCCGATGTCTTTGGGCTGTACCGGCGACAGGGACAAAATATTTAATTGTTTTTCTTGAAAAGTTTGTAAACCAACAGCAGGATTTTATAGTACATATACGGGAATATCCTGAAAAACTTGTACGGCTTCTGGAAGGTATACCCTATCCATTCAAGACCATGAGCAAAAACAGTATGTGACGGATGTTTTCTCTTTTCCGCAAAAACATCGAAGATGTCGCTGCACCACAATCTCATTCCGCTGTCTCCAAGCGCGACATTATTTCTGGCAATCCACTTCTCTCCCCCGCGAATGCCTCTGCCCGCCAAAAGCAGGGAAGGCGACGCTTTTTTAATTGCCTTGATTATCGTGGCCTCGTCATGCCTTCTGAAGTAACCGGGGAAACGCCCGACAATACGCAGTTTTGGAAAAGTCTGGCGGATATTTTTTTCAGTTTTCAGAATAATTTTGGTTTTACCGCCCAGCAGATAACATGAAAATTCCCGCGCTTCCAAAAATGTAAGCAGGCTGACAATAAAGTCAAAAGGCATATAACGGTACGCTTTTACCCCTGTAAGAAATTTTATCCCGCTTATCAGGCTTTTTGAAATAGGAATAACCAGGGAAGCTCTTAGTACATAATTGCGGTAGTCGTTGTTCCCTCTTGCGCGCAGTAAATCCCACAGGGAAAGAAGTACAATATTATGTTCCTTTTTATCTCTTAAAAGATCGTATACAAAATCACCAAGTTGTTCGGGGGCAATTACATCAATAGGGACACTTAATAGTTTTACAGTCTGTCTTTCTACTTTTGTTTCAACTGCCACGAATCTCTCTCCAGTAATAAAATCCGGACAGCGGCCGCGCAATAAAGAGCGGCGGTTTCCGTCCGTAAAATAGTATCACCGATGGTTATGGGATTAAAGCCGTTTTCCAGAAAAAGGGATACTTCCGTATCGGAAAAGCCCCCTTCCGGTCCGACAGCCAGCGCAATAACCTCCGGCACACAATAGCTACTATCAAGATAACTGTGAAGCGGTTTCTGTTCAAGACCCTGATGATGAAATAACAAACCAATGGCGCGGGATGTTTGAAGTTCTTTCCAATAATTTAAAAGCCCTTCCTTCGTTAACGGGCGGCGGATGTTTGTCGCGATTTTTGAGCCGCTCTGCTGCCGCGCTTCCCGGATAATGCGCTGCCAGCGGGAAAATTTCTGTTCTCCCGCGCTTGCCTTAGCAACCGAAAATTCCGAAGTAAAGGGGACAATCTCCGTTATTCCGCCTTCCGCCGCCTGCCTTACAATCGTGTCCATTTTTTCACCTTTGGGCAAAGCCTGAAACAAAATAATCGCGGGTATTGAGGGAGAAGGCGTTTCGGTGGGGATGTCAGCAGAAACGCACTTCCCTGTCAAAAGCCCTTTATCAACCGAAAGCACCTGAATCAATGTTTCTTCGCCATTCGGCAAAAGGGCGGGGAAAAATTCCCCGGGGGCAAGCCGGCGGACGCGGACAAGATAGCGGTAATCATCGCCGTCAAGCCGGACAATATTATCATCCGGCTCTTTCGCAAGGAGAAACTGTTTCACGACGCAAGCGGCAGTTTAACCTCCGCTTCTTCCTGCAAAGCTTTGAGGGTCTTGTAATTATCCATCAACTGCGGATACGCGCCGCTGCGGAGAATGTTTATCGCTTCCTGCAGCTGAACATCGTATTCCAAATCGTAAACGGGGGCAAAAGATGTCCTGTTCAACTCGTTCCTTATCAATCGTTTAAGAAGCGACAGATCAAGATGGAATTCCTTTTCAAGGGTTTTTGCAAACGCTTCTATCTGAGCCGCGTCCGCCTTCGGATAAAGACCCGCAAATTCCGGTATTTTGTTCGCGTTGATAAGCGCGTTCATCTTTACGGCGTCTTCTTCGGTATACTCAGGAAATTTCACTTCACGGTCAGGTGGAATGCCAATCTTGTTAATATTAACGTCGCTTGGCGTATAGTAATGGGCGGTAGTAATTTTAAAGCCGCTGTTCTCAAGAGGATACACCTGCTGTACCGATCCTTTGCCGAATGACTTTTCCCCGACAAGGTAAGCTCTGCCCCTGTCTTTGAGCGCTCCCGCGACAATCTCGGAAGCCGAAGCTGAACCTCTGTTAATCAACACAATAACAGGCATGTTGGAGGGAACAAGATTGCCGCGTTTTGCGTTAAAATCCTGATTCTCCGAGGGGATTCGCGACCTTGTGCGCACAACAAGCCCGTCGTCAAGGAAAAGGCTGCAAACATCTACCGCCGAGTTTAGAAGGCCTCCGTAATTGTTCCGCAAGTCCAGAATCAGGCTTTTGTAATTTTTGGTTTTAAATTCATTTATGGCGTCTCTTGCCCTGGGAGCTGTCATCGGGGTAAATGTCAGCAATTTTAAATAGCCGGTATCACCAATCATCGCGTGTTTCGCCGTAGGCACTTCGATAATGGCCCTGGTAATTGTTACGGGGAATTCCATTTTTTCACCGCGCCTTATAACAATTTTAACATCTTCACCCGGAGTCCCTCTTAACATTGCAAGGACTTCGTCCATTGATATTGTCTCTGTCGCAATACCGTTAATTTCCGTTATAAAATCACCGGGGCTGATTCCCGCGCGCCAGCCGGGAGTATCTTCAATGGGGGAAGTAACTTCTACCCACATCGGTTTTCCGTCCGGTCTTGGAGAGGACGCTTTAATAATATTGAGGCCTACTCCGCCAAAATTTCCATGGGTTGTATCGTTCATATCCTTCATATCCGATTCCGATAAAAATGATGAATACGGATCATCCAGAGCGCTGAACATACCCTTCATTGCCCCTTCAAAAATCACCTTAGGATCAATTTCTTCTACATAATGATTCTGAATAAAATTAAATACATTTTGTATTATGGAATGATATCTGCGGCTTTGCTGGACATTAGTTGTTCCCTGAAGAACGGACTGACCGTTTCCCTGCGCCGCTATTTCCGGGATCATGACAAAAGAAAGCAATACGCAAATTACAGCGGTTGCTATAAACCAAACCAATGTAAAGGATATTTTTCGCTTTTTTATATCGTTCATATAAAACTCCTAACTTGTTATCCCTAAAACCTAACCGGGGTTTTTAAAAATGCCCTATATATATAATTATGGTATATTTATGACAAAAGGGGTAGTGTATGGCAAAAAAAATAAAAATCGGGAAAAAACACTTTGTTCCGATTATTACCATAAAGTAGTGGTTTTTGTTATCATCGGGCTTATATTCTTGAAACAATGCCTTTAAGCAGGGCTGTTACCCTGGCGGCGTTTTCAGAAAAAACTTTCAAGATCGCTTCCCAGCTTACCGGTTCTTCATCGCTTTTCCAGCAGTCATAATCGGTGCTCATGGCGACCGCCGCGTAGGGAATGCCGATCTCATTGGCAAGAACAGTCTCGGTAGCGACGGACATGTTGATAATGTCAGCCCCCAAAGTACGGAACATTAAAGACTCGGCGCGTGTTGAAAAACGGGGACCTTCAATGGTTACCACGACGCCGTGATCGTGAAAGGGGTATCCCCTGCTCTTGCACTCATCGATAAGAATCTGCCTAAGGCGGCTGTCGTAGGGATCCGCCATGGAGCAGTGAACGGGATTGTGGGGGGCAAAAGATTCGTGAAACGTCATTTTCCGCTGTTTGGTAAAGTCAATGAATTGATCGATAATGACAAGATCGCCGCGGCGGATTTCTTCCCTGAGGGAGCCTACCGCAGTACTTGCGACAATGTGGGTGCATCCCGCCGCCTTAAGAGCGGCAATGTTGGCGCGGTAATTTACCTGAGTGGGTGGAATGGTATGTTCCCGCCCGTGACGCGCCAGCAGAACCACTTGTACGCCGTCAATGATTCCGTGTTTCAACGGCGATGAAGGTTCCCCATATTGGGTATTAACTTTTTCATCGCGGGGATTGGAAAGAATATCAGGATTATCCAAACCGCTTCCGCCGATTATTCCAATGATTGCCATATCATCCTCCGTATATATTATTAATTGTTTTAATTATTTTCAAAGCCCTTTCCACAGTTGGGCCCCATACAATTATCCCTTCATCATGCCCTGCCATATAAACGACTCCTTCGTCCGTGCCCAATTCCTTTACGCATTTGGCAAGGGCAAGCGCGATTTCAGGCGTTCCATAGGCGGCATTTTTGTCCGTAGCCAAATAACCGTCCCGAATCATCCCTTTGAAAATAACCCCGGAATGAATATGTATTACACAGTTTGCGCCGGAACAGGAACGGTACACGGCGCCATGTGTCATGGCTTCGGAAGACGCCTGAACCGGCCCCGTAGATACAATACGATTCTGCGCCAAATCAAAGGAATTTACCAGACAGTATTCCGCGGGAGTTAATTCAGGCGAAGCGCCGGTGGCTGTTCCGCTTATAAGAAATTCCTCTCCCTTAAACCGTATGCTTACATTGCCAAAGCCTATACCCTGAGAATTAACGCCAAGAAGGCCAA
>Ga0268262_10007111_pt1 | contig 10542 bp, 10 predicted proteins | sample TergutNc150P3_FD_190354 | JGI IMG/M metagenome (GOLD analysis project Ga0268262, IMG submission 190354) | Nasutitermes corniger P3 segment gut microbial community from laboratory colony in Florida, USA - Nc150 P3 (SPAdes) (version 2) | ecosystem: Host-associated > Arthropoda: Insects >...
GATAAGAATGGATTTTATGCGGGTTTAATACCTTCACAAACAATTCACAGTGAAGTAACTTTTTACGCCCTAAAGGGCGGGGTATTAAACCCGCCTGCGAATAAAACAAATTTAGTGACCAACACCCCAGCGTTACCTTAGTTGTTGCGGTATCTGATTGCTAAAGCGCTTCCTGAATAAGTTGCTGTTTTTGTAGTAATTGTTCTCTGGCCTAAATTCGTTTGTTCAAAAATGACTTTTTCATCTATTCTAAGATTGTAAATATCATTACCGCCAAGTTTTTGCGCTTCCCTTAAGAGCATTATAATAACACCTTCATCGCTGATTGTTTCCAACCCATTTTCGTCATATTTCGTTATAGATGTCGCGAAAATCATACCCAGTACATCAAAAGGTTTCCCGTCAGGAGGCGGCATATTATGAACAACTCCTTTCGAAGTTGTTTCAATGCTGGCAGTTTTATCCTCGGTGATAGCTTGGCTTGCCCTCTGCATTGTACCGCATGATAGCCCCAGCACAATGAAAATCATGAAGGCCGTTACCGTTATAATATGCGGTAATTTTCCTTTATCCTTCATGCAATGTTCCTCCTAATGAACAGAATAAAAAATATGCTTTCCAGGAAAGCAAAGAATCCAATAAAAAGGAGATCAAGGACATCAAATGTCCCGTGAATGATTCCAGGTAATTTTAAGAGTACATAAGACATAACAATAGCGATGTAGATACCTTTATAGATTGCCTGCCACTTTGCATTATTTAACCAGATTGCACGGACAAGTAATAATCCAGACAGACACCATAGTCCGTAAGGCAAATTGTATATAAGCATATTTGACCATATTGAATTTGAATTAATCGGAATATACAGTGAAATAAGAAATGAAGGTTTTGGGATGAACCGAAACAGAATCATGTTATTGATGTTTCTAAAAAATGCATATATAGACACACCGCCGAGAAGAGCAACAAATGCCGCGATAAGATATATCAGTTTAAGCTGCCTAATGTAATTTCTTTGCATGGCTGCTTGCTTTTTATGCAATACTCCATCAAGTCGCTATCGCCTGGGTCAGGGGCTGATCTTGGGTATGGTTCTGGTTTCAGTTAAATTACATCTATCGCAGATTCTTTTTTCTGTACCAAAGGTTGTTGCTGTGGCTGGGGTTATCACTACCCATTGACCCCAATCGTGCCCGAGTGCATCTATATACTTCTCTTGAGTTTTAAAGCACCTTGTGCACCTTTCCGTATTATAACCGCTATATAAGCAAGTAGCAGTTGTACTCACCACACGAAAACTGTGCCCGAGAGCCTTTGCAGGTTGTGTTTCGGTGTGCGAATTGTCACGCGTGCAATATCTTGTTTCATAACCAGACTCAGTACAGGTCGCGGTTGAATCTCTCCACGAGCCCCAAATGTGCCCGAGAGCCTTTACGGGGCGTGAATCTTTGTGCGTAGAGTTAAGTTGGCAATATCTTGTTTCTTCACCTTTATCGGTACAGGTGGGTACAGTTGTTTGTATATATGAGCCCCAGACGTGTGAGCAGTTGCCTGTTGCTTTTTGCCTTAGCGATTCAATTGAGCCTTCAAGGCTGCAACATGTAAAAACCGTTAAGCATAAGGCATACAGAACTGCCGTGATTACTGCCTGTAAGGGATTCTTTTGGGATTTGATTTTGCGAAACATTGTCGTTCCTCCTATTTAGGTTTAAAACGGTAGGTATAGCCTGCCGAAATTTTGTTGTTTGAGTTTCTAAAGTTTGTTCGCAGGGTGTAAGAAATATCAAAGATATTAGCTATGTTTATTCCCGTAATCATGTCCATGGCAAAAGTTTTTTCCTTCAAATCGCCCTCAGGAAGTGAATAGTTGGACATCATATAACCAAAGCCGGCTCCGATGTACCAACCTATGCTTTTGGTAACCAAAAGAAAAAACGCATCTGGAAGAAAAAACGCATAATGCACAAAAGGGTATATTGAATTGTAGCCTACATCGGAGGCTCCGCTTAAAAAACCAAAGTCGATTCCCATTTCCAGGAAATAAAAACGGAATGGCGCGGCTGTTCCATGCGCCGAGACAATAAACATTGGGGCGGCGAGGGAGGTTCCTATGGAACCGCCGATTGTCCACAGCTTGGACGACAGCTTTCTGGTTTCGCGTACTTCCGCTTTTCGAGCCTCGGCTAACATACGCTCCTCCGCCTCGCGCTTTTCAGCTTCACGCGCTTCGGCAGCCAGCCGTTCCTTTTCTGCTGCTATCCGTTCTGTTTCCACTATCGCTTCTGCTGATAAACGCGCTTGCGTTGCGCGGGCTTCCGTTGCACGGGTCTCCGCCAAAAAGGCCTCCGCTATGCGAACTTCATTTGCCCGCTTTTCCGCTTCTGAGCGCGCTGCCACAACGCGCGTTTCCGTGACTCTGCGAGTTTCAGCGGCACGTGCCTCGACAGTGCGCATTTCTACAATTCTTGCCTCGGTTTCCCGAACATCAGCTAACGCGCGTGTTTCTGCCGAACGTGCAGCCGCCACGCGAGCTTCAGCCACGCTTGCTTCAGCTCCCTGTGCTCCCCTTGCACGGGTTTCCATTTCGCGTCTTTCCAATGAGAGTGCTTCAGCCACTTTCGTTAGTTCTACTAACCGCGTTTGTGCCGCAAGAGTTTCGGCAGCTGCACGGTTTTCCGCTCTAAGCGCATCTTCCGCCAAATACATTTCGGCGGAAAGGGTTCCCTTTGCGCGGGCTTCTGCCCCACGCGCTTCGGATGCAAACGTTTCTGCTTCGCGTCTCTCTGCTATTGCGCGCGCTTCCACTGCACGCGTCTCCGCTACTGAACGCACTTCCGCCACATGTTCATCTGATTCAAGGGCTTGGCCAAAGGACGCGATTTCTATTCGTGTATCAGTTTCCATGAATGCATTGGGATCACTCGCACAAGAGAAAAGGCAAATAAAAAATATAGCGCATGGAAATTTAAAAACTCTCATGTTCCTAACAGTTCCTTTGCGGTAGCTTCGCTGGCATTTGAAATGGTGTTTTCCATATTGGATGTGATGATTGTAGTAGCAATACGCTCACTTGAATCCGGTCTACCCTCGGCGCGGAAGAGCAGGGGCAAAGAAACAAAACACTTCCCATACTGGACAACAGGATAGATACAACCAATATCCTTTTGCTCACAGCCATCTCCTAAGCAAAATACATGATAAAAATAGTAATATACTACCAATAATAAACTTATAGTCCAATAATGATAACACAATAGATTATCAAAAGTGAATTGTCAAGTATCAATATCAATATACTATTCAAACTTGGAGGCTAACAATAAAAAAGGAGCCACTGAGAGCATTTTTATCCTCCAACATTAAAGCCAGAAGGGAAGCCCTGAAAATAAGCCAGGAAAAGCTTGCGGAACTTGCGGATATTTCTGTTCAGATGGTAAAAAGAATTGAATGCCGCCGTACCTGGGTTAGCGACGCCATGCTGGAGAAACTGGCCCAGGCGCTGGGGGTTTTTGCTTTCCAATTGCTGGTTCCGGCGGACGAGGCCGCCCTGCGCGATGAATCCGCCTTAATATCTGTTCTGCTTCGTAACCTACAGCAAAATATTCAGGACGACATAAACGCCCGTTTTAACCGCTTAAAAAAAGATTTTATTTAGTTTGTCGCTGAATCAAAGCAATTCCCATCCCGGCGCAGTATGTATGTAAAGAATTCGGCATAGGAGGCATAGGATATGAAGAAACTTATACTTAAAACGACAGGAGGTCGAAAATGTCCGATGCTGAATTGCTTATATAAAGAGGTAAAAACCCTGCCTTATAATCGCATTGAGGAGGTTCTTTACTTTGTGGAATTCATAAAGCAGAAAGAGGGTCAAAACGCCGGTGATTCATGGTTTGAAAAGGGAGAGGTATGCCCTATCTGCTTGGCGAAGTCTCTGAATACACAATAGCGCCTATGTTGCGTGAAAAATTTATTGAGCTTGGATTTACTTTTCCCAGGGCAAAGCCTTATTATTACCACACCAGACGGTAAACCGAAAGAATGGTAAACTGAATCGAAGCAATTCTCATTCTGGCGCAGTATATAGGTGCAGCTTTTCAACAAGCGGAAAAGCTGCTAAACTAACAAAGTAGGAGTTTTGAAATGGGAACTACATTTGCAGAAATCACTTTAAAGAATTCGTATGATGCGGGGAAAGCCAGGGAAGGGTTAATTGAAGAAGGGGATATACGCTCGGTAACCGTTCAGGCGGTGGTAGATACCGGAGCAATGTCGCTGGTCATCAATGAGGAACTGCAGCAAAAGCTTGGGCTTAAGGTAATGAGAATAAGGTCTGCCCTGGTTGCCAATGGCCAGCGGGTAACCTGTAAAGAAACGGAGCCGGTAGAAATTAGCTGGAAGGATCGGGGTTCATCACTTAACGCCGTCGTCATTCCCGGCGCAAAATCAGTCCTTCTGGGTGCTATTCCCCTCGAGGACATGGATCTCATGGTTAACCCTGTTACACAAGAACTTGTTGGCGCCCACGGCGATACAGTGGAGTGTTTCGCGCTTTAAGTCATTCATTTTTTAGATTAATAAGGAGGCAAGAATGAAAACACCAATGGAATTACGTTACGACAAACTGGGGCCAAGGGTAGCGAAAGCACTGGAGAGCCGGTTTTTTGAGGCGTGGTATTTTTCCGAGACAGGCGAAGCGGTGGAAAAGGTATTCTCCCTTATTCCAAAAACGGACACGATTTCCTGGGGCGGCTCTATGACTACGGTGGGTCTTAACCTGCAGAGCCTTGCCGTGGAAAAGGGCTACAAGGTCATTGACCGGGACAAGGCCACATCCCCGGAGGAGCGGACGGAATTGATGCGCAAGGCTCTGCTCTGCGACACCTACCTTACCGGAACGAACGCCATAAGCGAGGACGGGCAGCTGGTAAATATCGACGGCTTCGGCAACAGGGTGGCCGCGATGATTTACGGTCCCAAACAGGTCATTGTGGTAGCGGGGATGAACAAGGTCGCCAAAACCGTTATGGACGCCGCCAACCGGGCCAGAACAATCGCCGCCCCGGCAAATACGCAGCGCTTCCCGAATATCAAAACCCCATGCAATGAAACTGGCGCGTGCGCCGACTGCCTTTCGCCTGAGTCCGTCTGCACATTTATTGTACGCACAAGGATCTGTAGGCCCAAAGGCCGGATCAAGGTAATCCTCATCGGGAAGGATTTGGGATTTTAAAGTTCGGTACTTTGGGACACCTAAATGTTTGCAAGAATTTTTTCAAGATATCCTCACGCAGAGCTCGCAGAGGACACGGAGAGTGGCGCGTTATTATCAATTTTTTCGTCTCCTTCATGTTTTTTATTTCTATTAAAAAAAATGAAAGAGGAATCTGGCTTTCTTATTGCTTTTGACCCTCTGCGTTCACGAACCGAAGGTTCGATGCGCCTCTGCGTGAAAAATTTTTAGTAATGTTTTAGCTGTTACAGACTATTAGCTTTGCCTTAAGGCGCTTTCGATAACGGAACGAACCTGATCGGGCAGCGAGTGGCGGCGTTCTTCGCCGCTTAACTCGGAAGTATTGATGGCGGGACAGAATACCATCTTTACCGGTACGCCGTGAACACGGTAATCCTTTTCAAAGACCTCGTAGCTGCCGGCTATGGCTATGGGAACAATTGTGGCAAGAGAGTTTGTAGCCAGCTTTATCGCGCCTGACCTGAAAGGCAAAAGCCCCTGGCCCTTGCTGCGCGTCCCTTCGGGGAAGATCAGCATGTTCCAGCCTTTCTGAAGTTTTTGAATTCCAAGATCGATGGTTTTCTTCGCTTTACGGATACTTACGCGGTCGATAAAAAGACCGCCAAGCATGTAAATCCAGATGTTGAAAAACGGCAGATAAAGCAGTTCTTTCTTTGCGATGAAGCCGAAAGGGCGGCCCGCATAGGCAAGCGCAAGAATGATGTCAAAAATCCCCACATGGTTGGAAACGAAGCAAACGCCTCCTTTTGGGGGGATGTTTTCCCTTCCTCTCACATCCATGGCGCAGCCAGTAACCAGGATGAGGATTCGCGCCCATAGCTGGGCTATCTTATAAATGATCCAGGACATGGGTTTTTTAAGGCCCAAAACACTCAAGGCCATGCAAACGATTCCAATCGGTGTGTAAATAATAATTGTTAATATCGTAACTGCAAACGCTAATATAGTTTTCACAATAAATACAAAAGGCTCCTCATGTTACAATTTTACACCCAGGGAGATTAATTCACGCCTGGCTTCTTTTGGATTTTTCCAAAGTATGGCTTCCATGCCCACAGACCTGGCGCCTGCTATATTTTCCGCATTATCGTCAAAAAAAACAAGCTCAGACGCTCCAACACCGAGCATTGAAAGCAATTTCCTGTAAATCGCTTCTTCCGGTTTTATAAGGTTTACGTCGCATGAAAAAAGGCCGATATGCGGAAGGGAAAAAACAGGGATATTTTCCCTGGCCCAGGCAAGAAATTCATGCGGCATATTTGAAAGGATCCCAACCAGATACCCGGACGCCTTAATCTCTTTCATAAGAGCTTCCGTTTCTGTATTGATGTTTTTCCAACTGTTTGTGTCTATAGCTATCAGCTCTTCAATTTTTTTTTCATCCATAAAAACAGCAAGGCTGGAAAGGACGGTTTTGAAATATTCTTTCGCGCTAATGGTTCCACGGTCATATTCGCCGCGTAAAGACCAGAGCGCTGATTCAAATCTTTTCCTTTCAACTCCCACTAGTCCCGCAAGTTCATCCATCACTTTTGGGTCTTGCGGAAGGGAGATTACATTTCCATAATCAAAAACCACCGCTTTGATGCTCAACTTATGCTCCTTGTCTTTCGTAAATTCTATCCGGCCAGTGTCGCGAGCTTTTCACGAATAAACTCGCTTTTTTCTTTAAGGCCAATGCTGCCTGCGGCAAAGATAACCACGTTGGGTGCTTTTGGATCCAGCTTTACTTTGCCGGAGGACTCCTTCATAAGCCGCACAAGACGATCGACCTTGACTTTTGCGACTTTCGCGAATTCGGCGCGTACCATGCCGCCGCGCTCTTTAAGGGAAGAAATGGAAAGTTCCCTGCAAATAATGCGGAGTTCCGCAAGGGCAAGCAGCGAAGCAGCCTCGTCCGGCGGCGGGCCGAAGCGGTCGATGAGCTCGGCGGAAAGGCTTTCAAGTTCTTCGCGTTGTCTTACGGCGGCAATCTTTTTGTAGACTTCCATTTTTTCCTGTGCCGAATCTATGTAAGTATCAGGGATAAAGCCTGAATATTCAAGCTCCATCAAAGTTTCGGTTTCTGCTTCGTAGTTTTCGTCTTCGAGTTTCTTTACCGCCTCGTCAAGAAGGCGGATGTAAAGATCAAAACCCACGGAGTAAATGTCTCCCGATTGTTCCCTGCCCAGAAGATTTCCAGCCCCGCGGATCTCCATGTCCTTCATGGCAATTTTGAATCCTGAGCCCAGTTCGGTAAAGTCCGAAATTACCTGCAGGCGCTTCATCGCGACTTCGGAAAGGGATTTTTCTTTTGGGTAGAAAAGGTAAGCGTAGGCCACGCGATCCGAGCGCCCGACCCGCCCGCGTAACTGGTAAAGTTGCGAGACTCCGTACATATCTGCCCGGTCAATGATAATTGTGTTTACATTGGGAATGTCGATTCCGTTTTCAATGATTGTCGTAGAAACCAGAACATGAAAACCGCCGTGAATGAAGCGGTGCATAACGTCCTCAAGATCCTGGGCGTCCATTTGGCCGTGCGCGGTTTCTACAAGCATTTCGGGCAACAGGCGCTGAATTCTTATCCTTATCTCGCGGAGGGTTTCTATGCGGTTGTGAAGGAAGAACACTTGCCCGCCCCGTTCCGCTTCAAGGCGTATGGCTTTTGCAAGGCGCTCTTCGTTAAATTCTTCAATCGTGGTTTCAATCGGATGGCGGTTCTGGGGAGGCGTTGCCAAAAGGCTCATGTCACGGATTTTTAGGAGGCTCATGTGCAAGGTTCTGGGAATTGGAGTCGCGGAAAGGGTAAGACAGTCAACGTTGGTCTTGAGTTCCTTTAGCCGCTCCTTGTCTTTAACGCCAAAACGCTGTTCCTCATCTATTACGATAAGACCCAGGTTTTTAAAGACCACGTCTTTTTGAATGATCCTGTGGGTGCCGACCAATAGATCGATTTCCCCGTTTTTTAATTCCTCAAGGATTTTGCGGACGTTTTTTTTGTCCACAAAGCGCGAGAGCATCGCTACCTTAACGGGAAACTGGCTGAACCTTTCCTGGAAGTTTTCATAATGCTGTTCAGCGAGGATCGTGGTAGGCGCTAGAAACGCGATTTGCTTGCCGCCCATTATCGCCTTAAAGCAGGCCCGCACCGCCACTTCGGTTTTTCCGTAGCCTACATCCCCGCAGATTAGCCTGTCCATGGGATGGGGACTTTCCATGTCGGCTTTAATCTCTTCCACGCAGCGGAGCTGATCTTCGGTTTCTTCAAACGGGAAGGCCGCCTCGAACATGGTCTGCCATTCGGTGTCTTTCGGAAAGGCGAAGCCCTGCGACTGGCGTCGCCTGGAATAAAGGGCCAGAAGTTTTTCCGCTATGTCCTCCACGGACTTTTTAACGCGGCCCTTGCGGTTTTCCCAGCTTTTGGAACCAAGTGTGTCCAGCCGAGGGGGGCTGCCTTCGTTGCCGATGTAACGCTGGACTAGGTTTACCTGCTCAATGGGGACAAAGACCGTTTCTTCTCCGGCGTATTCAATGCTTATATAATCCCTTTCGTGGCCCAGTGCCTTTATTCGCTCAATGCCTTTGAAAAGCCCGATGCCGTAATTTACGTGAACCACGTAGTCGCCGGGGTTGAGTTCTACAAAGGTGTCAATTGCGGCGCTTCGCGCGGTTTTAAGGGATTTGGGCGGACGGCGGCGGCGGCCAAAGATTTCGTTTTCCTGGATAAGCATGAACCTGATGTCGGGAAGAGCAAAGCCGGACGAGAAGGGCAGCGCACCCACGGAAACGTCTTCGTCCCTTAAAAGCTCTGCGATACGTCCCGCCTGTACATCGGATTCTGCGGCCACCGCCAGATCCCAGCCCTGCTTTTTTAAGGAGGCGAATTCTTCCTTCAGGTAGTTAACGTTTCCGAAAAAACTTCTGGGCGGATCACAGGCGGCGTTTATGCACAAAGTATTTTCTTCCCCGCCACTTTTTAGTGCCGTAAAAGAAATACAGCGGGGAATGCAAGAGGAAAGCTCTTTGAAGTTGAGAAGTATCCGGTTGGGAAGCGGAATTTCTTTGCTCCTGCGCGTTTTGGAATACAGGCTCTGATACTCTTTCTCAAGGCTTTCCTGCGCGTTCTCAAGCCGTTCTCGCTCAAGGTAGACAACGAGGGCACCGCCTAAGGCTTCACCCTTCCCTTCGCTCTTGTCTGTGGATTGGAAAAAGTAATCCGCGAGCGTGGCGGGTTTTTCAAAGGCCAGGGGGAAAAGGTATTCTTCGCCGTTAATGGCGCGCCGGGCCTTTAGCTCTTCCAGTATTTCTTTCCCGTCTGAAGGAAACTCTTGAAAGCTTTCAAGGTTTGCTTTTAACGCTTCAATACGATCTTCTGTCCAGACCAGCTCTTTGAAAGGATGTATGACAAGTTCAGGTCTTTTTTCCATGCCGCTCTGGGTTAAAGGTTCAAAGCGCTTGATCGATTCAATCCGGTCGAAATCAAAAAGGATACGGTAAGCTTCGCTTTCCTCACCCATTAAAATGTCCAGAACTTCGCCCCGCAGGGCGAATTCTCCCCGCAACTGTACCTTGGGAACTCGTGTATAGCCGTAACTTACCAGAATTTCCGCAAGCGCAGTCGGGTCAAAATCCATCAATTCTTTCCCAATTGCTATGCCGCTTCCCGGTTTTAGGGTAACAAGAAGTCCTCTAATGTAGTCTGGCGGCGGCAGGGGGGTCAGAAAGGCGCGCTCGGAAGCGATCACGAGCCCGTTATTACTTGTCGCGAGACCCGCCAGAACGCGCATTCTTTCCCCGAAAACGGCGGATAAAGGGGCCATGTCGCGGTAAGGCATTCCGCCCCACCAGGGGAATATCGAAACGGGGATGTCGGCGCTCCAGAGGTCCTGCTCCAGCAGGGCCGCTTCGGTATCTGTGGGAACCACCGCCAGAATTTTGCGCCCTATGGAGGCATAAATAAGGGAGATAAGTATTCCGGGAAAAGCGCCTTCGGCATGTTCGATTTGCAAGGGGAATTTCCCGTTTTTCAGGGCTTTTAGCGCCTCCCGCACGGCGGCGGAACACGCGATTTTTGCCATTATGATTGAAGGAAAAGATAAGGTATTCATTTCAGTATACCGATTACTTATAATATAGAAGTAGGAGTAAAATGTGAATCGGAAAGGCGCTCCGGACTTTCGTCCGTTACTGTTTGTTCTGCTCGTTTTTTGCGGCGTTTCATTGCTTCCCGCGGCAGAGGCGGGGATTGATTTCAGCATCCGTTATTTTGACAAGCGTATATATTATCTTGAGCATGACCCGAT
>Ga0268262_10007112_pt1 | contig 10541 bp, 8 predicted proteins | sample TergutNc150P3_FD_190354 | JGI IMG/M metagenome (GOLD analysis project Ga0268262, IMG submission 190354) | Nasutitermes corniger P3 segment gut microbial community from laboratory colony in Florida, USA - Nc150 P3 (SPAdes) (version 2) | ecosystem: Host-associated > Arthropoda: Insects > Digestive...
ACGGCCCCCGTCTTGCCCAGTCCATGCCCATTGAAACCAAGGAAGCCTGGCTTTCATGGATGAGCAAAAACCGCGGCGACGACCCTGTTTTTCTTGAACAGCGCTGGGATTGGGCGCAAAATCTGGTCATGACATCAGAACTTAAGCGCCCCGAGGACGTAAGGGCGTTTTTGCTGACACCACGGGAACATTTTGTCAGGGCTCAAAACAAGGGGCTTGAATACGCCGATACATGGCTTCCCATTGGATACGGGGCGACCATTACCGATCCGGACATTGTTTCCATGATGACGACAACCCTCAGTATTAAACCCTGGGACAAAGTTCTGGAAATTGGGACCGGTTCGGGGTACCAGTCGGCGATTCTTTCCTATTTAACCAAAGATGTCTACTCTATAGAGATAATCAGGCCCCTTTTTGTGGAAACAGACGCTCTTTACCGTAATCTGGAACGGAATTTCCCCTCTTTTTCCGTTATTAACCGGAAATTGGGCGACGGGTATTACGGCTGGGAAGAATACGCCCCGTTTGACAAAATCATAGTTACCTGCGCCATAGACCACATTCCGCCCCCTCTCCTGAGGCAATTAAACTCCGGCGGGATCATGGTTTTGCCCCTTGGCCCTCCCAACCGTCAATATATAATGGAAATAGTGAAAAATGAGGAAGCGGACGGCTCCATTACCCTGAGCCGCAGGGATGTTTACAACGGCCAAAGCGTTAAATTTATCCCCTTTAGGGATGAAGGCGGGACTTCTTACAGCGCTCCTGTTTCTGAGGTTCCCGAATAATGATAAATAACTGGACAAAAGGTGCCGAAAGTCTTATTATATGAGAGCGGGAGACAGTTATTCTTGGCAAGAAATCACCAGGCATCGGCGTATATCCTATGTAAATATGAGGCGGGATATGTTCATGGTTAAGCGGTTTTCCGCTCTGGGAAGCGGGATTCTGAAAATCTTACTTTCTCTTTTGTCCCGGTTGTGGGACATAATCCGGTATAATCCGCTGTTCAGAAAAATCGCGTTTGCTTCCTGTATTACGGCGGTTTTTGCGGGAGCTGTCTTTCTGGTTTCATTTGCCGTTATTTCTCCCGAATTACCTCCCGGGAATCTGTTTTCCGTTATAAATGATGTTTCGGGAATCTGGAAACCTGATAATTCCATGTCTCATGTGGTACTTTCTTCCGACGATGATGATGATTGGGCGGTTTTAACTTTATTTGACGGTACGGAAGTTCAAACGGGCGCGGGCTCTCAGGCCCAGGATCGTTCCAGAGACTTTGAATATCCGGTAAGGCCGGGAGAAACATTGTCTGAAATTGCCTATACCTATGACGTTTCTTATGACTTTCTCGCGTGGTACAACAAAATAACCAACGCGAACCGTATCCGGGTAGGAACGGTCATCATTATTCCTTCCTTGGCCAATATCGAAAACAATAAACAGGAATATCAGAAATATAAAACAAAAAAACGGCAGACCGCGTCACCCGCGAAAACAACAAAACCGGCCAAAAATATCCAGATTGCCTATGAAAGCCTGAATAACGGAACCGGTTCAGGGGTAACAGTTCATTTCTCGATAGTGAATCCCCCTCCCGAGCTCAAGTCGTATGAATGGGATTTGGGAGACGGAAAACGCAGTTTCCGGGAAAACCCCAGTAATGAATATTCTCAGCCGAGGACCTATCCTGTCCGCCTGACAGCCCAGGATAACGCGGGCAATATTTACAAATCAAATCCCCTTTATATTGATATTCCGTATCCCGCTTCCATGTCGGAACACAGCACCACCAAATTTGTTACCCTTTCCTCCCCCGATGATTATTTCGTGGTAGACGGAACCATAATAAAGGTTGCCCGTTATCCCCATATTGAGGATGTGCTGGATCTGAGCGAATCTGATCAGGTTTTAAGCAAAGCGCGGTTCAAGAAAAGCGGTTATTTTGGCGTTACAGTCCGTGAAAGCAACGGAAGAGACCAGTATTATTCCATTTTTGTAAGCCCGGTGCCGACGGTACATGTCGATCTCGCGACCAGCAATTTTAACTGGTACCGGACGCAGTTTAACTCCGGAACTCCTTCCAACTGCGGGCCGGCTTCGGCGTCTATGGGGATAAGCTGGGGAACCGGGAAATATCACCCGGTATCCGCGGTACGCCAGTTTATTGGCTGGCAGGGAGACGGCGGAACCAGTTTTGAAGAGCTTATAAAGGCTATTAAAAACCAGGGTGTTTCCGCTGAAATGCAGCCGCTCAGAACAATGCAGGATATCAAGAATCTCATAGATTCAGGCTCTATAGCGATTATTCTTTTTCACACAGACGGGGTCAAGACTGCCCGCCATGACCCGAAACTTGATCTTTTTGGAAAGTACTACAACGATTCTGTCGGCCATTATGTGGTTTTAAAAGGTTACTCCATGAACGGTGAATATGTGGTGATCCACGATCCCATACCAAGCGACTGGGGTTCCAACAGTTTCCGGTATGGGGACGAAATCAGCATGATGGGGCGCAACCGTTATTTCAACACCAATGAAGTTTTACGTTCTCTGCGCCGCAATGATATGATCGTAGTGCCCGGCTTAAATTAAGATTTATCACCCGTTCAAAATCAGGTCGTCAAGATCGCCAAATTCCGGCATTTGCCGGTAAAGAGGGCCTTTATTGCTTGCGTGTACCGAATCGAGGTCCTTAACCCTGGTGTACAGTTCGCAGAGCAGTTTGGCAAAAAGTTCCAGGTTAGCGTTAAAAGTGTTCACCGCCATGTCCCGCATCACCCTGTCCGAGCCGCCTGAACCTCCCTCACTCAGGCGGTACCTGAGGGAAGGGGCGACTTCGCGGCGGGTAGCGACAACAAACCGCGCCGTGGCGGCAATTTGACGGTACAACTCGTCAAGGTGAAAACCCTCGTAGCGGTACTGCTCAAATCTTTCAGTGAGGCTTTCAATATTGTCCCAGGTTGTCTTATCCAATGGCAACTGCAAGAGAGCGGGCCGAATATAGCGGTTTGATATATTGGTCTTGTAATGCTCGCCAATACGTTCAATCAGGCGCATAACTTGAGCATCTTTTATTTGTTCCAAAATGCCTCCTCGCAGACATAATTTACAAATATCTTCTCTTCTAATATAATGTTTTTCTGGCAGATTGACAAGTAATGAAGAAAAAAATAAAGATAATTTGTAAAAAACGGTCTATTTTGTCCCTGTTGCTGGCATTGGCGGCATTGAGCGCCGTTTCCTGCTCTTCCGGCAGGAATAAAACCGCCATACTCTGGTCGGATCGGCCTGAATTTGCTTTCTATGGAGAATATTTCAACGCGACCCAGGATCAATACAGAGTCGAAACCCATTATTATGACTTTCCCGCTCAAAAACTGAAAGAAAACGGCCCCTCCCCTGACATTGTCGCGGGAAGCTGGCTGAAGTGTGTTTCGGCGCGGGTCTTTTTCAGACCGCTGGACAAGCTTTACCAGAAAAATACCCCTTTTCAAAATGATTTTTACCCGCGCCTGTTATCCATGGGAAATGTTGACGGGAAACAGTACCTGCTACCGGTGTCATTCAACGCTCCCATGGTGATCTTTGCCCGCGACAAGGGGGGGCAAATCTCCAATCCTTTTACCATTGGATTTGACGAGATGAAACAGTTGGGGAAAAATTTTAACGCCGAAACCAGGGGCGTATATACCAAAATGGGATTTTCTCCCTCATGGGACGATAACTTTTTGTATATCACGGCGGAGTTGTACAACACCTCATTCAGGGAGGCTGACCCTGTCGCCTGGGATTCCCAGGCCCTTGAGCAGGCGATGAGTTTTGTCTACAACTGGATACGCGAAGCCAATACCAGTATTCAGGCGGTAGATGATTTTACTTTCAAATATTTTTACATTCCTCCGGCAAAACTTGCCCTTTCGGGGCGGATACTGTTTACCTGCATGGACAGCGGCAGTTTTTTTACCCTGGCGGAAGACCAGCAAAACAACCTTGATTTCCGCTGGCTTGCCGAGAACGACGCTATACCGCTTACCGAAAAAACGGTCTATCTTGGCCTTGTTAAAAAAGGGAAGGCGCCCAGGGCCGCCGAAGCTTTTCTCCGCTGGTTTTTCAACACGGACACCCAGCGCCGTCTTCTTGAAAGAAGCCGGCAAAACCGGCTGGCCGAAACATCCTTCGGTATCAGCGGGGGTTTTTCCGCCATGCGTCCCGTTACCGAACAGGTCTTTCCCCAGTTTTACCAGGGCCTGCTGGGGCATATGCCCCCGGCGGAATTTCTCTCACCGCCCAATGTACTGCCTATCAACTGGATGACGCTGAAAGAACGGGTCATCCTTCCCTATCTGCACGAGCGCTCCCGACAGCCGGACAATGATGGGATTTATCCGTTGGAACGGCATATAATGGATTGGCTGCGGATTAATCGGTAGAGGAAAAAAATCGGTGACAGACTTTTTATTTGTTATTGGCGTAAATGGGTATTGTTTTTACCGGAACACTGGTACTGTTAGAAGATTTCTTTGGTGAAGAAACAAGGCAATCCCGGTCGTATTTCCGCATTTCTTTGTCGCTGATTACTCCGGCTTTATACATTGATTGCGCATCCATGTGGCATACCATTAAAAGCTCGCTTTTATATTTTCCTTTCCATTTCATATCATCTTCCATTTTTATCTCCTCATGTTATTTCCAATAAAGTACCGTTCATCAGTTGTATTTTTATCTGTTCATCGGATTGGGCAAAATATTTTTTTGCCTGCCTTTTCATGACTTTTAACTCTCCCTTGTTTATATTATCCAATGTTGACTTAGCAAAACCATAGCGAAAAAATGTCCGTTCACCGCTTCTGAAAAACACAATAACCCGATACCCTCCCGCCTTTCCTTCACCGGGACGGGCTATCCGTACTTTATAAACGCCGCCTCCCAGATCAGCATCGGCCTGACCGGTCTCAAGGACATTATTTACTATGTCCTTGAGTTCGCTGTCTTGTATACCCTCTTTAGAAGCAAATCGGGTAAACCAAGGGTTTTTGAATATCCTCACTTACCAATAATACTCAAAAATAGCGGTAATTTCAAGGAAAAAACAGGTTGAAGGGTCAAACACAACATCGTAAACTTAAGAATTTTTTACCACGGAGTACTGCTGTCCTGTGGTATAATACCCTTTATTGAGAAGATGATTTTTCTGATAAATAGAATTGATTCAGTCTGTTGTCTATATCTTCTTTCATTGCAGTGCGCAGTTTAATCAGCCGGTTATACAAAACAGTTTCAACATTATCTTCATTGTCCTCATTCGGCGGCATGAAAAGCTGAAAAATAGCAACATTAAGGGCTTGGGCAAGTTTCTCCAATGTTTTATCACTCACCCATGTACGGCAGCCTTCAATATCACTGATTGATTGGGTGGAAAGTTGGGCGGCTTCAGCCAGTTTTTCCTGCGAAAACCCGCATTTCTTCCGTAATAGTTTGATATTCAAAGCCAAAAGTTCTTTGACCTGTGCCATTGATCCAGCCACTTACTGTCCCCTTTACCAGAATAAGGTATTAGTTATAGATTGCTACTTGACAATAGTGGATATTTATATTACTATTGGTTTTAGTTCGGAAATTGAGGGTTTTGTTTCATTTTTCCGGGTACCCTGCCCATGAGGGTAGGTTAATTAAACTGATGACCGCTTAACAATGTGGAATATCACTGTAAGGAGAAAAGAATGACAAACAAGAAAAAACGGATGGGAATGCTGGTACTGGTATTCGGGATGATGGTTGCTGGGTGCGTCTCCGTAGGACCAGCAACGACAATAGATTATAATAAAAATTCAGCGGATAGAAAAGATGGAAATTCAGCAGATGGAAAAGGTGGAACAATACTTGTTAAAAATACCAGTAGTGATTGGTATAATATTTTGAATCCTGTGAATGAACAGGTTAGAGCATGTATGGGTGGTATTACAACAAAATTCTCCGTAATGAATGATGGTCAATATACAATACACTATCGTAGAGCGTCAAATGACGCGGCTGAGCGCGTAAAGGAACGACCTTCAAAAAATGATGGATATATATGGAATAGCAAATCCCTTTATGTTTCCAGTGGTGAAACTGTTACGGTAACCATTCCATAGGCTATGCCGGGTATCGGTCATGCTAATGTAACCACGGAGTTTTGATACGATCAATTTTTCTTCCTCCGTGTTACTTTCTTCCTACTGGAATATTTTCACTTAATAAAGTATGCTAAAACAAAAGGAAGTACTATGACACCCAAAAACATCTGGAAATTCGCGGCATTACTGCTTTTAATTTTCTCAGCCTGCGCGACAACGATTCAACTAAAGGTACAACACCCGCCAACCTTAAATACCGCCGGCATCAAACGCATCGCGATTATGCCCTTTGAAACCGCTTCCCAAGACAGAGTTTATAGAGAGGCGGCCCAGTATGCCACGACGTCCGCAACCGGCAAAATCCAGGCGCTGAATTATTTTACCCTGATAGACCCCTCGGAAATTGAACGCCTGCGAAAGAATAATCAGAGTATTGAGAATTATGTGGACGCCCTGTTTACCGGACGGATAACGCGGGTTGACTCAAAAGACAGCGCCACTCAGGGGCAATATAAAAACAAGGACGGCGATACCATATATTATACCACTTATGAACGGAATGTAGAAATTGAGTTTAACTATTCCCTTACGCGCTCACGCGACGGAAGCCTTATCGGGCCGGTTTCCAGAAAAGGAAGCAGCAGCAGTTCCAGTGAAAACCGCGATGAAGTTAAATCCACCGCTGATCTTCTGCGGTCTGTTATTGACGGCCAACTCAGATCTCTTGGCCGGGAGATTGCCCCTTATACCGCCATTGAAAGCCGCGATTTAGCAAAAGATAAATCAAAAGATAAAGCTTTACAGGCGGAAATGAAAGACGCTCTTGCCCAGGTAAAAGCGGGAAATTATAAAATCGCCCTGACAGCTTATCTTGGAATTTATGAACGGTATGGCAGTTTTGCCGCGGCGGAGAACGCGTCTATCCTCCATGAGTCATTCGGAGATACCCAGACCGCGGCGATCTTTATGCAGCGGGTTTCTGAAGAAACAGGAAACCCCCGCGCGCGGGAAATTCTTGCCCGGCTGAACAAAATTTTACAGGACCAGGCGACGCTTGCCAACGAATATACCGATAACCGGGGCCAGACAGAACGGGTCTCCGCTTTCGCAAGCGATGAGATTCAAAAAGTTCTTCCCAAAAACGCGCGAGTGTGGATTTATAACAATGCCGCCGCCAACCAACTGACAGCGGCGGTTGTTGACAATATAACTTCCGGCTTTATCAGAAAAGGAATACGCGTTGTTGACCGGCAGAACGCCGCGTTAATTGAAGCGGAACAAAAATTCCAGATGTCCGGCTCTGTCAGCGATAATGATTTCTTGAGCATCGCCAACGCCGCGGGGGCAAATACCATCGTTGTTATTGGCATAAGCGGAAGCGGGGCAACGCGCCGCCTGCAAGTCCGGGTACTGGATATTGAGAAACGCACCGCGATCATGCAAAGCGATACCGGCGAAAAGTGGCAGTTATAGCGTCTGCTCAGGGATAATTCCCCAACCCCTTACAAAAACCCCTGATTTATGGCATATTCGTACCGTAGGAGGAATCTGTGTACCAGCCCGTTGACGCAAAAGTTAATTTTCCCCGCATGGAAGAAGAAGTCCTCAAGTTCTGGGAACAAAACCACACCTTTGAACAATCCGTTTCCCGGCGGGAAGGAAGGGAAGAATTCGTTTTTTACGACGGCCCTCCCTTTGCCACCGGCCTCCCCCATTTCGGACATTTCATTCCCAGCACCATAAAAGATATCATTCCCCGCTACCAGACCATGAAAGGCAAAAAAGTCGAACGCCGTTTCGGCTGGGACTGCCACGGCCTGCCCATAGAAAATCTTATTGAAAAGGAACTCGGACTTAATTCCAAAACCGACATCGAAAAATTCGGCATAGCAAAATTCAACGAAGCCTGCCGCGCCGCGGTTCTGCGTTATGTTAAAGAATGGCGACAAACCATCACCCGCCTGGGCCGCTGGGTAGACTTTGACAACGACTACAAAACCATGAATTCGGATTACATGGAATCAATTTGGTGGGTTATGAAATCCCTCTGGGACAAAGGCCTCCTCTACGAAGGCCACTATATACTCCCCTACTGCCCCCGCTGTTCTACCGTTTTGTCCAACCACGAACTTAACCTCGGCGGTTATCAGGATGTGCATGATCCGGCAATTACCGTGCGGTTCAAAATTGTTGATGGGAAAAAGTTTGGGATAGAGAGCGGTAACAGTTATCTGCTCGCGTGGACCACCACACCCTGGACACTGCCCTCGAATCTTGCCCTCACCCTCGGCCCCGAGATTGACTATGTATTAATCGAAGATCAAGCCGAACACTACATTCTCGCGGAAGCAAGATTACCCGCGTATTATAAAGACAATTCCCAATATAAAATAATCTGGCGCAAAAAGGGCGCGGAACTCAAGGGTATTCAATACGAACCGTTGTTTCCCTACTTCAAAGACGCGCCTAACGCCTTCCGTACTTTTCTGGGTGACTTTGTCACCACCGAGGACGGCACGGGCATCGTGCATACCGCGCCCGGTTTCGGCGAAGACGACGCAAGAGTGCTGAAAGGAACCGGCATACCGGTCATTTGTCCGGTAGACGCGGAATGTAAATTTACCGCGGAAGTTCCCGATTACGCGGGATTGTTTGTCAAAGACGCCGACAAAGCCATCATGGACAGGCTTAAGGCTGAAGGTAAACTCGTCAAACGGGAACAGGTACTCCACGCCTACCCCCACTGCTGGAGATGTGGCCACCCGTTGATTTACCGCGCCGTTGGTTCATGGTTTGTCAGCGTGGAAAAAATAAAACAGGATATGTTAGACGCAAACAGCCAAATCTACTGGGTTCCCGAACATATCAAAGAAGGCAGATTTGGCAAATGGCTGGAGGGAGCGCGGGACTGGGCCATTAGCCGTAACCGCTACTGGGGCAACCCCCTTCCCATCTGGCGCTGTCCCGATTGCGGAAAAACCATCTGCGTCGGCAGCCGCGCCGAATTAAAAGAACTTTCCGGCGTATATCCCCAGGACCTCCACAAACATTTTGTTGATGACATTACCATTCCCTGTGATTGCAAAGGCACCATGCGGCGGATACCCGAAGTTCTGGACTGCTGGTTTGAATCCGGCGCCATGACCTATGCCCAGAATCATTACCCCTTTGAGAATAAAGAATTTTTTGAAAGCCATTTCCCCGCGGATTTTATCAGCGAAAGCCTTGATCAAACCAGGGGCTGGTTTTACACCCTCACCGTGCTTGCCGCGGCGCTGTTCAAAAAACCGGCTTTCCGCAACTGTATTGTCAGCGGCATGGTTCTGGCGTCGGACGGCAAAAAGATGAGCAAACAGCTCAAAAATTATACCGATCCCGTGGATGTCATTAATGCTTACGGGGCCGACGCGGTCAGGCTCTTCCTGGTTCATTCGGCGCTGATCAAAGCCGACGACCTGCGTTACAGCGATGAGGGCGTGCGCGAAGTGTTGAAAAGTATCATCATCCCCCTGTGGAACGCCTACAGTTTTTTTGTTACTTACGCCAACATCGACAAGGTAAGCCCTGAAGGCGCGCCGGAACGCCCCGCCAATCCCCTTGATCAGTGGATTCTTTCCGAAGCGGAAAGCCTTAAAGAACAGGTAAACGGCGCGTTGGACTCCTATGACCTGTCCCGCGCGGTTGACCCCATCGTCGCGTTTATTGACCTGCTCAACAACTGGTACATCCGCCGTTCCCGCCGCCGTTTCTGGCGTAGCGAAAACGACACCGACAAACTTGAAGCCTACGGTACGTTATACGACGCGCTGAAAACATTAATTACCGTCGCTTCTCCCTTCATGCCCTTTACCACCGACGCGATTTGGCGGAACCTGCGGCTCAAAGACGACCCCGAATCGGTACATCTGACGGACTTTCCTCTGTCCAGAACGGAACGCCGCAACAAGGCGCTTGAATTCCGCATGGCGACGGTCAGGCGCGCGGTTTCAATGGGCCGTTCCCTGCGCTCGCAGTATAATATCAAAGTACGCCAGCCCCTGCGCATGGCGGAACTGGTTACGCGTAACGCGGATGAAAAAAACGCCCTGCTTGAAATGGCGGAAATCATCCGCGAGGAACTCAACGTAAAGGACGTCGCGTTCAGGGACAACGAAGAAGACCTGGTTGAATATGAAGTCAAGGCCAATTTCCGCGTACTGGGAAAGGAATTGGGCAAAGACATGAAAGCCGCCGCCGCCCGAATTGAGGCGTTGAATCAGGCGGAGATTCAGGGTGTGCTTGAAGGCGCCTCCCTTTCGCTGGACATTGAAACCGGCGACGGCGGCGTGCGTACCATTATCGTTACCGCCGATAAACTCGATGTTAGGCGCAATGAAAAGGCCAATCTGCGGGTTATCAACGAAGGAACCCTGACCGTGG